>Ga0210378_10000039_pt1 | contig 57525 bp, 72 predicted proteins | sample PLM1_60_b1redo_FD_155465 | JGI IMG/M metagenome (GOLD analysis project Ga0210378, IMG submission 155465) | Groundwater sediment microbial communities from an aquifer in East River, Colorado, USA - PLM1_60_b1 redo | ecosystem: Environmental > Terrestrial > Soil > Riparian zone | place: USA: East... | reverse complement strand
TTCTCTAAACATTACGGAACCCGAACCGCAAGCAGATTCGATTGTTAGTCCGGGGATATGAGGAATTCCAAGGTTGCTCATCAATACTGGTGCCATATGTACTTGCTTATCAGCGACTCCAAATACATTAGATATATAACCTGCTTGAATATCCTTCGGCGTAATTCCAGCCGAATCAATCGCGTTTTTTGCTGCATCCAATCCCAGCTCAATAATACTTTGACTTAGTTTACCATATTTTGTACTTCCAGCTCCAAGAACGCATACATTGTTTACCATCTATATGAAAAATATTAATTGAGAATATAAAAATGTTCGAGAAAGGTCTACGTCAGAATAAAATTTCGATAATATCATAGTCAAAGTCGATTTCAAATTCATAATGGGTTAATAGTTTTACGAACCCAAAATCTAAATTATAATTCTCTATTATCTAGATTGATTGCCAGGAGAATCTCAAGGGCTAGGTCTGGAACAATACAAACTTGTGATTTGCGAAAAACCGCTCGCAGCAAAAAGAATCTCTCAAGTCTTAGGATCTAAAAAAATGATAAAGAGAGAACCTGCACCTGGTGTAGTTATTTTTGAAATTATTACAAATAATGACCAAAGATTTATTGTCTGCTCAGCACTTGGACATTTGTACAGTTTATTTCCTATTGAAAAAAATAGAAAAAAATATCCTATATTTGAGGTAAGATGGTCTCCACGACATTCAGCTACTGTAAGAGAAAAAAGAAGAGTTATGCAAACCTTGAAACTCATAGCAAATATTTCAAAGGGTGCTTCCGGATTTATACACGCATGTGATTATGATTTAGAGGGTGAGCTTATTGGTTACAACATACTCCAATATGCTTGCGACAATAAATATGAGGTTTCAAAGAGGGCCAAATTTTCTTCCCTTACTGATTCAGAAATAAGTCAATCATTTAATAATTTACAAGAAACCAGTATCAGAATTGCTGATGCGGGAAAGGCTAGACATATAATCGATTTTATCTTTGGTATAAACCTATCTAGGGCGCTAGTTAATTGCTTGAACGTTTCCAATAAAAATAACCTGTATCATAACTTAACAATTGGAAGAGTTCAAGGTCCTACCTTAGGATTTATTGTAAATAGAGAGATAAAAATTAGAAACTATATACCAGATCCAGTATGGTATGTTACTGGAAAATTTGATAAGGGTGGTTCTTTTTTCAAGGGTAATTTAATTTCTGTAGTTCATAAATCTTCCGAGATAGAAAAAATACTAACTAGTTGCCAAAATGAAACAGGTCTTATTAATGAAATTGTTCGGCGAAAGAAGAAGATCAATCCTCCCACACCATTCAATATTAGTAATTTGCAAAAGGAAGCTTATAGAATTTTCAAGATCTCTCCTGTCATAACTCTTTCTATCGTAGAATCTCTCTATCTGGCTGCATTAATTTCATATCCTCGTACTTCAAGTCAGAAACTTCCTCCATCCATAGGGTATAAACAGATACTTGAACAATTATGCATAAACTATGTCACGAAGTATGAAAATATTATAAAGGACTTACTAAGAAGAAAATTTTTGGTTCCCTATCAAGGTGATGAAGAAGATCCTGCCCATCCGGCCATTTATCCTACAGGTGTAAAACAAAAAAAACTCAGCATGCTCCAGCAAAGAATCTTAGATCTTATTATTAAGAGATTTTTATCTACATTTGGAAACATTGCTGTAATAAAATACACAGAAGTAACTATCAATGTGAATGGGAATCACTTTGTAGCCAAAGGCAATACGATCTTAAACGATGGTTGGATCCCAATTTATGAACCTTATTTTAGTATCAATGATTCTAATTTACCAGATCTTACGATTGGTGAGCGTATAAAAGTGAGTCAAGTCACTGCAATGGAAGATTTTACAAGACCTCCTGCTAGATATAATCAAGCAAGCCTTTTGGATAAAATGGAATCTGAGGGCATTGGAACAAAATCTACAAGGGCTGGAATAATCAATTTATTAATAAAGCGTAAATACATAACTCAAGACAAAATTGGAATAGAACCTACGGAATTGGGTTTTACTATATTCAATACCATGAAAAAATTTGTTTCCGAAATTGTTTCAACAAAATTAACAAACTTCCTTGAGTCCAGCATTAAAGGTATAGAAAAGGGAGAACTTAATATGACTGATGTTCGCAAATATCTAGAAAAATCATTAGAGAGTCCCTTAAACAAGATCAAAACAAACGAATGGGCTATTGGTGATGAAATAAAAAATGTATTGACTAATTCAGAAAGTGGAATGAGAATTGGCAAATGCCCAAAATGTCAATTTGGAGAAATGATCTTGATCAAGTCAAGTAAATCCAATAAACGATTTATTGTCTGTTCTCAATATAGAGTGACGGGTTGTAATGCCATTGCATCAGTCCCTCAAATAGGCTTCATTAAAAAGAGTAATACTATTTGTTCCTGTGGATGGCCGATCTTAGGGATTGTGTTTGCAAGAAAAAAGTTATGGAGAATTTGTGTGAATAGAGTTTGTCCTGAAAATACGTATAAGAAAAATGATAGTCATCATGATTCAGATTCAAATACATCGATATAATTTTTGTACACATCAGTTCTTCTATTTTTTAAAAGCGGAAGTCTTCTCCTTATTGTATTTATCCTTGAGTTATCAATGTCCATAATTTCCATACCTTCTCGATTTCCCATATCGACTAAGGTAGTACCAAATGGATCAATTACCATACTACGCCCACAGTAAATATTGCCAAGCTGATTTGGTGCTATCACATAAACGCCATTTTCAATTGCTCTTGCTTTCAACATTATTTCCCAGTGTTCTTGTTTCATAAATCCAGCTACCCACGCAGATGGAGATACCAATATACTTGCCCCATTGACAGTTAGAATTCTAGAAATTTCTGGAAACCGCATATCATAGCATATCAGTAACCCTAGATTTCCTACAGATGTTCTTGTTGGTCTTTCAATAATACTACCTGCTTTTAACTTCTTAGATTCTTTGAAGCCCAAGGCATCGTACAAATGAATCTTTCTATATACAGATTCTAATTTTCCTCGCTCATTAATTATTACCGCGGTATCAAAGACCTTATGATTCTGTTTATTGGTATCGATAAATTCGTATAATGTTGCAATGACATTTATTTTGTTTCTTTTGGCAGAGCTTGACAACTTTGATATGAAGTTACCATCTATTTTTTCTGCAATTTTGTGCAACTCTTCTGGTTTTTGTTCGGCGGGAGAATATGCCATTTGAAACTCTGGAAAGCAGATTAATTGTGCCTTGTTCTTGACAGCTTCATTTATTAAATTTAATGAATAAGCTAAATTTTGTTCCTTATTCACTGAAGATTTCATTTGAACTACAGCAGCTCTAAATTTTTTCTTCATCTAGAACGCCTTAAGAGTGTAGAATAAAATTTTTTCCAAACACAAGGCTTGCGAACAAAAAATAATCAATTCCTTTCTGCAGAATAAGCTTGTTTCTTATGCGAATATCCTCGTTCTTCCAAAAAATCCCAATTTTTTCCACATATTACACAGGTAATACGGTTTTCATTCTTGAATAATTCCAACTCGTAATGGCTACAACGGATCTGGTATTCTTTTTTCATGGAATCCATTTCCCTCAAAGTTTCAATGTGTCTCACAGAATTTTCCGTCATATGGTGAAATACTTGATTTGGTTACTCTTATCTTTGTTTTGATTTCTAGCTTTTCTACTGATTGCAATTCAAATAAACTATCGTCTAAAAAAATGATAAACTATTAGGAAATTACAGTAAATTTGATAAGCACCGATGAGCATAATTGTTTAATGAAAAAGTGTCCTATTTGCGGCTGCACAAAACACAAGTTATTTGGATGTGCAAGACACTGGTTACGTCATACAAGGAATATTGAGGGATCTTGTGAAGAAAAGTAATTTTTAACTATTTTATTTCGTACAATGCAATCGATAGTTTCAATGCCATAGTATCATCTGTTTTTTCCGCTAAGGGCAATATGTATTTCTGTGTCTCCTCCTTATATCGTAGCGCCTTATCCTTCTTTACGTCGTTTTTCAAAAACCGCGCGTTGTCCAAACGGTCTGCAAGTTTTATGAATCGAGACATCTTTGGGCTTTTTGAAATATTTTCAAAATAGTTGACAAGTAATTTTTCTCTGTTTTCTTCATTTGTTTTTGGTTCAGTCAAAGTCATGATAGTAACATACACTTTATCTCCGAAATTTGATTTTAAAAATTCGACAATTTCATGATCGTCCTTACTTTTTTCTATGGCTTCATGTAGAATAGCTGCACAAATTGTATCTACATCATGAACTTTTAACTCATCAGATAATATTAATGCCACCTTCATAGCGTGATTGATGTAAGGTTCATGACTTTCGTTTCTAAATAATCCTGAATATACATTAGCGGCAAAACTAAATGCTTTAGTAATCTTCACAACATCATTAAGGTTATCTCCAAATGGTTGAATTAACCTGGTAAATGCTACTTTGGTAAAATTATTTAAATTCCATTGCAATTTGATTCACATAATTAACTATTCAATTATTTTTAAATAGTTTCTCGACTGCTAATCATTGAACCTGTTCAGTTCTTATTCTCCCATAGTCTTTATAATTATACTAGATGAGCAAAATTGAAAGAAATGAAATCGAGTGGTATTTCAGAGATTTTTTATTTAAAAATCATAACAGGGGTGTATCCCAACTTCAATCGAAAACTATCCCAAATAACATGATAGAAACTTATCTTAGGTATAGAAATGCAGATCTAGGGCATATTTCCTCGATTTTAGAAATCGTACTGGAAAATCTAATCTCCTCAAAATTTATAGAACGTAGAGATAATTTAGTAGCAATAAGAGATGGCATATCTCGCTTACAATGTAGTAAATGCTATTACGTATGTTATCTTGGAAATTTAGAATCAAAGGTCTGTTTAAGATGTCAAAGTACCGAATTAGATACATTCCCAAAAAAACATTGATCTTGAAAAATCTTATTTTTTATGACTTGCACTTAATCAATGACGTTTGGTTTGGGAATAAAAAGAAAATAAAGAAGTAACCGTCCTGGGTTTTGAATTAATTATTGAAACTCATATATAGAACTTTAAGAAACATTCCTAGTTGAAAAAATGTCTGCTTTAACTATAAGAAAGTTTTATGAAGAAATACTTCAATTTGTAGGAAAAAAAGTTTCCATAGAGACAACTTATGAGAAGAATTATAATGGAATATTAACCGCTATCGACGAAAAATTGGATACTGTCCTCGAAAATGTAGAAGGTCATGGAATATTGAGAATTATCATAAACGGATCATTTGTGAAAGAAATAAAGCTTCTAGAAAAGCCCTTTGATCTTAAGGGTCTTGCAGATCGTATATCAAGAGTATTTCCCGGCCTTGTAAAAATCAGAGATGATGTGAAGGCAATCATTGTGATGGATAAGATTAAGGTGACTGAACATGGGATTGAAGAAGGCACTGGCTTAGCTGCGGACAGGGTTAAATCAATATATGAAGAATTCATGAGGGAGTTCAAGAAGTAAATTTGTTATTTGAGGTCAGATATTCTGACCTGGCAGGAAGGATAGGAAAAATCAAAACTCCTAGTGGGACTTTTGAGACTCCTGCCTTTATCCCTGTTATACATCCTGTCACACAGTCTGTAGATGTAGAGTTTTTGAAGAAATTAGGTTTTGAAGCAGTTATTACAAACGCGTATATCACATTAAAACAATATGGCGAAACTGCACGAGAAAAGGGCATTCATAAATTAATAAATTTTGATGGTCCAATAATGACAGATTCCGGTGGCTACCAAGTACTCAAATACGGTGCTATTGAAGCAGAACCTTCATTTATAGCCCAATTTGAGAATGATATTCAAAGTGATATTTGTGTGCCTCTTGATAAACCAACAGGGTATGGACTGAGTTATGAAGTGGCTGAAAGGTATGTTAATGAAACAATCAGAAATTCCCAAGAAACATTGAATCTCATCAAGAGTAACAATAACCGAAATTCTGTTTGGGTAGGTCCAGTGCAGGGTGCCGAACATCTTGACTTAGTCAAGAGATCTGCGGGATTACTTGACGCGATGGGATATGAAATGATGGCTCTTGGGAGTCCTGTCCAATTACTAGAATCATACGAATTTGCAATTTTAGCTGACATGATAGGAACTCTGAAGTCAACTGTTATGTCCAAACCTATTCATCTCTTTGGAGCCGGACATCCTTTAACGATACCATTGGCAGTAGCGTTAGGATGTGATACTTTTGATTCTGCTTCGTATATGCTGTACGCAAGAGACGACAGGTACATGCATCCAAATGGCACTTCAAGATTGGATAAGTTGACCTATCTTTCATGTAATTGTCCAATTTGTATAAATATGAAAGTTAAAGAATTTGTTAGCCTTGAGCATGACGAAAAGATAGACAAATTGGCTAAGCATAATCTGTACGTATTAAGATCCGAAGTTTTGTCGGTTAAGCAAGCTATCATGGAAGGAAGACTTTGGGAATATGTTGGGCAAAAAGCACGAGCTCATCCCAAATTAATGGAGGCCTTCAAATTATTCATGAATTACAAACACTTAGAAGATGGTACCCCTTTTTTTAAGAAAAAAGCAATTTTTTTCATAGAATCAATCGACCAATATCGACCAGAAGCCTCTAGATTAAGAAGGATTTTTAGTTCATTTAAAACAAATAAGAAAAAGATCGTTCTTTTCCCTGATACACAAGTTTCTCCCTTTTATTGTTCGCAAGAATATCACAAATTATCAAAGAAGTTTTCAGATTATCTAATTTGTGCTTATAATCCTTTTATTGGTATCATTCCAACTGAAATTTCAGATATTTATCCTGCTGCTCACAACTTGATATCCACGAAAAGATTTACTTACAATAATAGTAAAGACTATCCAACATTTGTTAGTTCATTGGAAAAATTCCTATCGTGTAATTTTTTTGATGATGTGATAATTGTTGCCGACGATTTCATGCAAGGGATAGTGCATGACACGCAGATAATATCTAAAAAGCTAAAGATTATCAAATATAGCGATGATATAATAGAACAACTCTATTGATTTACTTACTCAAGATCTTGATAGATTTATTTTGTAGTCCAGATTTTTGCTTAAATATTAGAAATGGTTAAGAGAAATAATACAAATGGCAACTGATTATGAATTCATTTATACGTTTTGCGGAGAGTTATTAAATTTAGATAATTGTCTTCGATGGATCGGTATTTCAAATAAATATGGTGTTTTGATTAATGTTGAACAACGCGAAGGATTAAAACCATTAATGTCTGAAGAGGAAAGTGAAGAGTATGCTGCGGCTGCAATCTCAAGATATAGAAGTAGGGTTAAATTCCAAACAAAAATTGGGAAACTAAATTATGCGGTAGGTAGATATGAAAATGTGACCAGGATTACTATTCCCATAAGTAACGACTATTTTCTCCTCTTAACAATTGATAAAGAGAAAAATTACGATGACATAATTCTTAAAGAGATAATTCCGTTTATCGATAAGAATAGGAGCAAGTTTAATTCTGAAAATCCAAATGATTGATTTTATGTCCACTGCACTTAACTGTTCTAAAATACTATTGAAAATTATGGTTTGATGTCATTCACAAAACTCTTGTAAATTGATAGTGCTTCGTCCTCGCTTTTTGCTCCGACAATAGTGGCTGCACCACTGGTCATAAAGCTTATTGAAAGATTATCAGAATTACTACTCATGATGGTTAACCCTAGTTGTCCTTTTGTCTTAATCGTATAACCCAACCTTTCTGCACTTTTTTCAATTCCAATCAGATTTAAGGATGACGAAATTTGCGCAGGTGTAACGGTGTATGTTCTCTTTCCTCGGTCACGACCACAAAGTTCTTCAATTATTAATTGCTGTGTTTCCAACTGACTTGTATCTAATCTTTTTATTCCACATGAAGGACACTCTTCTTGTCTAAACACTGAAACTTTTTCTAGTGACAGATCGTTTAGATCTATATACAAGAGCTTATTTTCAAGTGTTGGTTTTTCTCCTAGAATAATCTTGACTATTTCAGAAACTTGAATACCGGCAACCAGATATAAAATTGATGGATGTACACCTTCAGTGCTACAAGTAGGCATATCGTCTTCTGCTAATGCAGGAAAGATACATCTCAGACAGGCGGTTTTATTTGGAATTATTGTGCAAATTGAACCTAACATGCCCAAAGCACCAGCATAGATAAAAGGGATATTCAGTTTAACGCATGCGTCATTTAGTGCATACCTGGCATCAATACTATCTAATGCATCCACGACTATATCAAATCCTTTAACAATGCTCTCAGCAGTATATTTAGTAACAGAATTGGGAAGAGCTTCGATCTCGACACCTGAATTTATTTGTTGAAGTTTTTCTTTTGCAGCTTCAACTTTTACTCTGCCTATATCATTCTCTGTGTAAAGGTGCTGTCTGTGTAAATTAGAAATTTCTATGATGTCTCTGTCTACTATCTTCAATTTTCCGATACCCATCGCAGTTAGTTGTGTAACTACAGGATTGCCTATTCCTCCAATTCCAACAACACAGACCTTTGCCTTCCTGAGTTTTTCTAATCCGACGAACCCTATTTCATCGAGCATTATCTGTCTAGAGTATCGTTGTAAATCCTCGCTCTTCAATTCAGAACCGCCAGCTACTGCTGGAAGAATATAAATAGAGTCACCATTGTTAAGCTTCGTGGCCATGCCATCATCACTAAAGCGCATATTTTTTCCGTTTATGTAAATGTTAATTAATGATCTTGGTTTCCCGTTCAAATCCAAAACTTTACGCTTAAAATCTTCTCCGAGCTGTTCTGTTACTTTGGTAAATGCATCTTGCAGATCTATGGCATCTAATGGAATTTTCTTTTCTCCGTTACCTTTCGTAAGAACAGAAGGGATAATGAATTCGATACTTGTCATTCTATTCTATTCATCCTTGTCTATGTAATCATCGCAGATACGGTTTGTACGTCTGGCTTAACAATGTCAAGTTTAGGCAATTTACTTATTATTGCTTCAGTAGATTTCAATCCGTTACCGGTAACATAACATACTACTTTTTCATCTTTTTCTATAAATCCATCATCAACTAGTTTTTTGAGTACAGCAATAGAGACACCACCCGCAGGTTCAGTAAAAATGCCCTCAGTTTTAGCTAGTGCCATAATTCCATCAATAATTTCATCATCAGTAGCTTCTTCAGCAATACCACCATACTGTTTCAATCTTTTCAGAACATAAACGCCATCTCCAGGATCCCCAATAGCTAAACTCTTTGCTATAGTATCCGGTCTTTCTACAGGGACTATTTCTTGAGTATTTTTCTTAAAAGCATCAACTATTGGAGCGCAACCATGTGGTTGTGCCGCTGTTACTTTTAGATTTGAAACGTCCCCAATAAGTCCTATCTCATGCAACTCTTCAAATCCTTTACAAATTGCATTTAGCATTGCACCACTACCAACGGGTATAATTAGATGATCCGGAACTTCCCAATTAAGTTGTTCAGCTACTTCAAACGCCAATGTCTTCGAACCTTCTACATAATATGGTCTCATGTTAATATTTACAATTCCTATGCCTTTTGAATCTCCTATTATTGAGGCAACCCTATTGGCATCGTCATAAGTCCCTTCTACTGCAACAAATTTGGCACCATAAGCTAATGCCTGTACAATCTTGACTTTTTCAATATCAGATGGCGCAAAAATAAAACATGGCAAATGTGCTTTAGCGGCATGAGCGGCTGTTGCCGAAGCTAAATTTCCAGTTGATGCACATCCGACTGCCTTGAGTTTGATCTCTCTAGATTTTGAAATTGCCACACCCGCAGGCCTGTCTTTGAATGAAAACGTTGGATTTACAGAATCGTTCTTTATGAAGAGATTCTTAAGGTTTCCGATATGTGTTCCTAAATCCTCTGCGTATTGCAGAGGTGTAAAACCAGCATGAATATTTACTATGCAGTTCTTATCAGCAATTGGCAAGAGCTCAAAATAGCGCCAATATGTTTTATCCTGTCTTGAGGAAAAGGTGCCCCTGCTTAAATCGGTTGGAACATCATATATAACATCGAGTGGGCCAAAACACTCTTCACATATGTATTTGAATATTGGAGTATATTCAGCGCCGCATTCTCTACACTTTAGAAAACGAATTGAACCCATGTATACTCAACTATCAACAATTTGTCAGGTAATATAATAAATATCACTAATAGTAATTTTAGTATTACTTAATTTTTTTAGTCCAAAATTTTATAGGCAATAAACATCAATTACATCAAATATGGCAGCGCTTACTCAAAATTCAATATAATTATTATATAATTCTAAGGAATAAATTGTCAATTTTATTAAGTTTATGTTCAATAAACAGTACATCGAACCCATCATGGACTGACCACATCTCTACACTGTTTGTGTGTGCTTTTGCCATTTTGTTTTGCTCAAAAAATATCTTAAAAGAATTTTTTGATCTGTCAAACCGCTTTTTCTCCAAACTACTTTATAGACGATAACTGATATCAGATACCATCCTATAGAATTAACAAGTATAGTAACAAGAAAACCTAAATAGTAACTCATAACTATACCTGTTACTGTACCGCCAATTAGGAAGGGAATTTGCCGTTTAATAGCTGCTATCGTCATATGATCCATAATTTATACTACAACTAGTAATATACACAACAAGTCTTAATAAATAGCAGGAACATGCGTCAGGCCTTATTCTAATTGAATCCTCACAATAAAAAATAATTGAAAAAAGGTATCGATCACTCGAGCAGTTTATCGAGCGTCAATTTCTTAAGTAGACTTTGGTCATTCCCTTTTTCTTGTACTCTTCGCGTGCTTGCTGGCTGTCAGTATCCGATTGTCCCTCTTCCACTATATTTTGACCATCTTGATCTCTTTTAACTGCTGTAGGCCCATGCTTTCTTATTCTCTCAGGATACAAAGTTCTTTTTCTCCCTGTTCCCCTTCACTCTTATATTCCGGCTTATCATCATCGTCTCCCAAGCGGATGTCTTTATCGGTGACTTTTCTAGTAAATTCCTTCACTTTACCCTTCAATTTATCAAATAAGTCTTCCATATCTATATAGATACATTAAAATATTTAAGCGGGGAATCGATCCAGACTTCATATTCCAAACATTATGATATCATTCTTCTCGTTACCTCGATAAGTACTGAAAGATTACCGTTCATGAGTTCACCACAAAATTAGGCGCACGCAATCAATTTACGACGTGAGTATGTTTTGCACAAAGGTAATCAGGAACATTGCATTCGGATGTCTCTTATCGACGCAAAGTTACCGCATGTTGTGTGCTTTTTTCTCAGAGAGAATATTCTTTGTTACTGAAATGCATATCGATAAACTAATTGGAAGTTAGAATTTCTTGTTTATTTTTCTCTAAACTAAATGTGGTCGTGGTTGTCCCGGCGGATATTAATTGTTTCTAATAAATTAGATTCAATATACATTTCTTCTTATGCAATCAATGTCGCGAGTTATTTCAAGTCACGAATATTTTTATATGGTTTTGATGAATCAGCAGGCTCTGTTGGCATACCTACCATCCTCTCTTTAATGAGTCTTACCCTGTCTATTGGTGATCCAGTCTGATCATTTTCTGGTGGCTCTTCTCCATATAGGAATTTATCATGTATTTCTTCTTCGTTACTACTTAACCATAGTGATTTGCCATCATATGCGTCGGCTTCATTTTTGGGTATCCAAAATGATTTTTTTCTGACGCTTCCTTTTTGTATTTTGAAATGATTATCAGATATTCTTTTGATTTGTCCAAGTGTTTTACCGTCCTTAGACTTTACTTTCTTATCCTTAATCTCGATCCATAAGACAGTTGGTCCTGCTATATTTTCTTCAGGCAATGTATAATAATGATCAACATTTGATATAACGGTATGTGTTCTGATGTTGATAAAACAGTTAAATCCAATATTGCATACATTAGTGTACAAAATCATGTCGAAGGTAAAGATTTCTGGAAAAAAAATGATAAATAAAAGTGTAAAGTCAATTGATGGTAAAGACCTGGGTAAAATAAAAAATATTACCGCTGATTATGCAGAACTAAAACACGGCAGTACTCACTACTTTATTCCCAAACTACACATAAAGGAATTTGATAAAGAAGACCTGTACGTATTACAAACAAAAGACGAAATCAAAGACAAATATGAAAGAGAAGATCCACCATTACCGTCTGAGATTAAGGAAGGCGAACGTTCAGGACAAGGACATGCGGGTTACCATGAAGTAATACCATTTATGGCAAAGGAACCGGATTTGCAATTTAAGGGAAAAGAATCCGGAGATGTTTTAACAATACCTTGGGAAGATGTAATACATAAGCACGTTAGGACGGTTGATAATGTAGATATTGGTGATGTAGACAGGGTCGGAAACGAATTCATTGTAGTAAGGGAGGGTGTTGCGAACATTCACTTGTATTATATTCCAAAGCAGTATATTACCAACTATGACGGAAGCTCTTTGTGGATTGACGTAAGTAGCGGATTAGTAAGCCCCAAATTCGAACGAGAAGATGAACCAACTCAGGAAGAAATTGAAATGTTACTTAATGAGGTGCCTGATGAGACCTGATAGATTTCACTTGTGTTCATAGTCGAAAAATTTAGCGATTATTGAACCATCACTGAGAAATTCTTCAGGGTTTCGATTGTTCTCTGTTGCCTATTAGATGTGTCTATTGTTAAATTATCAATTGCCTTTTCATATTCTTGTTGTAAGGGTTATTCTGATGTTCTAACGTAGTGCGGATCATTGACTTTCAAGTGGTGGCCCTCTAGCAACCATCTTAATTCAGTCTTTACATCGGCTTCTATTAGTTGCGTAGTAGAGAACTTTCTAAAACCATGTGCAACAAGAACGTCTTTTCTAATCGTGGCCGGTCTTTTTCCTGTCCCCGCTAAAACTTCTTTCTGTCTTAATCCTGCACTCTGAGCAAGATCTATCAATTTCTTGGATATTGTTTGTGGCTTTATTTGCTGACATTTTGATATCGAAAACTGGTCGTTAAGTCAAATTGTTCTCTGATTAAAAAGGAGTCTTGGGTTAATTTCTCACCATATCTAATACGCATATTTAGATATTCGTCTATTGCTTTGGAACATTTGGGGGTTGTAAAAGTAACATATTCATCTTTAAAACCCTCGTAAACTGTGATTTTACAAATTCCACCAGGGTAATTAGATTCATCTGATTCAATCCTATCTAAATTCCTTAATCTTAATTCAGGTATGGCTCCTACTCTCATACCAGTAGAAGCTAATAACAGTATAACGGCACGCATTCTTTCATCTGGTATATCTAATAATCTGTGAATCTCCTCATGTGTATACCCCTATCCTTTTTTGATCTCCTAAACTTCGGCAAATACTGATTTATTTCATCTGTATTTAAAATCACGTGATTTATTTTATAGTATTTGCATTTGGCAGAAATATAGTAGTGAATTGCAGTAAATCCCTTTCCTTCTTTCTTCTTGGATATTACAAAATTAATTATATGCTCCTCTATCTTCCTATGGTCTGTTGAACGATCACATTCAATAAATTTATTTGAACCTGGGAATTCAAAATATTTATTCAAATATACTAAATACACTCTCTTAGTTTGTTCAGACTTGATAGACTGTTGGAATAGTTTCAATTTTGGTTCTAAATTTATTTTTTAGTCTGATTTTGTACTAATTTCTGCATAATTCTACGATATTTCTATGCAACCAGAAGTAATAAAGGTAGTATATGCTCCATAAATCGTCAATTTTATTGAGGATATAACCTATTGTGGAAACATGACTTATTACCTGTATGACATGCAGGATTTTTTGAATCTACCAGATAAATTACTGAATCATGATCACAATCAACTAGGATATCCTTCACTTCTTGGATATTTCCAGATTCTTCTCCTTTCATCCAGAGTTTTTTACGAGAAATGCTCCAAAACGAGGCATTTCCTGTCTTGACTGTATTTTCGATTGCATTTCTATTTGCATAGGCAAGCATCAAAATATCTTTAGTTTTAATATCTTGAACTACTACCGGGATAAGCCCATTTCTCTTCACAAAATCTAGTTTATCTATGAACTTATCATGAATCTTCATTAGCATTCGTTCTTAACCTACAAGATAATTCTTGTTATGTATTGAATATAAGTTTAGTACCTCATAAATTTCAGATAGTTCTCCTGTATGACGACCATGGCTGGAATCTGACATTCTCATTGAACAAAGTTTCAAATCTGCTTAAACCCGATAAATTCTGAGTATTGAATAATCGATAGCAAAATTGGTAAAGATATATACACTGAATTATACTTGAATACTAGATTTTCAGAGTTAGACTATCTTGAGTTAATACTCGTGCGATCATTATGGGCTAATAATAAAGCCGCGAATATTCCACGTAATTAATTTTATCTTCTGAAATAATTAAATCCTTGTGACATTTATCGCACAAAAAGTATTCGTTACTTGCAGGTAATTCTTTTCCACATACACTACAAAACTTTTTCAATACTGTCACATCTGAAATACTAATCTATAAAGTTAACTCTGTTTATCAATATATAATAGGAGTATTAGTGTTTCTTTTCATATTTTAATTGAGATGTATGTTATTCAAGAATCTGAAATTACCGTCTTTTCAATTTTCATCTTTTAATTTATTGATTTTCATTTCTATAAGATCAAAACCTTGTTGCCAAAAAGAGGAATCAGTGATATTAAATCCAGAATCTCTAAGCAATGTTTCTGGTTTTTCCGATCCTCCTGCAGATAATATCTTGAGATATTTTGAAATAAAGGATTTTCCTTCTTCTAGATATTGTTGATAAAGTGATAGCACAAGTAAATTTCCAAAGGAATAAGCATAGCAGTAGAAAGGAGTATGGAAAAAATGTGGAATATATAGCCATTCCCATTTAAAATCCTCTGAAATACGTATTGAATCTCCAAACTGGGTTTTTAAATTATTCATATAAAATTCAGATATATTGTCTATAGTAACACTCCGTTCAACAATTTTCTTATGTGCTTCTATTTCAAAAATTGTAAAAAATGCCTGTCGCATAATAGTTGCATACATATCATCAATTTGTTCTGCCAGGAAAATCTTTTTCTTTTCTCTATTTAGTTTCTTGTATATTTCTTCATTGAGAAGCATCTCTCCAAAAACAGATGCAGTTTCAGCTAATGGGAGCGGGGCATGTGATACCAATATTGGTTTATTGGATGCGAACATGCTATGTATTGCATGCCCAAATTCATGAGCCATTGTAGAAACATCTCTCATCAATCCGTCAAAATTTAGTAGTACATAAGGAGTTCTTTGTGGAGAAACAGTATAACAAAATGCTCCCCCCGTTTTTCCATTCCTAATTTCAGAATCAATATGATTTTCTTTGAATAAGCGCTCAGTGTAGATGCCAAATCTTGGATCAAATCTATGAAAAGTATCCAGTACTAATTTTGCAGCATTCTTAAAAGTAATTTTAGGAGCATTTTTACTTGAAATTGGTGCATAAAGATCATACCGTCTCAGTTTTTTGACACCAATCAATTTTGCTTTTTCCATAAAATAATCGTGAAACAAATGCGCATTTTCTTTACAAACTGATATCAGTGTCTCAACGGTAGTATCATCGATGTTATTATAAATATTCCTGACTGAAATCGGAGAATTGAACCCTCTAATAGAAATATTTTCATCTTTCCATTGAGTTACTAAATTTTGGTAAATATCTCCCAATACGCCGCTATTTTTCTCATATGTCTTGAATAATGCCTTATAAGCACATTCCCTCTCTTTTGCTTTTGAGCTCCTTATTAACGAAAGAAGTTTTTCTTTATTTGTGAAAGTTTTAATTACCTTCTTATTTGCTCGTTTCTTAACTAGAGTAAATTCAAAATTATTAGTCATTCTATCATAAATTTTCACGAGAGCACTTGGGCCTGTTACCTCTAGGGTGTTGATAATTTTCTCTTCCGACTCATTCAGTGTATATTGTGCAACTAGTCTTTTATGTCTTAAATATTCCCTATAAACAGTGGAGATGCTGTCGATTAATCTTTGGGAGTTATTCTTGTCAAGCTCTTTCTTGAACCATAAATCAAAAAATAAAATCTGGTTACTAATTTGTGAACTTAATTTTTCCGTTTGAAGTACAAGTGCTGCAGCTTCGTTGGATGAAGTATCGGCGGCGTATTTAAGATGCGCAAAACTATTCACGGTACTCAGGTCTTCCAGAATATTCTCTGTCTTATGCACTAATCCTTCAAAAATCGAGATGTTCAAATCTGGTTTTAGGATTTGCCTATTGGGTTCAAATTTCTTAACATTTTTTTTAATACTAGCAACAAATTTTTCAAATTTCTTTGTTGAGCGGTCATCGACTAAATCAGTAAGATCCCATTTTCCTAATTTAACATTTGAGTAATTTAACATTACTACTTTTCATCTTTAAACGGTACTTAGTCTTTAATGTTTTTCTGATCGTTGAGGTGTGCCAAGTCATTAGATACAGATTGAAACAAGTATATAATCATAATATAGCCAATATAGTTAATTTTGAATATAGTTATATATCTTAAATATGATAGATAAACTACCATAATGGTTTTCAACATAGGCATAATGGTCAGGCTGACAATACTCAGTAATTGAGGTGTTATCTGAACACCTAAACTGATTAAAAATGCTATCCTTCTATGTTGAATGAATTTGGATTCTTTACAACTTAAAAATTATTTATTTTTCAAGTACTCGTTTTTCATTTGCTCTACCCATCCATTTTTCTTTGAATACAGCCTTTTTATGGGTCGTTTTTTGCATTCCGATAAGACATAAGAGGATAGAATTGGAAAACAAATTGAAGAATCTCCATAAACTATTACATTGTTTCTATGCGAGGTCTTTATTTTGCCCCAGCTTTTTCCTTCTTGTATGGTCGCCCCCGATAAACCCCCTGTATCAGGTCGTGCGTCGGTTATTTGTATTACATAATCGTGCCCACCTTCTTTTAATTTTAATATTTGATATAATGCTGGCCCCGTTTGTTGGAAAAAATTTTTAGGAACTCCACCCCCTAATTCAATACCACCGGATACTTTACTCTTCCAAAGTATCGCTGTTGATTCAGCTATATCCAACATTACGTTTGGAAATCTTGTGACATCTTCAAATATCAAGGGCAACATATTGAGTCCTATAGAAGAATCACTTATTGCAGGAATAAAGACTGGTACATCATTTTCGTATGCCGAAACAAGAAATGATTTTTCTGGATTTATTGAATTTTCATAAGCTGCTTTGCCAAGATTATGAGACAGATCGGCCGTCGAGTAAGGTTCAGAATGGCTCTTTTCAATTTTTTTTATTTCTCTTTGAATAATAATGTCTTGAGCCTGTAATGTGCCTACTTCTTTTATATATACATCATAGATTCGTACTATCTGCTTAGAATATAGGACATCATCGTCAACCTGAAAATGACCTTGCCTTACGGGCAAGTCGTAGGCAAAGTGGAGATCATGGTAAACATTTGCCCCAGTTGTTACTATCCAATCTACAAAACCATTTTTGATAAGAGTCCTGATTGTGTTCCCCATTCCAATAGGTGTTAATGCCCCCGCCAGGGTCAAGCAGGTAGTGCATCCACTATCAATCATTTCTTTCATGATATTTGCAGCTTCAAAAAGTCGTCTTGCATTGTATCCTGTTGATCCGAAAAAATGAACCAACTGTGATATAGTCATATTTTTCGAAATAAGTGGAGGGTCAATTTTTTTGCCTGTAAAAGAATGTGCGCCGTTCACCTGTAATGATATAGAAAGGGTATTAAAAATTTTATCTGAATTGATGTTTTTTATGTTATGAAATCTAATTGTCCATACAATTATCTTATGATTAACGTAAGGATTTTAGAGGACTGGTTCCATAATCATTTGCTACCCTCTTCTCTTCATACGTACTGCACTCTATACATTTTACCCCATTGTTTATTTTAGCCGTATCTCCGCCACAATTTAGACACAATGAATACAACAGACCAAAATTTGTTCCATCTACAGCGATATGAATCGAAGAATTCATTAAACTGCTAATTTGACCTCGGACAATGTCGCCAATTCGATAAATCGATTTTGGTTTCCTATTATATCGATCTCGATTCCATCCTTTACTATTTCCCATTCTCGCTGAAGCGATGGCAGATAGACCTGCAGTATACATTTTGTTATTAATGGAAAATAGCTTGACTGATATCATTGATCCAAATAACATCTCCACAAAACCCATAACAACATCTCCAATTTTGGGGAATTCTTGCGAATTTATTGGATCAATTTTAATCGACCTTCTCTTAAAATCATATTCCTTTTTACCCAAAACACTTGATCTAATAGTTCCATCAAGGATGAAAGTATTATTCCCAGCTTGGAATTCTTCAATTTCTGCTATATATTCACCTGGAAAGACCATCCCAGATGTCTTTTTCTTCATATAAAAGTAGTTGATACTAGATGTAGTTATAATTGTTACAGGTCAATGAAGAGCCATATGAAGAATAACATTTGAACCTTATCTTCTAGCCTTTGCTAAGACCGAATGCAAATCCCGCTGCGAAACCTCCAGTTAATGGAATACCAGAATTTGAGACAGCATTTAAAATTTGGTCGCTTATTCCAGGAAAGAATGGAGTATTCAAATTAAAACCATTAAAATTAGTCATTAAATTCCCTATAGTTTCTTCCGCCTTCGCCCAATTTAATGCAATTAGTCCATTGTACTGCAAATAGTAAAACATACCAACTAATAATCCAGAACCTATGATTATTATTTTTAGTATTTTCTTCATAGCGTATCCCATCAAAAAACCCAAGAATCCTCCTATTCCTATAGAGGTCGCTAGCCCTCCTATTCCTATAGAGGTGGCTAGTGAGCTAAAATCAATAAACATCCTAATGAATTATCTCAGAACCATAAATATATGCAATATAGACATTTTTATTGAGATCTTTTAACAGCATAAAGTTATGGTTTTTTTTGAGCAAGCTTAATTGCAATGATATCTTAGATTACAATAAATTAGTAGTCAGTTATGAAAAAAATGTCCTGTACAATCGGTTTTCTAGAATCACTTATTTCCCCAAATCAAACAATCTATTAATAACCTTCTTTTATTTCTAGATGTGAAATTCATAGAATGGTTCCCTTTTTATCAGCAGATTAGAATGGAATATGGATATAGTACCGAAAAAGATCAGAAGGCTGCCGAAATGCTCAGTAATATGATAAAGAGGAAAGCATTACGAGTGTCTCAAATACAAAAGAAGATAGAAGGAAAGGAAATACTTGTAATTGGAGCAGGTCCAAGTCTTGAAAAAAATATTGAGTTTATTAAGAAGAATAAAAAATACGTAAAGATAGCTGCCGATGGCGTAGTTGAGATTTTATTGAATAAGAAGATTAGACCAGACTTGGTCGTTTCGGATCTTGATGGAAATCCAAAATATCTAAGGATGGCTGAAAAATTGGGAGCAATAATGGTTATCCATGCTCATGGTGATAATATCGAGAATTTGGAAAAAAATGTTCCTAAATTTAGAAAAATAATAGGTACGACTCAGGTAATGCCAACTGAGAACGTATATAATTTTGGAGGATTTACTGACGGGGATAGAGGTGTCTTTTTGGCTGAAGAAATGAGGGCAAAGAGTATTACCTTAATAGGTATGGATTTTAATAGCAATCCAAGAAAATTCTCAAATGATCATGATATTGATTTTGAATTAAAGCGAAAGAAGTTAAAGACTGCAAAAAGATTGCTTGAAATGTTAGGAAAGCAATCTAAATCTAAACTGATTAACAAATCAGGCACAAAAATAAGAGGTATAAAGTCCCAATAATGAAATACTCATAGTCCACCATAAAATTAGGTAATTGAAAGCAAATTTTTCATTATTAATTGATGTGAAAAACTATTATATGTTTTTGATATATTGAATCCTGTCATGTCAAGCTTTTCAGAAGATGATATTCGACGTGCAGCAGAGGTGCGTGAGTGGTTGATTAAAGAGGTTACCAATAAAAAAGAGGAACTCGATAAACTTCGTAACATACTTCTAATCGTTGATTCTTTGCTAAAAAAAACAAGTTTCATGACCGCATCAGATCTAGAATCTTCTGCTATTAATTTAAAGGATAAAATTGTTCCAGAATTCCAATCGGTTCATGAAAAAGAAATTACCCAAACCAATCCCGATTCGGATTCAACTACAAAATTAACAAGTACGGATAACCCCCATGATGATAATCAGGACGTAGAGATTAGATCCTTAAAGCGCGCAAAAGATAATTTTCTGATATCGAATGCGGAATATACTTCAACATACGTAAAGTTACCTTTGGTAAATGATACAAATTTAAATATTAATACTCCTCCGTTTAAGTCTTTTTTCATAAATCGTATACTAGAAGGTATGAAGACAAAAGATAGAGAAAAGATTCAAAAAGGTGAAATTAATGCGTCTGAAATCATAGACTATAAAGTAGACAGTGATCAAAATGGAAACATAAAGAGCATTACAGTTTCAAATTATCGAGAAAAAGAACGGCTTAATGAAATTCTTAATACAGCAACATGGGTTTTTACAAGAATGTTAGAAAAAGGAAATTAACGTAGTTATGGATAAAATTGTAGTACTTGATTTTGGATCACAATACAGCCACCTGATATGTAGACGAATTCGTGAGTCCAATGTATATTGTGAACTTTTACCATATAATTCTCCATTAAGCTTGATTAAAAAGTTAGAACCAAAAGGAATAGTGTTATCTGGTGGTCCTACGAGTGTATATCTAAAAGGTTCTCCAAAACCAGATAAGAAAATTTTTAAAATGGGAATTCCTGTCCTGGGAATATGTTATGGTCACCAACTTATTGTTGATGAATTTAATGGAAAAATAAAACGTTTTGATAATAGGGAATATGGTTATGCCGATCTGGTAATTGACGATAATTCAGACTTATTTAAAGGGATTAATAAGAAAATAAAATGTTGGATGAGTCACGCCGATGCAGCTGAAAACATTCCCAATAATTTTAAGATATTAGCCCATACAGAAAATTCCCATTCTGCTGCAATAGCAAATCGAGATAGAAAATTTTATGGAATCCAATTCCATCCAGAAGTATCACATACTGAAGAAGGAAATAGTATTCTAAGAAATTTCTCTCAGTCAATAAGTAACGCAAAACCTGATTGGACAATGCAAGGTTTTATTGACTTTTCCATCAAAGACATCAGAAGCAAAATTCATGAAGATAGTGTATTATGTGCCATTAGTGGTGGAATTGATTCAACAACTCTGGCTGTTTTACTAAATAAGGCAATAGGTAAAAATTTAACATGCGTCTTTGTCAATAATGGATTATTAAGATTAAATGAAGAAGCATTGGTTCCTGAATTAATAAAAAAATATCTTGATATTAATACCGTTAGTATTAATGCAGAGGACCTATTTTTATCGAAGTTGAAAGGCATAAGTGATCCTGAACAGAAGAGAAAGATTATTGGAGAAGAATTCGCTCAAGTTTTTCTGGAAGTAACAAGAGATTACGGCCCATTTAAGTGGCTCGCGCAAGGTACCCTGTATCCAGACGTAATCGAAAGTGGCTTTTCAAAAGGTCCCGCTGCTGTCATTAAGACGCACCATAATGTTGGAGGTTTACCTGAGTGGCTTAATTTGAAAGTGTTAGAACCGTTTAGGAGTTTGTATAAAGATGAAGTAAGACAAATTGCGGCTCTATTAGAAATCCCAAATGAATTCATAAAAAGACATCCGTTCCCAGGTCCAGGATTAGCCGTTAGAATTATTGGTGAAGTCACTGATAAAAAAATTAGAATTGTCAGACATGCTAGCAATATCGTTGAAAATGAATTAATGAGATCAGGATGGTATGATAAGGTGTGGCAAGCATATGCAGCAGTTGGCGATGACCTTGCTGTTGGTGTACTAGGTGATGAAAGAGTATATGGTCATATAGTAACAATAAGGATAGTGGAATCGTTAGATGCAATGACGGCTGACTGGTCAAGATTACCCTATGATTTGATATCCAAAATTAGTAATAGAATAACAAATGAAATTAATGGTGTAACTTGGGTTACTTATTCAGTATCAAGCAAACCACCCGCTACTATTGAACCACAATAATTATTGATAATGGGCTTGGATGAAATCCACTGCTTCAGCTATTGTGGGAGGTTCGAATTCTCTTTTTCCAATATATAATGAAGCATATGCGTTTGAAAATAATAACCTTTCAGTTGTATCAAAGCCCGCAAAATATCCCAGGAGATCTGCGGCGTCCCAACAATCCCCAGATCCTGTTAGTTTCTTAGGAACTGTATTAAAGGAATTAACAAATAGGACGTCCTTTCCGTCAGACCATGCAGCACCGATCCTTGTATGAAGATCGATTTTGAGTCCAAATTCGGATGACAATGCTTTCACAGATTTTTTTATATTTTCAATATCATTCAAATCCAGAGATAATCGGGAATCTAGATTACATGCTTTTAAAAGCGAAGTACATTCATTCTCATTAATACTTAATACGTCTATGGCATAGCTTAATTTCTTCAATGCGTCTCTGAATTCTTCCTTTCTCGTTTCTATATCAGCAGGATCCAAGAAATGAAATGCTTTAGGGGAATTAGTAAATAGATGGTAAGCTAGATCGGTCCCTATAAGGTTACTTCCCCAATTTGTCAGGACAATACATTTCGCAGAATTTATTATCTCTAGATCGTGTGGCAGATTAATCATTTCAGGACCAAAATTGCTATTGTCACCTACGTCACTTATCATTACATTTGCATATGATTCTTCGTTGTCATGAAACTCAAATGATGTAGTAGACCCGTGTTTGCCATTTTTTATTAGCAGATTAATACTTGCTCCAAACTTTGAGAAGATCGCGTGAAGTATTGATGTTCCAATATTATCTGCAACAGTAAATAATGTCACGGATAATCCCATTTTAGCCAAACAGTAAGCAACATTAACTGCATTCCCACCCTTAATATCAAAAGTATTTGCTCCCCTTATACTGCCTCCTCCAATTGTTGTCTTGCTGTTAATCATTCTAAAGAGTTCGTCTTTAGAATTTATTTTAATAATCCTGTCTAAAAAAAAATCAGGAAGTACAACTATTTTACCATCAAATTTAAGCTTCTTTAGTTTTTCGAACATCTGATAAAATGACTATATGTTTATATTTTTATTTAAAACGTTTCAATACTCAAAAATGAAAAAGATATTCCTGAAGCTGTCTTGTAGAAATTTGATATGAAATTAAAAATAAAGTTACTCCATATCCATTCCGCCCATTCCGCCCATTCCGCCCATTCCGCCCATTCCGCCCATTCCGCCCATTCCGCCAGGTGGACCAGCAGGCATCTTGGATTTACTTGAAGCTATTACATCATCAATTCTTAGAATCATGTTCGCGGCTTCTGTTGCGGATTTTATTATTTGTTCTTTAACTACTAGAGGTTCTATCACATTCTGTTTATGCATATCAGTAACAATAGTATTAATAACATCTATTCCTGTCCATTTTGAACCCTTACTCTGTTTGGCTCTAAGTGTAGTCATGGTGTCGATTGGATCCATTCCTGCATTTACTGCTAATGATAGAGGAATTGTATCCAAAGCATCGGCAAACTTTTGAACGGCCAACTGCGCCCTGCCTTCCATGTTACTTGACCATTGGCGCAATTCATTGGCTACGAAGGCTTCTGGTGCTCCACCACCTGCAACTGCAACTGGGTTTTCTAAAACGTCCTTTACTACCATTAACGCATCGTGAATTGATCTATCGGCTTCGTCGACAACTCTTTGAGACCCGCCTCTAACCAAAATTGAAACAGCCTTTGGATTTTTGCATCCCTCAATGAAAACCCATTTATCTGTTTCAACTTTTCTCTCCTCTACAAGATCAGCTGAACCTAAATCTTTAGGAGTAAAATCGTCTAAATTATTAACAATTCTTGCACCGGTAGCTTTGGATAGCTTTGACATGTCACTTTCTTTGACTCGTCTGACAGCAAGTATGTCCTCTTTTGCCAAATAATGTTGTGCCAGATCATCAATACCCTTTTGACATAACACAACGTTCGCACCAACTCCCTTAATCTTATCAGCCATTGCTTTTAACATCCTATTTTCTTCCTCAAGGAACATTTGCATTTGTTGAGGATCATTAATTCTTATTTCAGCACTCATCTCTGTTTTCTCTATTTCTAGCGCCGAATTTATGAGAGCAATTTTTGCCTTTTCTATCTTTTTTGGCATACCTGCATGTACAACTTCTTTATCCAGAACTACTCCCTTCACTAGTTTACTATCTCTAATAGACGTACCTGGTTTCTTTTCTACTTTTATATTGTCTAAATCTACTCTTAGTTTCTTGCCATCATCCACACTTTCAGCAACTTGCTTTGCTGCATCAACTACCATTTTGGCTAATGTAGGACTATCATCAGAAACAAGTTTTGAATACATACTTGTCCGTGCAATGTTTGTCAGGACATTTCTATCGTTGACATCTACTTTTATGGCTATTTTTTGTAAAAATTCAAGAGCTTTCTCTGCAGCTGCCGTATAACCGTCTACTATAACAGATGGATGTACATCTTTATTTACTAACTCCTCCGCTTTCTCCAATAACGCCCCAGCAAAAACCACTGATGACGTAGTACCATCTCCTACCTCGTTATCTACAGATTTGGCTACCTCGACCATCATTTTTGCTGCTGGATGTTGAACATCCATTTCCTTCAGAATAGTAGCACCATCATTTGTAATTGTGACATCTCCAAGTGTATCTACTAGCATTTTATCCATGCCTCTAGGACCTAGACATGTTTTTACCATTTCGGCAATAAGCTTCGCTGCCGTAAAGTTATTTCGCTGTGCTTCTTTACCTTTACTTTCTTTGGTTCCTTCCTTTAAAATTAAAACTGGCATTCCACCAGCTGTTGCTTGAATTGATTCCAATTTACATATCACCTTAGTAGAATACCATAGATTTTATCATGCCTCTTTTATAGTTTTAGAACGAACGAATTCGCTTAGTGTATCAGGATTAGTCGATCAAAGCTCAAGTTAGCACATGATCTAGAATTGCAGTTGATATTTTAATTCATTTTATGAAATTTCCAATCACGCAAAATAGCACCTTGAGTATTTATTATCGTACTCTATTCATAGGTGCCATCTGCAAATCAAATATCCAGATAATGCTACATTACCTGACTAATTCATGTTTAAATAATTGAGCATTCATATTGCCTCTAACCATAAATCTGTCGAGGTACAAATCATTGATTCCACAAGTAACTGTCACAGATCGGCTTAAGAATTACTATGAACTGACTAAGCCAAAAATTTGGTATCTCTTGGTTTTTACAGCTTTTGGGTCAGCTGTAACTGCATCCTATTTGACTGATACCTTTCTGTCCCCACTCCAATGGGTCTTTCTTCTTGTGGGTATAGTTACTGGGTCTGCAGCTGCAGACGCTTTAACCGGATATAATGATCGTGATATAGATGCCATAATGGATAGGACAAAAGCTCGCCCTATTCCTTCTGGAAGGATTTCTCCCAAGAATGCACTTATTTTTGGTCTGCTTTTAGCAGCTATATCCCTATTCTGTGCGTGGTCAATTAACTACTTGACCTTGGGACTTATGGCATTCGGCCTTTTCGATAATATTATAGTATACAGCAAGTGGTTGAAACGAAAGAGTCAAACCAATATTATACTTGGAGGTTTCTCTGGTGGTATTCCAGCATTAATAGGCTATGTAGCTGTTACAACAGAGAATATAGAGATAGGCTTAGTAATGGCCGGATTAGTTTTCTTATGGATCCCGACACATATTTGGAGTTTGGCATTGCATGTAAAAAAAGACTATACAAAAGCCGGCGTACCAATGCTCCCCGTTGTTGCTGGCGAAAAAAGATCTGTACAAGTGATAGCCGGAACAACTCTCCTAATGGTCGTATTTAGCATTATACCCTTTTTCTTAAATCAATTTGGTTTGATCTACTTTGTGACTGCCATTTCGGGAGGAATTATAATGATAGTTGCGTCATTATGGCTACTGTTTAGACCCAATGAGAAAGCTTCGTGGCTACTTTTCAAAATCTCTAGTCCCTATTTGACTGCATTGTTTATTGCATTCATGGTAGACGCTATATTTCAGTAGGTATAATTTTCACACTCATATAGAATTCTTGCAATAACCACATGCGATTCTAAACTGTAGGGACTTATCGAATATAAATTGCTACATGTTTGATTTACTGTTTCTGAAAAATGTCCTTGCTGGAATCCTCCGACCACAAAACAATAATTCTTGGAATTATCAACTACGTTATTCCTCAGAATATCGCATATTTTGCTTTTTGTTCCCTTTACAGAGAATCCGAGAACTAAATCTGGTCTAATTATTTTCTGTATCAAATCATTAAACCCAACATTGTCTCTTAACTCTATCAAATTAGGTGACTTGTTATTTTTGTGCTCGTTAAAAATACTAATCATCAGTCTTTCAAATCTGAAATAACTTTTTGGTATTCTCAATTCTTCATTTATTATTATTAATTTATTATCAATTGTGGATACATAAACTTTCAATTTTTTCTGCTTAAATAATGGGGTTGAGAGCGCTTCAACCAGATCGAAATGCACTATATCTGGTCTACCACGCTTCCACCATTTCTGAATATTTTGTTCAACCATTGCTTTATGATGATAACTAATGTCTAAGAGAATCTGATTGGAGTCTCTACCAATTCTTTTGCAGTGATTCTTTATGGAGGGATGATTTCTAAGAGTTTGCGGTACCAATTCTATTGCTGCTTCAGCAATCACCAGTGAATACAATCAAGTTTACACGAAATTAATTTGAAATTATGACATTTATTTCATGGCATTTTAATATATTAGGACATATCAACTAGATCGACAATAGTTCAGGTAGGTGTATTGATTTTTAATGAATAGGAGGAATATAGAAAGAATAGCAACTGAAAGAATAGGAATATTGATCGATAATGCATTGAGCGAAATAGATGATAATGAAGCCTTATCGCAGTCTTATGCAAAATTGGCTCTGAAAATAGCAATGCGTGTTAGAATAAGAATGCAATATTCGATAAGCCAGCTATTTTGTAGAAAATGTAAGCAATTTATTGTTCCTGGAGTTAATTCCAGAGTAAGAATAGGTAGAACTAAGGTCAAATGTGTTAGAATTACTTGTCTGAAATGCAATCATGTTTATCGAAAGATAATTGTAAATTAGAGATTTTATTAAGTCCAGTTAGGTGAGGGCAACAATTCGTCTTGTTACTTTGCTTCAATTTCTTTACTACGGCAAAAGAATGTTAAATAGTTCTCTGCATATTACAATCCTTGCGTTTCATCAAAGGATTTCCAAACACGCTAGCGAGTTTATTGTTGGATTTATGTTAAAAAAGGATTATTACCACCATTCGTTCCGTTAAAAATTTGTTAGAACTTAACTTATCTTAACTGATCTGAATAAAATGATTTATAAGGGAATTTCCAAGAATGTTATAGAATATTATGGCTAAGGCTTATGATATTCCTGCCGATGAATTAATTACTCATTTGGCGGAAAATTTAAAAAAGGATAAAAAAATTGAGGCTCCACAATGGTCTCAGTACGTTAAGACAGGTTGTCATGTAGAAAAAATCCCCCAAAATAGAGATTGGTGGTATATGCGATGTGCATCATTGTTAAGAAAAGTGTACATTAACGGTCCAATTGGTATTTCTAATCTTAGAAGTGAGTATGGCGGCAAAAAGCAAATTGGTTATAATCTCGCACATCATAAAAAAGCTGGCGGTGCGATAGTAAGAAAGGCCTTACAGCAACTAGAAGTTGCAGGTTATATAACGAAAAAGAATAAAGGCAGAATTATCTCTGATGAAGGAATGAAAAAAGTTGATAGAATGGCTACGGAAATATACAGGAATCTTGTGAATTCAAGGCCAGAGCTAGCGAGATACGGCTAGATAATAATTTTATCGTGAGAAGTGCATGTCTGTTTCACCATCAGATAATAACGGCGAAGAGGCAAAAAAACGAGAAGCCGAAGCAATGATGAGACAAAAAGCACTAATGGTCTTACTGGATCAGCAGGCAAGACAAAGACTTACGAATATAAGAATGGTTAAACCCGAACTTGCACTTGCCGTAGAAAATTATCTTATAACAGCTGCTTCAGCCGGAAAATTGAATAGAGCCCTAACAGATGAGGAACTTAAGCAGCTATTGATTCATTTACAGCAACCCAAAAAGCACTTTAAAATAAATCGTGTTTGAATTAGCATCTTTTTAGTCTTACCATTATCTTCGATGATTTTAAACTAAGTTAACTATATTAGTCTAAGAACTTTTCAAAAAATTCATGAAAGCAGCAGTATTTAGAGAATATAGTCAAGATCCTCTGAAAGTTGTGAAGATAGACGATGTTGACACTCCCAAAATCAAACCTAATGAAGTTATGATAAAAGTAGAAGCCGCAGCATACAACTATAATGATCTTTGGGCAATTTGGGGTGACCCGGTCAAGGTACCACTTCCACATATTTCAGGCAGTGATGCAGCGGGCAGTGTGGTTGAAGCAGGTGACGAAGTTACAAAATTGAAAGTTGGTGATAGAGTGGTTTCTCATTCTAACATGAGCTGTAGGGTATGCGACATGTGTACGTCCGGAAGAGAATATGACTGCAATGAACGACTAATTTGGGGTTTTCAAACCGGTCCTCTCTGGGGTGGTTTCTGTCAATATACACATTTGCCGGAGGTAAATGTTGCCAAAATACCTGATTCTGTCTCATTTGAACAAGCAGCGGCAGTGTCAATGGTTGGGATGACAGCTTGGCATATGCTTGTGGGAAGAGCTAAGATAAGACCAGGACAAGCGGTCCTCGTGATGGGAGGAACAAGCGGTGTTGGAATGGCAGGTATTCAGATAGCAAAACTATACGGTTGCAACGTAATTGCAACTGCCGGTAAAAAGGAAAAGATGGATAAATGTACGGAACTAGGTGCCGATCATGTAGTGAATCACAGAGAAGCCGACTGGTATAAAAAAGTAAGAGAGATAACAAAAAAGCAAGGAGTGGATGTTGTTTTTGAACATATTGGAAAATCAACTTTTCCACAAGAATTGAGTCTCCTAAAAATGGGAGGTACATTAGTGGCTACGGGAGCTACAACTGGATATGATTCAACAATCGATCTTAGATACTTATTCTTCAAAGGGACCAATCTACTTGGTTCAACTCAGGGTAATAAAGCAGAATTAGAACAAGTAATTCACTGGACTGCTGTGGGCAAAATTAAGCCACTAATTAGTACAGTTCTTCCATTCTCCGATATGGCAAAAGGACACACCATGATGGCAAATGGAGAACAGATAGGCAAGATTGTGACAACACCTCAAAAACTTTAATTTTTATTTTTTTTGTTACTAAATGTTCAGGAGCTTATTATTTATTCCTGGAAACAATGAGAGATTTTTAAAAAAATCAACTAATCTTCTTCCAGATATATTATGCTTTGATCTAGAGGATTCTGTGTCTTCTGATGAGAAAGAAATTGCAAGAACTTTGGTTGCGAGACACCTGGCGTCCCAAGAAGAAGATATGGAATCATCCAATTATGTCAGAATTAATTCATTGGATTCAGGTTTGGTTGACGGTGACCTTGAGCGAGTTCTAATCAAGGGATTGGATGGTATCGTAATACCAAAGGTCAGTAATAGTGAGGAGGTAATTCAAATTATTCACAAAATTGATGCGATTGTATCCAAAAGAGACCTATCCCCAAGAATTGGAATCGTACCATCTATAGAAACGGCAAAAGGAGTAATAAATGCTAGTTTGATTGCTTCAGTCCATGAGAATGTTGTAGCATTAGTTTTTGGTGTCTTTGATTATTTGTATGATATGAATATAGATGCTGAATACGATGATCATATGAGTTACAATTATGCACGATCGAAGCTTCCTGTAGATGCAAAAGCGGCAGGGATAGACGCATTGGATGGCATATGGCAAAAAGTAAATGATATTGATGGTCTGATTAAAGACGCAGTCAATGCAAAAAAACTGGGCTATTCAGGTAAAACGCTGATTCACCCTTCTCACATCAATCCCGTTCATGATATTTTCAAACCAACTAAGAAACAAATAGAATGGGCAAAGAAAGTATTGGATGCATTACATGATTCATTTGAAAATGGAAGTACAAGAGGTGCAATACTATTAGATGGTAAAATGATTGATGCCGTACATTACAAACAAGCAAAGGCTGTTCTAAACGCTGCAAAACAATAAAATATTTCACAAATAAGTAGTTATACTCCTTATCGAATTTTTGCAATAAAAGTATTCGTATCTGTATTTTATATCTATAGATACTAATTTAGTTACAATCTTGCAACAAAACAATCCCGATCTGCAAAAGAACATGGAATAAAATGTGATCACCAAAATGTGACTCAGTAACTATTATACTAATATTCAAGAGTAACAAGGTTAATCGACGCTTATTAATGCATATTTCCTATGGATATTGATGACAAATAGAAAAAGTCAGAACAAGAACATATCAAATTTTGGAGAGAGGTTGACCATAATTGGTTAATTCATATGAATGTTTGATGATTGCAAAGACTTGTAAATCAAATACTACGTCTGCGAAGGTTATTTATACGCTAGAGAATCCCGAGTCGATTATTTATTTGGGCAAAAAAGATATTTTGTTCAATCAATTGATTGCTTGCGAAAAGTTAATAGATTATGCAAAGGAGAACAATGATTTAGAAGTAATCCGGACAGAAATAAATGAGTTAAAATTGATGTTGGATCTTGTATCATAGATTACCTTAGCATATGATTTTTTTGCCTAAATCTAATTAATATTTGGAGAAATTGATATTGTTAGAATATAGTCTATATACTGAGCAGCTCCAACCTAAATTAGTGTCTAGTTCACAATCACATAGAGATAGAATTTACATAGTTCGAGACATAATCATGAAACTTGTTGAATATGGTCAGCTTAACCAGACAGCCTTGGTTAGTTTTTGTGGACTAAACTTAAAGAAGCATAGATCAATTTTTGACAAAATGGAGCTCAATGGGTTCATAATTAGGACAGAAAAAAGTTTAGGGAAAAGAACTGTAACGGTTTACAGTGCAACGCAAAAAGGATTAGAATTTTGCAGAACTATTATAGAACCCTACGAAAGTCTTTTTCCAAGATCTATTGACATTAATGGAAGTTAGTACTGTTTTAGATTAATGAACGTATACGACTATTTTGAAATCGAGAGTTAATCTTCAGATTCTTCTGTGAAACCGAATTCCGACGCGATGGTCCTCTGAATTTCTTCTTTATTAACAATATAATCATTGTATCTTTTATTCCAGGTACTAATCATACGATATTGCCGTAGTCCAGCAAAAATCCAAACTGAAGCGATGGCTATCACTGATCCGAGTAATATTAGTAACACGAGTCCAAATTCATCCTCATCTTCAAGAATGGTAAAGAATGATGAATGAGTTAATAAAAATATAGAAAGAGCTATTGCAATCGGAGCCAATATTAGAGCAGAGATGGATACACCCTTTAGCACAGTCCTAATTTTTGATATTTGATCAATAAAACCATCAACCAGATTCAAAATATCAGTATTAGTACTATTTGGTGTAATTTCCCCTTTATCATCTCGAGCCGTTGCCATAATCACCTTTACAATGAACTATATTATTTAGATTCTGGTTTACCCCTTTTATGATATGAATATCCTTTTCTGGAGTATTAGTCATCCCTTTGTTCCCAAACAATTTCAATACCATCCTTGATTGAGAATTAAACCTTTAATCGATGAAAAGATCTCAGAGACATTCCGGCAATTCGGTTGAAAACTATTCATAGAAAACAAGCTTTCAAATAGTCCCTCCTATGGAATTAATGAACCTCAACTTCATTTACACTTTTTATACTAACGATTTGGTTAATTAACTTAAGTTAACATAGTTCAATGAAGATGCAAGTTGAATATCAAATTATTACACTGGAAAACGCCTTTTAATTTAAACCAAGGGAAAAATCAAACATCTTTTAATATTCTAATGATTTACATTTGACTAATGAACATACAGGAATGTGAAAAAGTTTAGAGAACATTTAATTTAATTTATCTCATATATAAAGTATAACAATTATAAAGCAAGAAAAATTATCGGTATCTTAGATTTAACTGTGAGAACCGATATTCCTTATTATTCTCAAATAGTATCTATAGTAGGAACAATAAGAAGTATAAAATGGAATTTAGATTTTACCTATTTCAGAAAGTGGATATTAATAGGTTTTCTGTTAGGTGTTATGGCTGGTCTTGGTGCAATAGGGCTATTTCTCTCTGTTGAATTTTTTACAGTTTTATTCCTTCAAATGGGAACAGGATACTCTCCTCCTTTACCGGGTGGCTTTCAAGACACCTACCCTTATGATCTATTTATCGAAAGGCCCTGGCTATTACCACTGATCACTGGTTTTGGAGGTCTGTTAGTTGGTTTGATCACAACCAGATTCTCACCGGAGTCCGAAGGACATGGCACAGATGCTGTAATCGACGCTTATCATCATAAGAGTGGCAATATAAGAGCCCGAGTTCCTCTTGTCAAGGCTGTTGCTTCATCCATCACTATAGGAAGTGGTGGAAGTGGAGGAACTGAAGGGCCCGCAGGACAGATTGCAGCCGGCTTTGGATCACTAATAGGTAAACTATTCAAACTGGATGATGATGAACGAAGGATTGCAGTTGCTGCCGGCCTTGGGGCTGGTATAGGAAGTATTTTTAAGATTCCGCTAGGGGGTGCCGTCTTTAGTGCTGAGGTTTTATACAGAAGAGACTTCGAAGTTAGAGCCTTAATACCTGGATTAGTAGCCTCAGTAACTGGCTATACCGTGTTTGGATTCGTGTTTGGATGGGATCGTCTATTCTCAATTCCTCTTGATCTAGTGAAATACACCCATCCGGCTTCACTCATTCTTTATGCTATCGTAGGACTTATTTCCGCTGCAGCTAGTGTTGGATATGTAAAAATTTTCTATGTAATCTCTGATTATTTCAGCAAAATTCGGATCCCAAAATATCTGAAACCAGCTATAGGAGGCGTTCTAGTCGGGATGATTGGAATTGTATTTCCTCAGGTTTTGGGCACTTCATATGGATGGCTCCAGATAGCCATTAACAAGGATTACACATTATTGCCTCTGTATGTTGTAGGCCTTGTAATTGTATTCAAAATCGTGGCAACATCATTGACAATAGGTTCTGGTGGAAGCGCGGGTGTCTTTGGACCTTCCATGGTAATAGGAGGACTTCTTGGTGCATTCATTGGTACAGCGTTTCACTTATTGGGATTGTTTACGTGGATAGATGTTTCTTCTGTAATCATTGTGGGAATGGTATCATTCTTTGGGGCCACAGCAAAAACTCCAATCTCCTCAATTATTATGGGAAGTGAACTAACAGGAGGTTATGCTCTTTTAGCACCTATGATGTTGGCTACATTTGTTGCGTACATCATGTCCGGACAGCACAATTCGATATTCCGAAGTCAAGTATTAAATAGGTCTGATTCACCTGCCCATAGAATGGAGTATCAACGTCCCATACTAAGTGATCTCTATGTTAAGGACGCCATTAGAGCAGCCAACAATAAATTATCTAAAGACGTGTCGATCGAGGAAAGTCTCCAATTAATGAATCGAAATAATAGTAAAATGATTCTGGTTGTTAGCCAAGGGGACATACTTCAGGGCGTTGTATACAAACATAAGCTATTTGAATTTCCAGAAGAATATCGCAAGTCTGTTAAACTAGAAAGCATTATGATAAAAGATCCGTATTTTGCGTACAATTCAGACTCACTTCACAATGCGCTAGTTAGACTTTCGTCAAATGATCTTCAAGAAATGCCAGTGTTATCAAATGAAGATAACAAGGTTATTGGAATAATTACAATCTCAGATTTAGTAAAACTATATGACAAAGAAGTAGAGAAGATAACTAAAGTCATGAACCGTTCCAATCTCAATTCTAAAAACGATGATACAATTAACAGCAATCATTTTAGAAATAAATCTACTCGGTCAGAACAATAGAGCTATGTTTCAGTATTTTGACACTAGAGTAAAGAATATACTCAAAGACGGGATGGCGTGATGAGAGTTGTGATATTCTACTAGCGAGATTACTTAATAATAATCCTGTTAAGAAGAGAAATATTGCTATTAGGATATCGTGCATTATTATGGATTCGGCCACTCTACGGACTTAATAGTACTTGAATAAATCTAGTATTAGATAACTAAGCTTCCATAGCATTTGGATAGTATACTTTAGAAATTAGTTTATGATAGCAATCATTACATACGAAACTATCTAGAAATTGATTTAGAGAATGGATATTTTTCTTACAATGGTCGCATTTCATACTCTCCATTGTACAATTATGAATTTTATATTTTAAATAGGTTTTATAGGTCAATTATATTTTACTTTGTGTGGCCAGCGTACAGGAATTTCATATGAATTGATGAAATATTTTTATTACGACTGGAATTCTTGATCAATACTTAATGTTCACTGGTATCGTAGAAGGTACTGGAATTGTCAAATCAATAGTCAAAATAAAGGACACAAATAGGACTGCTGATAATAGGATAGGGATAGATCTAGGAAAACAAAGTAAAGGGTTACAAGTAGGTGATAGCGTAAATGTCAATGGTACGTGTCTTACAGCAACAAGAATTTTGAAAGGCATTGCATACTTTGAAGCAGTAAAAGAAACCATGAAACGAACTTCTTTAGGAATGCTAAAAGTTGGAGATCTTGTCAATGTAGAGAGAAGTTTAAAGATAAACGACAGGATCGAAGGACATATTGTTTTGGGTCATATTGATGGTGTTGGAAAAATTGAGGATATTGTGAAAATTCCTTCTGAGACAAAAATATGGATAAATGTGAGGAAAGACATTGCAAAATTTTTGGTACCTAAAGGATCCGTTGCATTAGACGGTATTAGTTTTACCATTGTTGATATGTTGAAGAGCAAATTTTCAATAGCTTTGGTTCCTCATACGTTAGCCGTCACTACGTTTAAAAATAAACGGAAAGGCGACAAGGTTAATATTGAAATTGATATTCTGAGTAAATATGTTGCAAGATTGCTACCACAAAATTAGTAATTACCAAAAAATCAGTAAACTATATAATGGTTGTTGGCACTTTGAACAGCGTGTCATTAGTTGAAGATGCTGTGAGGTTCCTAAGAGATGGGAAATTTATCTTGATTCACGATAGCAAATCTAGAGAAAACGAGGTTGATATGGTGAAGGCCGCCCAATATATCAACCCTCAAGATATTTCAACAATGAGAAATGACGCCGGTGGTCTTATCTGCCTTGCTATATCCGATGAAATTGCTTCAAAGTTGAAGTTAATATTTATGCATGAATTACTGCATCTTGCATCCAAAAATAATCCTTCATTGTCAAAAATGATAAATTCAATAGCTCCATATGGTGACCGACCCTCATTTTCAATTCCCATAAACCATGTTGATACTTTTACAGGTATCACTGATATAGATAGAGCACTTACTATTACGAAGATGTCCGAAATATGTTCTGACATAGATAATTTTGGAAAATACGAATTTTCCAAGAAATTTCGATCGCCGGGTCATGTTCCAATATTAATTGCTGCAAAGGAGTTATTGAAAGAGAGATCAGGTCATACCGAACTCTCTATTCAATTAATGAAACTAGCAAATTTAATTCCAACAGTGGTAATTTGCGAAATGCTCGATTCTGATACAGGTGGGGCTTTAACGATTGAGAAAGCATCAGAATATTCCGCACGAAATAAAATTCCATTAGTCGAATCTCTTCAAATAAAACAAACATGTGTGAACTGAGAATATCTTGAGAAGAATAAGATTAGCTATAGTTGTAGCTGAGTTCAACCAAGAGATTACAAATAAAATGCTTTATACGGCCAAAAATCATGCAAAAAATTTAAACATCCATGTAAAAAAGATATGCCAAGTACCAGGTACATTTGATATGCCTTTAATAGTTGAAAAACTTCTTAAAAATGAACAAATAGATGCAATTGTCACACTAGGTGCAGTAATTAAGGGAGAAACAGGACATGATATAGTTATAGCTAATAACACTGCAAGATTACTAGCTGATCTTTCTTTAAAATATCAAAAACCTGTTACACTTGGGATTACTGGTCCTGATATGACAGTAAAGCAGGCAAAGGAAAGAATCATCACTGTTCCTAAAAGGGCAGTTGAAGCAGCACACAAAATGGTAACAAGATTAAGAGAACTGGACGATAAAAAAGGTATGTATGGCCGTAAATGACAATTCAAATTACCATTATAAAGATAGAAGGCTATGGTCCATGGACACTAAAGTTGGGAAGCGATAGAGAAGCACAATTACAGATATTTCAAGCAAAGTTATATTGCGATTTGCAAAAGATGTTCTCTAAAAGGGATGCCATTATTTACTTTAATAGATTCGATGAGCTAATCGGGATTACTAACGGACTATCTTTGGAGGATCATCTATCAATTGAACGGGAAATTAATCATTTGCATAAGGACCTAAATATATCGATGTCTATCGGAACAGGTACAACTCCACTGGATGCAAATATTGCGGCGTATTATTCACGCAAAAATAACAACTTGCTAAACAAAAGCAGGTTGATATATGTAAATGATCAAGTTCATTCATTATATAATAATTCAAACAAATTATCGTCAGGTATGTTCGCTCAGATTATACATCTCGATATAGATAATTCTACTAAAGTTAGTAACATACTGTCTCCGTATGAAATTACAACAAGAATAATGAAAATATTTTCTAGTCTTATTGAATTATTTATTGAACAAAAATCCATGACTTTTTTTCTTGGTGGTGACAACTTTATGGTTATCTCTAATACCGTAACAAAGAATAAAGTTTCTCTAATAATTAGTAAAATCTATGAAAGTCAAAACATCAAACTAAACTGCGGGATCGGGGTTGCGCGTACTGGTAGAAAAGCAGTACAAGCTGCAACTGAAGCCTTAGATACAATTCGTAATTTAAGAGATCAAGGAAAAATTCAACATATATTCGAAATAAAATGGATCTAATTGTTAGGAACATTAGTCTATTTTTTGGAGAAAATCTCGATTATATAGATAAAGGGTACATAATCATTAAGAGGGGAATAATTAAACGTGTTGGCAGTGGAGATTATGAAGGAGGATATGATGACGCGATTTATGAAGGAGAAGGTATACTTGCATGCCCTGGATTTATTAATGCTCACACGCATATTGGTGATTCTTTTGGAAAGGATATAGGTATTGATTCATCCTTTGAGACTAGAATTCATCCAATTCATGGTATTAAAAATAAGATTTTACAAAAGAGCGAGCGAAAACATCTAATCAATTTTATGAGAAGTTCTGCGATATCTATGATGAGAAATGGTGTGGTAGTATTTGCAGATTTCAGAGAAGGCGGATTACAAGGAATAGATCAAATTAAAGAAGCGACATCAGGATTATCTATCAAAAGTATTGTCTTAGGTAGACCAGAGTACTACTACGATATTTCACGAGATTTTTACAAAAATCGAAAATTTACACCAGACGTAATAAAATTGATTTATAACATTCTGAATTTCGCTGATGGGTTAGGCATCAGTGGAGCGAATGAAAATACTGACAGTTCATTGAACCAATATAGAGAAATTATTCAGAAAAAATCTTTGAAAAAAAAATACTTAATAGGGATTCATGCTTCTGAATCACTTGAAACAGAAAAAAAGTCAATTACCGTAACGGGGAAAAGCGAAGTGCAAAGAATAATCGGAAACCTTTCACCAAACTTTATCGTTCATTTAACAAATGCATCTGATCTGGACATCAAACTTGTTGCAAAGAAAAAAATTGGAATTGTCGTTTGTCCAAGAGCAAATGGTACGTTGGGGGTGGGAATACCAAAGATTGCCAAGATGCTAAGCCATGGATGTTGTATTGGCATTGGAACAGACAACATTATGATTAATTCACCAGATATGTTTCGTGAATTAGATTATATCTGGAAACTAACCAGAACATTGGAGAATAAGCCAGTTCCTCCAAGAGAAATCTTAAAAATGGCGACTGTCAATGGGGCAAAAATTCTTGGCATTAATTCCGGGGCTATAGTAACCGGTAGATCTGCAGATATGATTTTTATCGACAAGAATAATTTGGATATTTCACCGATGCATGACCCGCATACTTCAATAGTACATAGAGCAAATCCAAATACGATACTCAATGTTATGATAGATGGTAAATTTGTCGATGGGGACATAATTTAATTGTATGTAATCTTAAATGCGGCGATGTCAATAGATGGTAAGATCTCTACTAGAAAGAACGATTCGGCAATTTCATCTAAACTAGATTTGGTACGGGTTCACAAGTTAAGATCAACAGTTGATGGTATTATGATTGGAATATCCACAGTGTTGGAGGATGATCCTATGTTAAATGTAAGGTATTCAACCACAGGGATGAAGAATCCGACAAGAATCATAATTGATTCAAAAGCAAGAATTCCATTAAATTCACGTATTATTGATTCATCAAACAAAATTCAAACCATCATAGCTGTAACACATAATGCTTCTTCAAGGAAAATTAATGAAATACAAAAGAAAGGGGCGCAAGTACTTGTATATGGAAATGGAAAAGTGAATCTTAGAAATTTATTCCAACAATTAGAAAAAATGGGCCTTAAAAAAATAATTGTTGAGGGAGGTGGAGAAATAAACTGGTCAGTATTGAGATTAGGTCTTGTCAACGAATTAGTTGTGACAATATCACCTGTCGTTATTGGTGGAAGAGACGCAAAAACATTGGTTGAAGGCAAGGGATTTACAAATATCTCTGATGGCATTAAAATGAAACTATCAAACACAATAATACAAAATAAAAATGAAATTGTTTTATTTTATAAGCTACGATGAACTTTCATCTTTTGAACTAATATCTAACAAAATCTGCTCTATTTTGTATCTTAAGGCATCTTTAACCTTCTCATTATTTACCATGTTTAGTGAATTTTTGCAGTTTGGACATTTGAAGAATAGTTCCATTGCGTAATCAAATTTTATTCTTGGACAACCCGTATTTCCACAATGATAAAATTCTGAAGATTCTTCATATTCCAAGCGTTTCTCAAGTCTATCCAAAATCTTTTTTTTCTGATTTTCGATAAAATTTTCTGCTTGATCTCTTTTTGCTCTCCATCGATACACAAACCAACCTTTTTTTTCGTCCTTAACTCTAATGCCAGTAATTAAGGCCTTACCAAACATGTCATACAGTACCTTCCTTATTATATTAATCCGCATACCTGTAGCGCCCGCTATCTCTTCGTCAGTAGCATCTTCAGTATTCAACAAGGCCTTTGCGACTTTATGATATTCTTCTCCACCTATGAGATTGGCTATCTTAACAAATGGGTCTTCACTTTCAGTTGAATGCATCCAAGTAATTATGTGTCTTTTTTAGTTATATATTTACCGTTAATGCGAAAATAATTAAATTTTGGTAAGAACAGCAATAATGAAATAGTTCGATAAAGTTGGTCAATCTTGCGTTATCCAATCAGAATTTGACATAAATATTCAAAATGAAAGATGAAGCCGATTATTTCTAATTTGACAAACTACGGATTTATTTAATAATTAAATTATGGAAATTTGTAGAATAAACTTAAAATTAGTGTTAGAAAAAGTAGAATAAATTCTTTTCAAAACCTACTTGATGTAGTGGGAGGGTTTTCTCTGTTCGGCTTCCAAGCACCATCATACTCCTCCCATCAGGTTTTAACCTTTTTATAATTTATCGTCATAGAGAATGTTGTGACTGTCGATAAACAAAACGAAGACCCTTCTAACTATGAGAAAGCAAACCCAGAAGCAACAAAAGAATCAGACATTAAACAAAAGGAAGACCCTTCTAACTATGAGAAAGCAAACCCAGAAGCAACAAAAGAATCAGGCGTTCCTTACGAAATGCTTTCAATTTCAAAGGAACGGGTTCCTTCACTTAGTAAAATTGTAATTACTGACGACGGAAAAGATGAATCAAATAAGGCATTTAACTTTGCTATCGCTTTATCGAGAAATTCTGGTGCAGAGTTAGTAATTTTACGAATTTTGGAAGATTTTGAGAAAGTAGAAGGCGTCTCTGTTGAGGGTGTCGGTCAGGATAACATTAGTAATTCGGATGTGAAACGAGAGGTTAAAGGACAGGTGTTAGATGAAATGGAAACAAAGATAAAGAGATGCAAGGAAGTGGGATGTGAAAATAAAATTTCGTATAAATTCAAAGTAGGTAAAGCAACAGAGGAAATAGTCAAAGAGATTAAAGAGGGAAATTATGATTTATTGGTATTAAGGAGTTCTCATCTAGATACTTGGGTGAATTCCCTTTTCAGTGATGCACGAAAAATAATTAGTAACATAGAAATACCAGTTTTAATAGTCCAGTGAAATTAGACATTTTTAGCACGTCATGTATGTTAGTCACATTTTCAGTCGTGCCCACCATTTTTTAATAATCAAATGAATTTTCTATTATCTGAAGAATATTTCCATCTTTCAATTCTGCTCTAATATCTGAGTATTTATGCTTCCTTAGCATTTGGATAGTATACTTTAGAAACTAGTTTATGATAGCAATCATTACACACGAGAATATCTAAAAATTGATTTAGAGAATGGATATTTTTCTTACAATGGGCGCATTTCATACTCTCTATGTGCAATTATGAATTTTATATCTAAAATAGGATTTATGCGGCCCTGTCAGTTTTTTTTAGTAATCTAATCCATCTTCTATTACTTCGACAATATTTCCCTTTCTTAGTTCGCGTTTAACATCTTCATCTTTCTCTTGTTCTATCCTATCTTTATAATTTCAGATATCTTTTTTGAAAATTTAATAGAAAAAAAGATTATCCTTCATGTGCGTTACGGTTATGATCGTCTAATTCCGCCTGGCTTTTGAAGGATGCGCCGCAATCACATTTAAACTGATTTTCCGACATTCTAAAATAACTTCCGCAACATTCCTTTTAACCATTACAACTCTGGTAACAGAAAATAACACCAGAAATCAGCCAAGCCAATATTGATCTCTGTTCTTAGTGATATTGTAATTTCTTACTATGTGGGTAGTTTAAGCTCTATTTATACGATTATGCATATTAGATTAAGATGGTACCGTACTATTCAATGCAAGTAGAGGACGTAGTTTTAGTCCTTTGTGACTATCCAAGTGGTAATTTTGTCTAAATGATTTTCAGAACAGGCATCAGGATTTTGTCCATATCTATTTTGATTTTTTCAATTTATTCGACTAGTCATTTACAATTGGGAAATGCACAGATTGAAAATTGGAAACGGTATTACGACCCTGGGAAGAAATTTTCTTTTTTATATCCTCCTAATTGGGTCGTTAATAGTACGCATAATGATATTACTGGTTTTACGGAAGCGATTCTTACGAATCCAAATTCAACAAGAACGAAGGTTTCGGTAATTTATGATCCAAATGATTCGTTACTGGACTCTAACGCAGGTAAGCCAGTACTCCCGTCGAAGGCATTAACAAACCTCGAGGAGCAACTTAGCGTTGACTACTTGTTCTTCAACAGTACCGGTAAATTTCCACACAAATACTTAATCCAAGGCTATCAATCTGCAAGCGATATGATTGATTACGAAAAGATTAAAGGAAAGCCAGGAAAAATGTTAATTGTCCTTGCAAAAATAACTGACAAAGATTCTTTAGTGTTTTCGTACACAGAAAGCAAGAGGACCTTTTACAAAAACCTTTCAAACGCGTCACAGATTATTAAATCTATTTCTATTTTGAACCATTAATAATGAGTTTCGGGAGTCTCTATAAGTGGTAAAGTGTTTTGAATACACCCGAGGCTATAATTATTGCTATAATCAATTTTTTTCCAAATAACCTCGTTGACGAAGTGGATTTATCAAAATCGCAAAACCTCATTCAGAAAACAATAGGGTAAAATGACTATTAACGCTTTCATCAAAACCCAATAGCAGTTAATTATCGTTTCAGTCTCTTTTAAAGTAATTTAAAGTAAAGAGTAAATGTTTTTAGTAATTTTTCTACAATATTTATACCGTACACAGACTCTTTAAGTCAGACTTTATTTAAAATTAATATAAAACGTATATATTCTTACCAAATTAAGGAATGAAGATGCTGATTGATAAATAAATTTGGTGAAATAAAAAAATCGAACTTAATCTCCTTCTCCTTCTATTTCGATATCTATTTTCTCTTTTTCTTCTATCACGTTACGGAATTGGTCGGCTTTTTTCTTTACTTCGTATTTTTGCTTATTCTCGTATTCTATGATGCTCATGAATAACTACAATTAGACAATATTGCTTAAAACGATTAACAGAAATGTAAATGTAAATCAAAATCTTTGAAAATTAATTCCTTAAGAGGATAATTTAGTAACTTTTAATTAGAAATTGCAATAATTCCTCCTATCGAAAGTTTACTATTTTACTTTGGCAAAAGGGGATATGGCTAATATGCTATTACGAATGTATAAAACTATTTTACAGAGGAACACCATAAAGACAGAAATGGTCGATAATAACAAAAAAATAATCAAGTTTCATGGTTCTGAAGTGGAGAATATTGTTATTCGCTATGCGACAAGAGTCCCTAGTGAGCCAAATGGTTTTTTGATTGAAGAATTCGACGCATTAAAAGATCCAGAAGTTTGTGAAACCTTAAACGTGCAACTGGTCGCTGACTTTGTTACAATCACATTTTATAGAAACGAGAATGAAAATTCTATCTTACGTAGAGAATCGATACCTTCACACGCTGTAGAACATATTTGGGTTAAGGATGTATAGAATAAAATATTTGATTCTGCTCCATAGACGCCACCTTTGATTAATTGTTGCATAAAGTATATAGCTATTACCATTTATTTTCATTGTTCTCATTAAGGATATTATTTAAATGCAGGAAACTAAAAATTCATAAAGTGAAAATAAGTCAATTAATTTACGATCACCCGTTGAAAGGAGCATTCCAAATTTGATACAAACTTTTACTCTAAAGGCTAAATTTATAGTTCTACTTCTGGGTATTTGCTTCAGTATGACTCTTTTCAATATAAATAATTATTATAACATAAAACTATATGGTCATCAATCTACTACAAACGAAACTGCTACCTTTGTAGCGACTCTGGACCAGATGCAAGTGGAATTGAATCTCGTTCTAGCAAATCTGGCAAATAATAACATCTCACTAGCTCAAAACCATGCAAGCAAGGCAGATTCCCTCCTGAGTCCTAGGATTTTGGTAGAAATAGCAGAAGACAATCCACGGTTAGCCAGCGACCTTAGAAATGCAGTTATTCATCTGCAAAATGTATCATCATCTTCAGAAAGCCAACTAAAAAGTGTCAATGAGCTTGTAGATAATCTAAATAAAAGACTTGAACAAGACTCAATCGTCAGAATAGCACAGTTGCAACCAAACTCTGATACTCACATGTTCAGGGAGTGAATAAACCTTAATTTCCTCAAAAGGGAAAATAGCAGCCTGGCTAAATTCAAGACACGTGAACTCTGGTCCAAGGAAAAATAAGAAATGAGCGAAGAATTTCCAAATAGGGAGGAAGACGAAGAACAAATCAAAAATAGTTTTAGCTCAATTAAGTTTTCATGCATAAGATGTGGCTTGCGGGACATAGAAATAAATGAAATTGAACTATATCACAAGGAGGAAACCGAATCGGCGTTCTACGTCACTGCACTTTTATACTGTAGAAGGTGTAATCATAGATTTCACATGAAGATATTAGATCAAGGACTTCGAAATACAAATGTTTATTTCAACAACAAGTTATAGGTTTTTAACAAATTTGTGAGCTGGCTCTGAATAGAAAAAATTCGAAGTATATCTTTTTTGTATGTCTAACATGAATTATTGATATGCCATAGGTTCAAGGTTTAGGTGCTTTGAATCCATTTTGAATTAGAATTTTATAGATTTTCGGAGTAGCAAAACAAAAACCCAGTTGCAAATAACCAATTCTGCTGCTATGGAAACATCGAAACAATTCTAAAAGTCAACTGGTTCCAGCCTGTAATCCAGAATGTTAAATATTTATTCTATTTTTATTACTGCATGGGGTTGTCACATCGAACAATTAATAAGCTTAAATTTGTCCACCAATCGTTGTGGATGGATCCCATTTGTTAACAAAATGGTTCCAGATGTCTGAGGAGCAGCGAACACAATATTTTTGTTACTAAATTTAAAAATTCTAATGTCGGCCGCACGAAAGAATTCAATGTCGTCATGACGAAGTTTAAAGAAACGAATTCATAACTATTCCAAGATTAAGAAAACTCCCTTGGAAATATTTCATTCGAGAACCTTAATCTTCATATTGTGTAAAGCTCAATGGTCAGTATTTGCTACTAATCTTGAGATCGTGGCCCGTTTTTATATATGCGCTAACAGTATCCATCGAATCAATTCTTATCGAACCACTAACCACAACGCTTGGCATACCGCCTATACTTATATCAGCAGTAAGCATAACTTTCGCTGGAATATTGTTACTTCTTACATCTACCTTACTTTATAGAAGAAATAAAATAACGACCGGTATGTCAAGAAGCGGTTTAATATTTTCAAAATCTAAGAGAAATCTCCTTTATGCATCTGTATCTCTGGCAATTGGAATACTCACTTGGTATGATTCCATAAGTAGAGTCGGCGCGTCAAAGGAAGTGCTTCTTGCGGGTCCACTAGAAATCATTATCATTGTCATGCTGGCATATATATTTCTGCGAGAAAAATTAGATAATACACAAGCTATTGGCATAGGTGTCGCGATCATTGGATTCTTTTTGGCTATCATAAGTGATATTAGTTATAATAATTCAGAATTTTCCTTCTCATTGAATCGTTACTCAATCGTTACTTTCGGAGATATCGAAGCAATAATATCGGCCCTAGGATTTGCAATAGGAGCTATTTTCATGACTAAACTCGTTTCAATTCATTCGCCGATTCAAGTAGCAGGTGCTTCGCTATTAGTTTCTGGATTAATCTTAATAGGTTTATTAATCGTGTTTGTTTCTATTTTTCCGCAGCAGGTCTTTCAATTTATAGAAATTTCTATGTTGTTATCACCTGTGGTAATTATAGCCTTATCACTTTTTGCGTGGCTTCCCTTTGTAGGTGCGTTGTCTTATTCCATCGGTCTTAGTAGATTAGGGGCAGCACTCACGGGAACAATAGGATCATGTAGTATTTTTTTGACACTGGCATTACAAGTCGTTTTAAATGAAAGCGGCATATTATATTCGAACTTGCCCGAAAATATTCTTCTTGCGGGACTGGGAAGTCTGGTTGGCTTTGTCGGAATATTCATAATACATATCCATGGTCGCACTTATCTCTTCTGGAAGAGAACGAACAATTGAGGTTATCTACTTTATTGATGCTGTTTATCATACCTTAATTTTAATATCATAAGAATAATATTTAGAATTAACCCTGAAGCGTTGGTGACAATTATTACAGGATCTTTTCTTATTATGCCATAGACTACCCATAAGAACATTCCACTTGCTATAAGACCCATTAAATAGATTGATACATCTGACATCCTCTTTGTTTTATAGGCCTTATGTAGTTGAGGAATGAAGGAAGATAGGACTAATGTTCCAGCAATAATACCGATAACGTCAGCGAAGTAAACAAAATTTTCCATCAATATAAATTACACAAGGATTAGAAGACCTAAAATAATATAAGTGATATTAGAAATTCAGTTATCTTTCGACTGGATATCCAGTCATCAGTCTTCGGTTTGGATCCGAATTGTTAACAGCGTGAACCCCGACGGCCGAAGAACTAGTGAATTAAAATATATTAAACTTTGATACTACAAACTTCTGTGACACAGCGAATAAGCGATATAATGTCAACCAAATTAGAAACTATTGGAAAATATGAAAGCGCCAAAGATGCCGCAAAGAAGATGTTAGACAAGAACATAAGTTCCCTAGTAGTAATCGATGAAGATGGACAATCAATAGGAATCGTTTACTGAGCGAGATATCACAAGGGGAGTGTGTATTCATGATTTCCCAAGTAAGGAATACAAGATACACCATCTAATGACCTCTCCACTGTCTACGATAGAACCTAATTTATCTGTGGAAACGGCTGCAAATGTGATGATACAGAATAAGGTTAGACACCTTATAGTTAAAGAAGATGGCAAAACAGTAGGAATAGTAACTGCGACTAACTTTGTTGATTTTCTGAATGAGAAATTGGATCCAGCTCATCCAATGCGCTGGTAACGAACACGGACCAATCAAAATATGGATTTTTTGGCTTACAGGTATTTTCTACTAGTAGTGGTGGCATAATATCGCCTGTTATCAACTCCTCAGAGGAGACATCAAATACGTCTTTATCCTCGAGCATAAATCAGACAACCAATGCATCAAACATGACGATTCTAAATTCCAATATCACAAACAAATCAAGTAACCTGAATACAACTATGCCTGAACAATTACCTCCTAAGTCACTCAATGGAAGTACAGCAGGCAAAATTTGAGCGCGCATACTAGCAATAAGTCAGAGTCATTCAATAATCGAGGTAGGTAAGTGGCGCAGCGAACTTGAAAATTATAGTTTGCTTACCAAATCATAAAGAGTGCAATAAAGCCCAGTCATCAGATCTTTTCGCATCAAGCTTCTGTTTCAAAGATAAGTGGTAACAACAAGTCTTATCAAATAGGGTCTGTAAATTCTCTTTTTTAGGTTGTGATCAAAAGGCTATAACTAATTAAAAAAGGTTTTAAGTTATCGGGCTAATTATGGCTTCATGGACGTAAGGGAGTTATCAGAAAAAGAATATGATAAGGTGCGAGAATTATTATCATCCGCCATAAAAAATAAACAATACGCCCAACCTGAGGATCTTCAAAGAGCATGCGTTCTTTTTTATAGTGTAAATAAACTTGGTTTTGTATTAGTCGATCTTGATGTTAATTCCATAGTAGAAAAGTCAGGAGAGGATTATTCTGAATCAACAAAAGAACTCCTTAGACACGTGGCAAACATTTGTCATGATCTTGTCGAAGGATTGGAAAATGCGGAAAATGAGCGATTCAAACTCAAAGAGGGTTTTTAATAAATGGCATTTGGAAAAGATACATGTAGTAGTTGTGGTAAATATACTGACATAAGGGCTAAAGTGTTAAATGAAGGGGAGACGCTTTATTGTAAGGAATGCCACGACAAGGAATTGAAAATAATGTTAGAAAATTTTAATCAAATAAAGTTTTACTGTATAAAATGTGGTTCTTCCAACCTAACAAAAAATGATCCGAAGACAGACTTCATAGTAAAAGCAGAAGGATCTGATTATACAAATGCAAAAGAAGTATCAATTGAAGAGATGATAGGAGGTATAAACAATCTAAGTAAAGCACTAGAAAATATTCCTAATGTAGACATTGAAGTGGCGGTAGATGAAAATGGAACCAGTCATATTGTGAACAAAACACTAATTTATGAGAATGGCACGAAGGAGATTGTCAACAAGAAGTAATCTATGGGAATGCTGGCGATGATAATCCTTAGCATTTTTGTTCCTACTATGAAGATAGTTGATCAATTGCAAGATAACATTTCTTTTAAACTCAGTTTTGAGGAGATCAAATAAAATGAATAAGCAAATGATTGCTAAGCAAACTATTATTTTTATAATAGTGATCACAATTGCGGTTTTTATTAGCATTCAAGTCGTTCATGGTCAAAATACTAGTGATTCAAGGGTTGATAAATTAATAGAAGATACCAAAAAAGAGAATGCTATAAACCAACAATATAGAGTAGAATTGATTCAAAGAATGCAAAACACAACTTGTCTAAATACTAATCTTGAAGGGATTGGATCAGTACCGTTAAATACTGATATTCTAGAAACTTCGGAATTAGAAGATTTACTTAAAACGTGCGTCAAAGAGGGATTGATAAAATAAAATGAATAAAGAAATCCTAAGTTCAATATTATTGGTTGCAGCACTGAGTCTTTTAGTGAACACAGTCAATGCCCAATCAGATTTTTATCTGGAGGCCAAAGTAAATGCTGCCGGTACCGCTCCCATTAACACCCCCCTTCGGTATTCTGGGCCAGATCTAAACATTACGAAGTTTGAGATTCAAGGTAATAGTGAAAGTTATAAGGAGATATGTCCATCGTTGCAATGTAAAATTGACTACAAAGATAAATACACTTACTTTAGTCCACCTGACATTCCAGAAAGCACATTAATTATTTCTAACGTTGACTTTAAACTACAAGATAATATAACACATGCTGATTTAGGACCAAAGAAAAAAGAACTTGTTGAACAGTATAGTGCGAACATATATTGTAATGTTGACGATATTGTCGAAAAGAACGGGCAAGAACTTTATTACTGTCATAATGCTAATCTTAACAGCATTATATCCAATAAATTTGATGGTAGGTCGTGGGTCTTCGATAACACCGGAATATATGATGCAAAGAATAATACTCTTAGGGTGATCGGCAATTTAACGGATAAGTCTGCGAGCCTTTCTGCTACTACTGGTAACCTAACAGAGAATTCCACCAGCCTGTGGAATACTACTAAGTTAACAGAAGGTTCTTCGGCCCTACTGGATACTACGAATGCTACTAAAAATGAGAACGACAATGTAGGAAACCCGTACTTTTCAATCAAGATACCTGACAGTTGGGCATATACAGAAGGTTCGAATACACCAGAGGCAAAAAATACAGGTTTTGGACCTGTAAACTCCAATTAAGCCAGATCCAAACAAAATACCAGAACCATATGAAGTACATCAATTCTGTGTACAGGAACAACTTAGTAAATATCCACAATACGATGAAATACAAAAACAGGTATATATTAACACCTGTGAATCTTTGCATAAACAATTTGAACCTAGATTAAAGATATTGAGAGATCTTTTAAAATGACTGACAAGAAATATCTTATTGTTGGACTTGGTAGATTATTGATACCTGTGATATTAACGGCTTATACAATAGCTGTTTTTCTTTCAATGCAATTGGTATATGGTCAAACAGAATCGGACACAAAATTTATGCCTTGTATTATTATGTGGCAATCTGAGCAAGTCGTATTAGAAGAGTCTGACAATTGCAGTACTTCGCTATTTACTGAGGCAGTAACTTACTACAAATCACAGGGATTTCAAATGACACCATATAGTAATGTATTCAATCAAATAATGACTTTAACAAAAGATTGATAAAAATGAAACAAATACTATCTGATGTTTTCAATAGCAAATGGTTCCCTATCATATTACTAGGATTAAATACAGAAACAGGTATATATTAATATCTGTGAATCTTTGCATAAGGAATTCGATCATAACTTGGATAAAATAAAATGATAGTTGCTAATTGTTCTTTTTGCAGTAAGAGATATGAGACAAATAATAAATCTAATTTCGAAGTATGTAAAGACTGTAAAGAGTTAATTCGGGGTACTTATAACGATAAAAAGACAAGGTATAATTATACTGTAGGCGGGAACTAACCTCTCCTATTTTTTTGATATAAATGAAAACTCAATATAAATTAGGTAAGGGTATTATTCAAGTCGTTCCATTTAATAGGTATCCTGTACAGCAACCAATAAAAGATCATGATTTAATCTCTTGGAAGTTTATCAAGATATTCGCTATTTGTGCTACAATTAAAGTTATTGTGTTTCTGTTTCTATTATGATCCCTTTCGACTTAAGCGTAATGCATCTAACAAATCATTATAAGAAGTCTGTTCTTTATCTACAAGTCATGTCCTTTTTTATTTCGTTACTACAAACTTGATATAAAATCCAATCTAGAATTCTTAATTCACTATGCATTTATCGGACTCAAATATTGAGTTAAGATTTGAATATCATAACTTAAATCCAGACCTGATAAATCATAAACTAAGCTGATAAGGACCTATATCGTGTCAGCCATAAATAATACCAATGAAAAAATTCCTCATTATCCTTAAAGGATTGCTCACGGGTGCTATTTCGGTAGGGATTACTGCTCGCACCAAACACATACGAGGAATAGTAACATTCCAAACAGTTATCGGGAAATAAGTGATCGAAAAATGGTTACGATAGGTTATTCCTGAGGGCAGTATTTAAGGTATCTCGTTACTACAAACTTGATATAAAATCCAATTTTGAATTCTTAATTCATTATGTAATGGATCGGCTTTTATTATAGAATCCATATGGTTTATTTTATCTATAATTTCATTCATTCTAGTTTCTATAATTTCACAAATAAAAATATCCTGATCTTTCATATTGTCTAAAACCAAGTTTATTAATTCAATTCTTTTTTGAAGATCATGTTTGTAAGTTGAATCATCCTTACATGTAATTATTTACACGGGTTCGGTGGGAGCCATGTGGAATTTCACGCCAAATTCCATATGAGCTCTATTGAAATTATCAGATAGTCTGGTATCCGAATACAGTTCGCCTTATACAAATTTATCTCACTGCTTCTGATTCAATCCATGCTTGAATCGTTTTCATCAGAAGGACACTGGAAACTACCCAACGAGGAGAGAACATTCTCAGGTACTTTGGAATATAATCCATCAGAAGGAGGTTATTTGAAATTGATTGGTTTAATCAAAGAAGGCACGGAAGTTGGAAAAATCGTTGATAAAAGAGACATTATTCATGGAATTACTATAGATGGAAAGAAACTCACACTGTGTAATTGTATAGAGACTAAGACATCCTTCGCAAATGGCGTGTTCTCCTCCACTTATTGGATTCAAATGATAATTGTGGGACTTCTAGTAAATACACAACAAGAGATAAAATTCCGAAGCGTCAAGGCACGCATTTCATTTATAGATCAATGGATAAACAAATCTGGAATAGAAGAACGCAGAAATGCTAACAATTATGAAATATTAATCAAGAGTTTAGAACCAATTAAGTCTAATATTAGCTCTGAATTACTCTTCGAATTCATTCCCACCTATAATATACATTCTGATAGAATCACCGGCGAAAATAAACCTCTGGATCTTTCAGTTTCACAACATTTTGATGTGAAATTGACTTTTGTGGGTACTGAAACATTTGATAAGTACCTTACGATACTAAACAAGTAGATCAATTTCTTTTCGTTGTCAATTGGAATTCCAGTTTACTTTTTATCCATAAAGGCAACTCATAATTCTCATATTTACAAACTCGACAATGAAACTAAATACCTAGAACTTGAATTGTTTCCAGCATTGTTAGAAAACACTGAGATATTTGAAACGCCTACTATCGCTCCAATTGATGATCTTATCCCATTTAGAATAATTGAACCCGATTTAGACCTATTTTTTAAAAAGTGGTTTGAAATAGAAGAAAATTTCGAATCTGTAGTGCAACTTTTTTTTGGCGTAGTGAGGGATCGAAATTTGAATGCGTACCATACTTTTTCAAGTTTAATTAAATCTTTAGAAGTATATCACAGAACAAAGTATCCCGAAAAGGTCCAGTTTGAAAAGAGTGAATTTGAGAAATTGAAAATACTAATCAAAGATTGTGCACCTGAAAAATATAAAGAATGGATATCAAGAGCACTCGAATTTAGTAATGGGATTCCCCTTAGAGCGAGAATAAAAGATCTTGTAAAGATAAACTCAGTGATAGCAAAATTCTTCAAAAATAAAGAGGAAGTAGATTCCTTTGTTTCTAAGGTAACCCAGACTAGAAATTATACTACCCATTACAACCCCGATTTAAAAGAAAAAGCTGCAAAAAGTCTAGAATTATTTAAAATAAATATGAAATTAGATTTATTTATACGAATCTATTTTTTGGTTGAATTAGGATTTGAAGAACAACAAATTGTTAGCTTCTTGAAGAACGTTGTAAGGTATAATGAAATGTTCAGTAAGCAGGAAATGTCTTAGACTTGTAGCCCGTGTGGTCACTTTTGATCTTATAAAGTATATTACGAATTTCAGACTTTATTCCTTCAAATGCTGTTTCAGGAGAATTATACTTTTTTTGATTGTAAACACACTTCTGTGTTTTCTTATCATAATAAATTCCAAATTTAACAGCTGGTGTTCCTCTAATACCACCAAAACGTTCCATTTCAAATTCTAATCTGTGGCGGAAGGTAGAGTCATTAGAAGTTCCGGTCTTAGGATCAATCTTTCCAAAAACATAATCCTCAATATCCATGTCCAAAATCTGCTCGCGAGGAAAATCCGAAATAAATTTTGCTCTTAGTTTAACCTTCTCTTCTTCAGATGTTTTATACGGCCCAAAATAATTTCTGTCTTTATCGAATGATGAAATTAATTCTCCTAATTTCCCCGCACTCAATTCCCCCACAACATATTTTATATCACCCTGCCGATTTTTCAAGTTTTTGGACAATCAGCTTTTTTGGTTAGCACTTATATTAGTACGGGCCCATCGGGACTAAGGTTGTTAACAATACGAATCCAATTTAATAAGTTATGGGTGAATATCTAATTACTTATCAATTTTTCACGCCCTTCCGCGCCACATTTCATTTTGGCTCTGAGCACTCGATATATCCTGAATTAATGTGCAGATTTCAATATTTGTTCCGTCAATAATTCCAACTCCTGTTTTATTGAATTAACATATGTCTGAATTTGAGCTGATGTTTTATTTTTAATGATATGAATATCATTTAGTCTAAAATACCTATGTTTTATGCGAAAGGATCCAATTTTCTTGTGACCAGAATAATTGTCTTTAACAACTTCCCAGTCTTCAGGAACTAATAAAGTTATATTTAACTTACTCTGAAATGGAGTTGTTTTACTGCTCTTACCCTTCTGGGAATATAATTCAAAAATCGGTTTACCTCCTAAAGTTGTAGCAAGTTCTGTTTCCAAATACGTTATTAAAGGATCGTTAATCAAGAAAAAACGAGGGCCACCATGACGGAGTTAAAGGCCATCGGTCTTGTGGATATGCCTGAAACTAAAACTCAGACAGAAGAATAGGTAATTACATTAAAGTCGCAGTTCGACCCGTTCTTGGATGGCGAATTCTCCAAACTGGGGGAACATTATGAGCCAGAGGTCAACTCGGCTAGTTTGAAAGAAAAAATACCCCATTCAATCGACACTTTATGAGTGTCCTATATGCAGTTATAGAGACGCGAGCCGTTCGAAGATAACCGAACACCGGATATCATTTCATGGTGAGACTCTTCTGGAAGGTAATTGGGGTAAAATTTCTTTCAAGCAAAATTACAGTCGTTATATGACGAAATACTGCAGTATTGGGCATGATCCGCTGTATGGAGACATACTATCTTCCACAAGAACTTTTAGCATATCTTTTCTCATTCTTTTATTATCCGCTTCATGAAATCTCTCCGCTTCTGCGTTTCCTCTTCCAGAAGATTTTGATATTCTTTGCCTTGATGAAATGTTTGGCGAAAGTAAAATAAACATCTAAAGGATATAATTGGAATCGAATAGATACGGTGTTTGATTGCGCTATTATCGGTGGGGGTCCTGCAGGCTTGAATGCTGCCCTTATCTTGGGACGCGCTAAACGAAATGTAATTTTGTTTGACAACAACAAGGCTCGGAATGCCGTTACTCAAGAATCCCATGGATTTATTACACGAGACGGAATAAAACCTAAAGAATTCCGAGAAATTGCTCACAACGAAATAGGCAAATATCCATCTGTTAAATATGTGAAAGAAGAAGTAACTTCAGTAATCAAAGTTGAGAATTTTGAATTGGTAACGTCAGAAAATGAACTTTATCAATCCAAGGCCATAATTATCTCTACAGGTTTAAAAGATCTATTACCAAGTATAGAAAATATTTCTGACTACTACGGAAAGAGTTTATTTCATTGCCCTTACTGTGATGGATGGGAATTAAGGGACAAACCTTTAGTTGTCATAATAGGTGAGCAAGTTCAGGGTTTTCATTTCATCCAGACTATTTATAATTGGTCTAAAGACTTAATTGTATGCACAAATGGTAATGCATTTCAAAATTCAGAGCAGAAAAATTTACTTCTTAATAAGGGAATAAAAATAATAGAAAACAGAATTAAAAACTTCGTCGGAAAAAATGGACGAATGAGTTATTATCATTATTTGTCTTTCTTCAGCAATTCCTTGTTTACAAGGGGAGTAAACAATCCACTTAATCATGACTTTAAAGATAAACACCTCCGGATAAAGAAGGCGACTGGTCTAGGAATAACCGAATTCTTTCTCAGAGTTATGGCCTGGCTATGCACGAGTAGTGGCGAATTCCCTAGAATGCAAAGTCAAATGTGCATAGTGACAGGTCCGAATGAATATTCGAAGCGGTAAACCAGTTATTGAAACCGTTATGGTACCCCCTGATAAACTTTGTAAGGTAAACGACTGTTTGAATTCTCATCGTACAAGTACCGCTAAAAAAGTTATAATGAATAAATTATGTAACGTATAGAAATTAGATATCAGTCAAACTTATCATATGAACCCTTGTAATTTATTTGATAAGGGGTTCCATTATACTGTTAAAATAATAAGGACTTTCGCCATTTCTTTATCGCGCACAAATATAAGGACAGCTTCCAACATTGGGAGCGATACTACCACCAAGGATAATAATAGGAAAGAGATCCTATCTATGCCGACAAAAAATATGACAGGAGAACAGGAAAAAATAGCTGTAGTGACGGGTAGCTCAAGTGGCATAGGATATGAAACATCTCTATTCTTGGCGAGGAATGGTTTCATTACATATGCCACAATGAGAAACCTTAACAAAAGTGACAATATGAGATTAATAGCAACTAAGGAAAGCTTGCCTATACGCGTTAAACAACTCGACATTACAGATGATCTGTCAGTTAAGAATGCAATACAATCCATAACAGCCGAAGCTAGCAGAATAGATGTATTGGTTAATAATGCAGGTTATGGACTTACTGGTGCTTTTGAAGACCTTGCAATGGAAGAGGTAAAGGATCAGTATGAAACCAATGTGTTTGGTTTCATAAGAGTAACTCAAGCGGTGCTTCCCATCATGAGAAATCAGAAATCTGGTATCATCGTAAATATTAGTTCGGGTACGGTAGCCATGGGTGGCATTCCTGGAAGTTCTGCTTATGTAAGTACGAAATATGCAATTGAGGGTTTGAGTAAATCTATGGCATATGAGTTAGAACCATTTGGAATTAGAGTGGTCTTGGTAGAACCTGGAGTTATTAGAACTAACTTTTATAACGATATAGTTGCTGCCAAGAAATCCCAAGATCCGAATTCTCCATATTCACAAATCATACAAAAAATGGCGGCAGGCTTTGAACCTTTGTTAAAGAATGGCTCTTCTCCTGATGTTGTAGCAAAAGTGGTGCTTAATGCTGTTACAAATGAAACTCCTAGTCACAAATATTTAGCTGGAAAGGATATAGAAACGTTGATGGAAGCCAAAAGAAGTATGTCTGAAGAAGAGTTCTCTAAAATGATGATGCAAAATTTCCAAAATTGAGCATGAGATTGTTGACGCAATATAATCAAATAGTAAAAAAACTAGTCTCCTCCCTTCCGCTAGGTCGATTGTTATGCTATAAGTTCAGTCCCTTCAAACTCCACAATGGCAGGTATAAAATGTAAAAAATGCAGAATTTATACCTTACTTCTTCTTTCAATAGTTCTGTTGATCGGAACGGTATTTGGTGCAAGTGCAACAAACCCAAGTACAACAAACGCATTCGCCGCTGACCCATTCAAAAATATGGGGGAATTGACGATGATAGTTTCCCTGTTGGCTTTGTTGACAAGTTAAAGGTTATTTTCTATTCCCATTGAATGATGAAAAATTAATAAAATCCCATTCTTCTTGTTCTTTCGTTTGCTGTTCAAGTGCATTACTGTTTTTAAGTATTCTTTACTTAAATTCAAATCCTTCTAGTGCTAATCTTAATGCATCTAGCAAATCATCATAACTAGTTTGTTCTTTATCAAGGGATAGTTCAAGAGCCCAAGCTGTTCTTAGACTAGTAATTAACTTACCATACTTTTCTGGAATAGCAACATAGCCTTTTGAAACTACAACATGTAGATTCGATAACATATTTTTATGTTCAGGACAGAATCGAAGTAAAAACTGACAAGTTCGATGTAGTCATCCCTTACTCACATATGACCAACATCGAAAATATGGATGAAAGGAGAATTACTACAAAACGATGGTTTTTGGTGGGTCTTTGGGCTATACCATGGAAAAAGAAGTATGTTTACACAGTGATAGAATATGATGATGAACAAGTTACACAGGGACTTATATTCGATTTTGGTAAACATCTTGAGAGTAAGCAAGGAGAGATATATCAAAGAATGGTAAACGCTAAAAACAAAAACTCTGATAAATTTGGCAGATTTTACCAGTAAAATGTCATCCTAAGAAATTGTTAGGACTGATGATTCATTTAAACGGTATTTTGAAATTACAAATTATTCGATATTATATCCCTTCAAACTTAGCCTTAATGCAAGTTTATTATTACTGAGATTAATCGAAAGTTTGTGAGACTTTAGATTAATAAATTAAGCAAAAAAGTCTTCCTAAAAGAGGAACAAGTTGAGATTAAATTATAACATAAACTAGCCTATTCCAGTAAAGATAAGAAGCCATACATGGGATAGATAAGATATATTCAACTATCTTTTAAAATCAGTAATCTGTGTCTGTCCAGAATCCATTTTTTTGTAGATTCGATACACATCCACCATTTGCCAAATCCAGTATCCAATAGAGTTCACCCAACTTAAAGGAAATGGAACAAACAATGAAACAATAATCCATAGAGCAATCCCAATACGGTGCCCTCATAGATTTTCCTCAACATTTTGTGCCACGTCTAGCTCTACTAATGGTAAGCTAAAGCTAAACGTCGCTCCTTTATCATTTGTATTATTGGATCC
>Ga0210378_10000038_pt1 | contig 57842 bp, 76 predicted proteins | sample PLM1_60_b1redo_FD_155465 | JGI IMG/M metagenome (GOLD analysis project Ga0210378, IMG submission 155465) | Groundwater sediment microbial communities from an aquifer in East River, Colorado, USA - PLM1_60_b1 redo | ecosystem: Environmental > Terrestrial > Soil > Riparian zone | place: USA: East... | reverse complement strand
CAGCATCAGCATCAACAGAATCATCTGCTTCTGCGGATACATCAACTGGTTTCACCATTAGAGTTGTTGAGTCAGTGAGAAGTATTATGGAAAGTGAAGCCAAGAGCGCCGTTTTAATTATTATTGCCATAATGATACTTCCGAAGATATTTCTTCCTTGTATTTATCTCTAGTGCCTCAATGAATTCTGCAAGGTCTTTAGCACCTGCATTAATCTCGGGAGTCGTAAGCGATTTGTGGCTATATTGGACTGCCCCATTATTGGAACCTCATTAGTTTCTATGTTCCTGAAAGGAAGGTTTAGAGCAACATAATGACATCACATTACTGACGGAAGGTCCGAGTGCGATGGGATTCGGACATTCCATGTAGGCGGGTCCTGTTACCTGGTATTTAGCTTTTATGTTCTGATTATTATTAACGCCATTGTAAGTAGAATAGTTTTATTTTCATTTTATTGAGTAGCTCTTGAAAGGGTGAATTAAGCTTCTATAGCATTTGGATAGTATATTTTAGAAATTAGTCTATGATAGCACTCATCGCATACAAACATATCTAGAATTTGGTTTAGAGAATGGATATTTTTTTTGCAATATTCACATCTCATACTCTCCATTGTATAATTATGAACTTTATAATTTAAATAGATTTTATAAATAAGTTTTTACCATCACTTTCACTCGGTTCAATACACTGGTTGGAGGGCTATCGTCTGCATTCTACACTCCTCTTAACCTCCCATCAGGCTTTAACTTTTTTATAATTTGTTGAACTAACGGTTAGATATGTATCGTGTAATTCTAGAAAATAAATATGATTATGACAATCGTTCATTTGCGCTTTGCCTATCGTGTTACTGGACAGCAACTATTCTTACTAGGATAGAAAGTTACGAATGTCCTGTTTGCCGTGGCGAGAATGTTGAATTGATCCCCTTAAACTTGAATGAAAAAGTATGAATACGAGTTAGAACCGAATAAGGGACTTGAAATTAAATTTTCGATAAATAAAGAGATAGGGGATTTAGAGACACAAGATTAGGATATTATTAATGGGCTCAACTGGCTCAATGATATTCCTTGTGTCTACCATCCATCCTCCCATCCATCCTCCCATCAGACTTATATTGGTCGGTTCATTTGGTCTAAGAAAAAACAATCTAATAATAAAATGAGTTAGAAAAAATTGCCTACTAGATTCAGAAATTCATAATTCTTATCACTTTCTTCTATTCGAAATTTACATAATTTCCCACCCAAGACGTTATATAATTTGTTGAGCGTTTCTGTTACAACGTCTAAACACAGCAACTGGTGGGACTCGATTGTTTCTTGTTCATTCAAACGGGTTTTCCATTAACCCATCAGTTGCTAACTATTGTTACTCTAATAAAGACCACGCTCGAAATTCTAATTACATCGGAATTTTTACAGTAAGGCAAGATCAATTTTTCTTTAATTAAACATTCATGTAGATAATTATTTATTTTTCATATGAGAATATTATATTACTTTACGCACTGGATTTCATGTCAAAAACACGTTTGCAAACCTCCCATCAGGCTAAAGTTTTTTATAATTTGTTGAATTATCATATGACAAGTGCCGAACGAAGCATACTACGCTTTCATTCTGGTGGGCCTGCTCTTTAACCATCATGCATAGGGTCCACCAGTTCAATGATTAAAGATATCAAATAAACGACTATGATTCTGTATACGATATTAATCTAGTTTGACCGCTTGCTAATTCTCTTTTTAGATCAGGGTCATTGATATCACCAAATCTATCATTGTTCTTTCTTGCCTTCCTTCTTGCCTTTCTTGAATCAATTGTAATAAAAACATCTTTGGCAACATCAAAAGGACTATCATAAGTTTCTGTAAAATCTTGTATTACTGGTTCATTTTTCTTTTCATAGATTGGGACTATTAACCCCCAATTGTGGCATTGGAGCCATTGATCATTATCTGGTGGTATTGGTTCCCCCTTGGGATAAATTCTATTTTTTAGAGGTATTTGTAAGCCATATTGTAAACATTCCCTATAGTAGGAAACCTTTTTCTCTTCAGTGTCATCATAATCAACTACTCCAACATTTCTTCTTCCAGTAATTCTTGATATGGGCATCTATTATTTTGTTCTTCGTGGTGGTAATATAAATAAATTTTTAAATAAAGTTTATTTTCACAAAGTGAGTAAATAGGAACGTGTCCAAGTTTACAAAATGAAAAGAAATCCCATAGTTGAACAATGCTAGAAGTCGCTAGAACCGCCTGCACTGAATTTGCTACCATTGATACTAGTAACACCTACTTGGTCATTGATCCATTTCAAGAAATCCAAGTCAAGCTTATGACTAACTACCATTTCCGTGCCATCCAGATAGAAGCTAGGTGTCGTTCCAGTCTTGTTAATGACATCCTGGCGGATCGCATCTTTGTTCAAGGCGGGTTTCATCATGACCCGCAGAGTGTAAATCTGATTCTTGTCTGCATTTCTATCGAATATCAAAGAAACTACCAAAAGTGGATCTACCTTTGAAAATACGTGTTTTAATGTGTCGTCTAGTATATTGAACTTGTTCACTACATCTTCCACTTCAGTCATATCTAGAGATTTTGAAGAATCACGTATAAAAATAAAACCATTTCATGACGTTTATTGCTCTTTATTGCTCTGTCCGTCGCCATTCAGTTAAGGGCTATTGTGGTCAGATTGTTCGACGGAGCCGTTCTACATGAAAATACACCAATGTCCAAATAAACCCGAATGAACATCCGACCACTCGATACCGTCATTGATTAACGTTAGATAATCTTGAGATAATAAGTGCTCAAAATGCATTAAGGAACTTAATATCTCGAGCCTTTAAAGATTATTTCAAAATTCTAAATTATAAATCAATCAATAATCATTGACTGGGGGATATTGGATTTTTGCGTTCGATGAACAAGTACAACCAAACCCCCACAGTTTGTGTTTCTAGGCGTTAAATAGTAATATGTGTCAACTATAAATGACTAATATCCACAGAATATGTGATTTCAGCTCCAATAAACCGTCAGCCACAATAACTCTGATCGTTAAAACCAAAATTTCAAAAAATTTAATCAATTTATTCTGATGTGCCCATATTGTTTGGATTAAAAACTTAATTTAAATTACGTTTATATCTAGGTTTTTCGAACAATTATTGTTACTTTCAAATTAATTACAATATATGCATTTACTAAAGTAATTATTATATAATTGTAGTTTGATTATATTGAAGTGTCTAGGAAGTGGATAAAAAAGCAGCTACCTTATCAGATCTGGATAGAAAATTATTAAAGATTTTACTATCGCCAAATGGTGATTTAAAATCCACCAAAGGTTTATCAGCAAAATTAAGCATACCAGTTACTACTGTTAGAAGGAGACGTAAGCGGTTAGAAAGCAAATTCTTAAAGATACATTATGTATTGGATATAGACAAATTTGGCTGGAAGCGTGTTGACTTTTTTATTTCCATAAGGGATGGAATGGTAAATGCTGTTGCCAAAAAACTGATCGATTTTGATGAAGTAACATACATCGGTAAGAGCATAGGAGAACATACAATTGATCTCAGAGTAGAAACAATTCTTAAAGATAATTCGTCAATTCTTGACATCCTAGAAAAAATAAAGGCGATGGATGGAGTTAAGGATGTGGTATGGAGTGAAATTGTTAATGTTGTCGGTAGAAAAATATCAATTCCTAGTTCTATAATTGACAGAATTTGATATAGAAAATTTTCATTTGATAATGTAGACATAGAGAAAATGAATCATCAAATAGCACTAGAGAATAGATTTAACTGGGAACCATAAAATTCATGCCTTAACTATCAATAAATAAAGTTTATTTTCTAAAAATGGAATATAGGAGCGTCATTAAATGCCAAAATTCACAGGATCAGAAAGAGGGGTTAAGACAGTATTTTCAGTTGTTTTGTATCAGGCTGTATTGTAATTAACCTAGAATGGTTCTAGGTTTGTGTTACCGCACTCACCCGTGTCTGTATGTTCAGGATATGTTCTATCGCATTTATTGCACTTTTTTGTTATAGTTGCGTGTGTCATGTCCCCGTCTTGAGATTCGAGGGCTTCTTTTAATTAGTTGCATGTGTCAAGCCGCCGTCGTGAGACTCGATGGCTTCTTTTAATTTGAGATGTAATGACCTAATGTCACGATAATGTGTGTTTTCCACAATATCCTCTACCCAGTCGTCCATCTCTTGATCCAGTAATAATGGCAGGTCTGTTCTAAGATGAGTCATGTATGTCCTTCAATGTCACTTATCCTTTAATTCGGTTTGTTTGTTTTTTTATAACAAATGCAATTTTTTATCTTTTGAAATTTCCAAGTTACTAACATTCAATAATATAGAATGTTTATTTTCTTAAAAGCAGAAAATACAAGCATGCCGAAAAAGGAATAATTTTCTCTAATCTTAAGAGTAACTTTTAGTATACTATCAGTTACTATTAGTATTTCATAAATTAGCCATAGTGTAGTATACTAATATCTGTAGTTAAAATGACAAACACACCTATAGAATCAATGTATGGAAAACACCGCTCTAGCTGTAAAGACCGTCATGACGTCAAGCGGGTGTATGCAAGGAAGACGACACAAAAAGGAACGAATCTGAAACAGGCCTTCGTAGCCTGTGGCGTAATTTGCACTTCTTGCGGAAACATGATAATAGACGAAAAATGGATGTTAGAAAATAAATCAAGTCGTAGAGGAGGAAGTAGGGGTTGGAATTATGAAGCAGAAAGACAAGAAAAGTTTTACCTAAGTCAACAGCAGCTAGAAGAGCAACCATCATCACCACCAGAAGAGAAAAAAGCAAAAGCAAAAGTAAAACAAGAAGTTGAAGAAGGCCAATTAGTAAAATGTGATCGTTGTGGGTATATGGGGACAGAAATCTTAGTCATGAAGTTGTCTCCTCATGCGACTCTTTTCAAGATAGTCCATGATGATGGAACAGAGTTGAGGTATGGTAAATATGATAGTGAGCAAAGTTGGCGATATTCAAGAAAGAAAATCAAAAAGGAAATGGCAGATTGGACCTACAAAAATTACAATATATGTGCACCTGAATTAGAAACCAAGGTAACACTACCAAGAGTAGCTAAACAAGAAGAGAAGCCAAGTCATAGAGTTAAGCAGCCATCTAAAGCCGAAATAAAAGAAATGTCAAAGTATGGAGATTTAGGAATGTGCTGTATATGTCTTAAAATAATCATGAAAGGCACAACTGTGATTCCTCCCTTTTCGAATCTGCCAGATAAAATAATTGAAAAGTATGGTCAGATTAGTGACAATGTTGGAATCGGGCAGAAATTGTATCATCCTGATAGAAAACTAATGCCCTATGAAGTTATGAAAGACTATCCATCTCTTCCATATGCATGTAAGCAGTGCGATGAAAGATACTTCGAACAAAGTTATGAAAACCCAGAAAGACCGCATGGAACTCCGTTGACAGAAGAGGCTTGGAACGCGGTAACTATTCCCTATCCTTCTTAAGTAAAATACTAGCCGAAAAATGCGTCAAAATGGCAAAGATGAAATAATTTGAAACGATTAGCACCGGTGGATAATAGTAAATGACAGTCATGGATTATTCGGCATACGAAAGAATGGTAAGTATGAGGAAGAACAGGGCCTGAGATAATCTTTCTGAAACTGTTTTAAGTAAGGTAGCTCTTCTTTTGGTCAGTGTCTGCTAACAATAGAATTGTTAGTGTTGTAGATGATGATTTATCCACCACTAAGCTCTTCCATGAAGCTTTGTCTGAAAATATAGATAGTGTTAGTGTTGTTTCTTTCACTGATCCTGTAATTGCTCTAGAACACTTTACAGAGAACAAGGATGCTTATGCTCTGGTAATTGCTGATTTAAGGATGCCCGGTCTTAATGGATTGGAGTTATTAAAGAAAGTAAAGACGTCAAATCCTAATGTGAGGACAATATTGATGAGTGCTTATAATTTTGAAGAAGATATATTATTCCTGAAATATATGGAAGAAGGTATTATAGATTCAACTATTGATAAACCTGTTACGATGAATAGACTATACCAAAGAGTAAGAGATGAATTGCAGGCTAATCAATTAACAACAAGTAAATAAATAGAAACTTTATTTTCTTGGTTAAACATTTCGCTTAACCTTTTCGACAAACTTCATACATGGACACACTATATCAAGCGCTATGTAGGCATTACAAATATCGCTGGATGGATTGTGCAACTCTTTTGAATGCCCACATTTACATATCTTGTCTCTATCATCTCCATGTCCAGTATTGTTTTTGCTCATATTCTTTTCTTTCGTTATATAAAAAATATAGCTGTATTTATCGGCAGCTGTGGAGATAGATAAAATAACAAATCTTTATCTTCTCGAAACTAGCAATTAGGAGCGTGCCAAAGTTCACAAATGAACAAAGGATGTTTGTTAAGAGTTTAGTTGCCACTCTATCAATTAAGAGGATTCCAGACTCGGAGATTATCAAAGACATATCCTCCAAGATTAACAAGACCATATCGCAAAGGTATCTAACTTCTATAAAGCAACAGATCAAGCGAGATTCCTATTATTGGTATAAGACTTTACGAGACGGGGAGTATGAATATCTACATGAGTTCCGAGAAAGGATTAATGAGATAACAGATTTGCAAAGAAGGCATTACAAGATAGTGGAAGTCAACGCTAACAATCCCTCTATACAGCAAACATCATTAGCTGAATTGCATAAGTTGAATATCACATTATCTAACTATTTCGATATCGCGCCGTATATTGTTCCCAATCTAGGAGCTAGCAATAATAACAATGACAATTCCCTACCAGCTGCACAACAGACAAAAGAAGACAAGATTATCGTCTAGCTCCTTTACTAGTAATATAGAGCTATTAAGAGATAAGCCGTTCTGGATATGGGATAAGCAAGAACACATTTCCCAGTTTATTGCAAAGGAAGGTAATTGCTGTTTTAATCATATTATTGGATTACCTGTTAAAGATAAGATAGAGAAGCCGTTATTTGATTACGAGGAATTATTATTTCACGAATTATTTTCTTCTAAGGGAGATTTCAAAGATAAACATTTGTGGATTCTCAAATCAACGGGATTAGGGATAACAGAGTTCTTTCTTCGAATTATTGGATGGTTATGCACTAGAGATAATGCATTAAAGGATTCACAAATATGTATTGTCACAGGTCCACGTATTGAATTGTCAATAACGTTGATTGACAGACTAAAGGCATTATTCTACAGTAAATTAGGAATTCTATTTAGTAACAAAGAAACTGTTCTAAACCTTAATGGAGTTAGAATAGAAGTTTATCCCTCCCACCACCTGGATGCAATGCGTGGCCTTGCTAACGTATCTTTTATCCTGTTAGATGAGGCAGATTTCTTTCCAGTAGGACAACAGAAAGACGCAAGAGATATTTCAGAACGTTATATTGGTAAATCAAATCCCTTTATCGTATTAGCATCTACACCAAATAGACCAGGTTCATTATTTGATACCATTGAACGTGAAAAGGAAAAAGATTGTATTTACAAACGTTTGAAACTAGATTACACTTACGGTTTAAATAAAATTTATTCTTTAGAGGAAATCGAAAAGCAGAAGCAATCCCCATCTTTCAAAAGAGAATATGACTTGCAGTATCTAGGTCTTATTGGAAATACATTCCACACTAAAGATATTGATAGGGCAATAGAATTAGGCAAGAAATACAATCCTAATCGTGTAGTTGTCTCTGCACCTAAAATACTGGGACTTGATCCCGCTTGGGGTTCTTCTGCCTTCGGTCTGGTCCTCTTACAGGTAGCTGATGGAATGATTCAGGTTTTACTAGCTGATCAGTTTGAGCGACCTCGCTATCAGGATATGGCAGATAAAGTAATTGATTTGATTAGAGGACTTAACAGAAGAAACATAGACCAAGAAAGTTTAGATTCAGTCAAGGTATATGTTGACAGTGCGAACCCGGAATTTATAACGACCTTGAAAGAATTGGTAGGCGAAAGCACAAGATGGGACTACATTCAGGATAAGACGCTCTATTGTAAGAAGCATAACTTGGACCTGGCAAGATACATGACTGTTATCCCAGTTCCTTTCTCGACCTCTGCAAAAGATATGTTAATGCATACTAAAGAATTGCTAGAATATGAAAAACCATTGTTGGCAATTAATCCCAAATTTGACAAATTAATAACGTCACTGAGAACCGCAACCTCGGACGATTTAGGAAAACTTTCTAAAGAAGATACGAGTTTTGATGATATATTGGATGCCTTTCGTCTAGCATTAAAAGGAATCAAAATGGTGAAGAAGGAGAAGGAGATTGGATAAAAAATACATCATACTATTGGCGTTTATCTTTGCTGTAGCGGTCGTAATAAACCAGCAAATTCTAGCGCAGACTTATACCTACAAGCCGTATTACGATAACATAATTAACTATTGCTTTAACAATGTGGATAAGATTCTAGCCGGTCAAAACCCAGTCAAGGACCTTCTTAGTGCTGGTTTGATCCCGCGCAATTTTGCTAATATGACATGCACAGACGTTACAAATGAAGCTCTAGGCAGTCTTAAAAATAGCAACAAATAGCATTGAAAGGAATTAAGTTGGTGAAACAGGAGAGAGAAGTAGATTGAATAAAGTTCTACTACCGATACTAGTAATTGCTTTATTAATATCGAGTCTGAGCCTTGCTTATGCAGAGATTAAAATAACTCCTCCCCCAAATTGGCAACCGGCTCCCATTAACAATTCGACTACAATGGTATGGTTTCAAAATTCTACAAAAAGTGTCTTTGGAATAATTAAGCCTGACCTCAATATAAAATCGCCTTTGTTGTTCTTGGCAGCTCCATTTATGGGCCCCTTTATTGCACAAATTTTAGCAGATCAAGGAGTATTAGAATCTACAGATCAAACATCATTCGGTAAGAGCAATTTTGGATATAGGTATTTCGTCAATCTTTCTTCACTTTCGAAAGCCCTAAATTCTTCCGACACTTTAGTGAACAAAAGTGCTATTTCAGAGATGTTATCTAGTGGTTATGATGTTCCTTTTAAAGGGATGTTGATTCTAACTCTCAAACGAGGCGACTTATATGGAATATTTTTTCTCAGTCCAAGAGAGAACTTTGATTCAGTATTAAATGAGATTAAGCCCACTCTTGATTCAATTCAATTAACAAATTCACCTGCTAATTAAATAAATAACATCAAACAACTAACAAGGTTTTTAGTTGTCTTTCCTCTTTTAAAACTCAAGAATGACTAGATTCGAAGAACTAACAGATATCATTAACAAGAACAAGTCCAAATCTAAGAATAAAAAAGGTAACAAATATCACCTTTTAGAAGTCTCAGGATTATCAGAATCTGATGGGCAAGGTCAACCACATATCGAATATGCTGATGATCAAACGGATGGTCCTATTGTAGATCAGCTATATCGTTCTTCAAGACATAAACCTCTAGACGGTTCTAATGCAATATATTGGGACCAGGATTAAGTTAAGTTAAGTGATATTCAAATCATGACAGAAATTACAAAATTCTATGATTGCTTCGGGCAAGAAATCGAAGGTCAATTGCGAATACTGTCAGCAAACAAAACCTGTCAAGGTATTCGCTAGCTCTTGCTCTGGTTCATTAGAAACAAATCCCTTTGCTTACGATGTCTTAATGCGTCAGGTAACAATTGATGATAAATTCTTATGGGTTTGTTCAGAGTGTGGGAGAGATACATAAATTGACAACTGAAGAAATAAAAAATAACTTTGAATCTAAGTGCTCTTTGAAAATCGAGACAAATTCAAAAGGTCACAATACAACCGTTCATGTATATCAGGGAGCAACTAAAGAGGATATTGACGACACTATAAAACAAACAATATACGCTCATAATGAACTACAAACTAAATTGGAGGGAGGTAAGTGATAAGCAAATGACAATAATAGACAAGGCAATCAATGCAGAAATCAAAGAGATGGAAAGAATACTTAGGAAACAAATCACAAAAAATCAAGACGATTGTCCTAAGTGTCAAAATAGTAAATTACAAGTCACTGAATTCGATACACTAGAATGTATGTTTTCCAACTATCAAAGGAGGATTGAAGGCAATGGCAATGGCAACGATGGGGAATCATACGATGGATATGGATATGAATATGGATATGGATAAAGGTCCTAATGGATGTTCTGCTTATATCGCAAAAGGCAATATTAGCAATTTGCAAAAAGAGGGTATAGTTTACGAATGTGTGCCATCTCTTAACTACGATGCTATGATGGATCTAATACATCATATAGAGCAACATGGACTAAATCTAACACTTCATTTGGCCAATGGGACTTTCATCACAATTGTCCTACTTAATGAAAGTGCGGTCTTGAAATAAAATGGAATATAAAATATGCAAGAGTGAAGAGGTTCCAGATAATTCAAAGAAGGTGATATCCATCCAGGGCAGTAATATACTTGTATGTAGATCTAATAATCAACTATTTGGACTGGATAATTCATGCCCTCATAGAGGAGCATCTCTTTCTAAAGGTGAAATAAAGGGAACAAAAATAAGATGCTATATGCATCATTTTGAGTTTGATCTGATTAGTGGAAAATTGTTACACATTCCCAGCAAGTGCAACGATCAAAATCTAAATTGGAAAAAATCTGGTAATCTGTTACTCTTTCAAATATCCGAAAAAAATGGTCAAATATATATACAACTATAAGTGAATTTAGCCAAAAACTTTTGAAATTATTTTTCAAATCTGGACAACAATGAACATTTATTGACCTGTTAGGAATCGTAACTGTGATAACTTATTTCGGCATGCAAGAAATATTCCGACGATTGATGCCAAGTCATATTAGTTTCTCAATGTCTGGATTCTGATTTATTTATTTAATCTTACATCTTTTTTTTCGTTACTACAAACTAGATATAAAATCCAATCCAATATCCTTAATTCACTATGCAACGGATCGCCTTCAAATATTGAATGAGTCTGATTAACCTTAAGTATAATTTCATTCATTTTAGATTCAATAGGATCGCAAATCTGAACATTCGGATTCTTCATATTTTCTAAAACCCAATTTATTAATTCAATTCTTTTCGCAAGATCTCTTTTGTATGTACCATCGTTTTTTTCTATATTGAGCCACTTTGTAGACTCTTCTATTTCTTGTATTAATGTTTGTTCTATGCTCATTGTAATGAATTAGCGAAATGAGGAGTTAATATATCAAGTGCGTTAGAGAGAGAGGGAGACTTGACGTAGCAACGGATAGTAAGATCCTTCTTAAAATCAAATATGAAAACTAACTAATGATTAGTATTTCTATTAAATACATTCTACTATGCTTAAAGTGCTCATCTCACGATACACAGCATATGAACATGAGAAAAATAAGAGGGGAGAAATCAACTTGAGTTCTTATAAAGTTCTATATGAGGGTAGCGTCCTTGGAGTCTGGGCAAATATCTCCTAATGAAGGGATGGTAGGGATAGTAGATGATGACTCAGACATTAGCATGCTATTTGCAGACGCTTTGCGTGGGATTGATGGTGGAATTTCAGTTTTCACTTTTAATGACTCTTTAGAGGCTCTAAAGCATTTTACAAATAATAAAGAAAAATATATTCTAGTAATTTGCGATCTAATGATGCCTGGTCTAAACGGATTGGATCTGGTAAAGAAGATAAAAAAACTTAGTCCTAAAACTAGAACCATGATAACTAGTGGTTATGAAATTGAACCTGGTGAACTTCAAATCGACATAAAGAAGGGAATAATAGACAGAATTATTCTAAAACCAATTAGTATGAACGGTTTACGTCAGGAAGTAAAAAACCAAATTAACTCCTGCCAGTTAAGAATCAATAAAAAATAGATCTCCCTGCTTCTTCATATACTACGCTAACAATTCTGTTGTTACTAGACATGCAAGGCTCAAGCCTCTCAGATGACTATACCCAACAAAATTATAAATACTTAAGCCTGATGGGAGGTTTAAGACGGTATAGGATAACAGATCCTCCTATCAGATCCAATGATTAAAGTAAAAAAATAAAATATTGTCAAATCAAAGATAAATAATTATCTAAGCAAACGTTTAATTAAAGAAAATTGATTTTTTGTTACCATACAAAATATCAGAATATTTAAAATTTCGATCACAATATTTATTAGCGAAAAATGCGCAAGTGGTCGGAGGAATTGGTTTGATTGCGTAATGAACAAGAAACAATCAAGCCCACCAGTTGCTGTGTTTAGACTTTCAAATGAAGCATGCTCAACAAACTAATTAAGAGCATGCGTAAAATGTTTCTAGATTTATGAGAGGTTAGTCTACTTTATTTTCATTATTCGAGCATTTCTTTTCAATTTACTTGTTTTCTCTTATAATATGATACGGCGCAAGATGACAGCAATGGATAATAAGATTCCTTTAGCACCTGTCGATGAACTTTTGGATACTGAAAAGGTTTCTGTAAGCAAATATGATAATGCTCTAGTACCGGCAGAAAGTAAATTACTATTTACTTTTGGTATATTATATTTAATACTACAGACATAACTACCATATAGCCTTATTGAAGCCATAAGGTGTACTGGAGTTTAACATGAATAGGAGGAGGCAGGCTTTAGTGTCTACTAACAAAAGAATTGTTAGTATTGTAGATGATGAGTTAGACCATACGATCCTCTTTCATGATGCATTATGTAGCAGGATTAAAGACATTTCAGTCGTTAGTTTTAGCGATCCAGTAATCGCTCTGGATCACTTTACAGATAACAAGGAGACTTATGCTCTTGTTATTTCTGATTTAAGAATCCCTCGTTTAAGTGGATTAGAACTACTGAAGAAGGTAAAAAGATTAAATCCTAAAGTGAGAACGATGCTTACAAGTGCTTACGAATTTGAAAACGATAAAGTTTTTCGACAATATATGAATCAAGGTATTATAGATGAGTTTATTCAGAAACCAATGACTATGACGTGCTTATGCCGAGAGGTAAATAATCAAATTCATGCTCACCAATTAGCAATCAAGAAATACTAATTTTTTTATTTTATTTATACAAACTTGATAAAAAATCCAATCTAGAATTCTTAATTCACTATGCAATGGATCGGCTTCTTTAGTGATGGGACTTGTCATGTTAATTAAATAATTGATCTTTATGGTATCGCTCTGGGGACACGGTTGGATTCTATCGTGAGTGGATCACTCCCTTGCCTGACTGGCGCACAACAGCGAAATGAAAGTACGTGTCCTTGAGGTCGAGGGCGATTGAGGCCATCGTCTTGGTGGTACCACTCCCAATCTCTGCGAGGTTGAACTCGATCCCATTCGGGAGGTCGATGCGGACGCGATGTTCAGCCCCCGTAGCAGGGCTTCGGATCGGACGGGCGGTGGATTCGAGCACGTCGGGGATAACTATGCGTGCTTTTCGGCGCTCGATATTGACGTCAAACTCGATGTGTTTGAAAAGTGGGGGATGGACAGTGCTTGACATCTTCCGATAGACCACCAATGGGTCGCCCCCTCGTTCGTCTCGCCACCGTACAGGATGGTAGCAAGAGCGTCTCGTTGCCTGCCGTCGGCCCGCTCATCGATGACGGCCTGACACTCGCCGTTTCCCTCGTAAATCGGTCCTGGCCAGGCGTAGAGGAGGGCTGCGCCGAGGCCATCGAGCGCCACGTCTCCAAAATGGCCCTTATCGATGCGAACGGCCGCGAAGCCGCGACAGTCTCCGTGCGTGGGGCGGCGTGACTCGAACTGACAAGGACAGCCATAGTCGCAGTTGCAGTTGCTGAACTCGCCTCCTTCGATATACCAGTCAACCTGTGACATGGTATTAGAAGTGCACAGTAAATTATTTAATATTATATCTTTTCAAACTTTTTTATGTCGTTACTACAAACTTGATATAAAATCCAATCTAAAATTCTTAATTCACTATGCAATGGATCGGCTTCTATTGCAGAATCTGTTTCATTTATTTTATCCATAATTTCATTCATTTTAGATTCTATAATTTCACAAATAAAAATATCTGGATTTTTCATTTTTTCCAGAACCCAATTTATCAATTCCACTCTTTTTGTAAGATCACGTTTGTAAGTAGATTCGTCTTTTTCTATCTCAATCCATCTTTTTGATTCTTGAATTTCATTTTGTAACAGTTGTTCCTCGAAGTCTTGATGAAGTAATTTCAGTTACCCGAATTAGTTTACTAGCAGAGGAAACATTCGTATGTATATACTATATATATAATATATACAATGTTTTTTATTATAATATAATATATTAATTGTCACGGAAATTAAATTACTACATCATGCTCCTCAAGCGTTTTTACTAATTAAAGAACATGTGCCTGAGGCGAGATTGTGGGTGATATGTAGTGGTTATATGCAAAGAGAACTTGAAAATAAATATATTGATAAAGATATTATTTTTTATGGCCACATAGAGGAGGAACTAAAGTACGAGCTACTTCGTAAGGCCATTTAATTTTAGTTCCGAGCATTAGAGAGGGATGGGGTTTGGTCGTAATAGAAGCCAATGCCATGGCGACACCTGCCATTGCATATAACTTACCTGGTTTAAGAGATTCTGTTAAGGATGGAGAAACCGAGTCTTGAGCAATTCTCTGCATCGAATGGAAATATGGATTTAAAAGATTTATTATTAAGTTGTCCGGTAGCCATCCTTTTTATCTTTTCTAATTTAAAATAATACAAATCATTTGCGTTTAGATACGGTAATGTCACTAAAATAATTTCTCTATCAGGTAACGTTATTTTACACCGAATGTGGAATGTGAATTGCTTCATTATCGACGGCTCTTAAGGCTTCGGCGAAAGACTCTGGAAGTGTAGGATGCGTGTGCATTGTCTCAAATATGTCCTTGGGAGCGAGGCCAAACTTGACCGCTAACGCTGCCTCACCTATCATCTCCCCAGCGTGCGACCCTATGATATATGTCCCGACAACCTTTTCATCACGCACAAAGACTTTAACCTTGCCTCTCGTGTCCCCCAGGCAATTTGCCTTCGCACTTGCTGTAAATGGAAATTCACCAGTCCTTCCGCTTAACTGGCCCACGAATGCAACCTCAGGGTAGGTGAATACACAAGCGGGTACGCATCGGTAGTCGATGGCTGCCTGTTCCAATCCCATAATATTTTCCGCAGCTACTTCGCCCTGTCTGGCTGCCACATGTGCAAGCTCATACAATCCGGTCACGTCACCTATTCCATATACATTATCGATGTTGGTTTTCATTCTTTTATCCGTAGCGATACCTTTGCGGCCGAAATTTACGCCTATATTATTTAGTTCTTGACTATTCAAGCTTGGTTTTCTACCTATGGAAACAAGTATCTTCTCTGACTCAATTTTTTCTCCGTTAACGACTGCTGTTCTGTCGAAGATTTTTTCAACTCTTGAGCTTGTCATTACATTTATACCGTCTAGCGTCATGTACTTTTCTACCGTATTCCCAATTTCTTGAATCTGATTAGGCATCAGGTGATTTTCAGCTTCTATTAAGGTGACTTTGCTTCCGAGAGCATTTAATATAGAAGCAAATTCGCATCCGCTATATCCAGCACCTATAATAGTAACAGACCTAGGTAAGTCGTTTAATTGCAGAATTGAAGTGGTCGATAGTATGTCACCTTCGAATTCTAGATCTGCTAAACAGATAGGATAGCTACCCGTAGCAATGACAATATTCTTTGTCTTTATACTTCTGCCATTTACAAGCACCTCGGTCTTTGAAACTATATGTGCGGTTCCATCGATTAGATCCACACCAGTAGTCTTTAAGAGTAACTTTATGCCTGAAGCCAGCCTAGATACCGTAGCCTGCATCCTAGACTTAATAATTTTATAGTTCAATTCCATTTCGATATTTAGTCCGCTCTTCTTTGCATTTTTGGCTCTCCTTATTACATCTCCCAATGAGTGTAGATATTTCGTAGGAATGCATCCTCTTTGAGTACATGTTCCTCCTAATCCATCTTTTTCAATTAAGCATACACTACCACCAAGTTGAGCCAATCTAATAGCGCATGTGTAACCTCCTGGCCCTCCTCCTATGACCGCTGCATCGTACATTCCAGTGCTAAGTTCCCATTACTACAAAATAAGGATTCTAATTGATTAGCGCAATGCACCGTCCGGCAGACTACTACACATGTATTTTATATCCCGTTTAGATTACAGTGGAAAGCTAGCCATATTGCCCTATCTGGACCTTCATTCGGAACATTTTTCAGCTCATGTTAGCTATCTACCTTTTCCAATTCCACTGATATGCAGAATATTTTTCACTTGCAAGTTTTTCAGTGTCTTTTTTTTCTTTATCCGTCAAGCCACCAAGAATAAATTGGGCATTAAATTTTTCAGAAAATGATTCCTTCAAATTGTAAGCAACCTCTTCGAAGGTCTTATTCAATCCCATTACTCTTGATTTTACGTCCTCTAAAATTTTGTCTTTGACCTTTTCTGAGGAAACATTTAGAATGGAAAACATCTTATCAAAATCGACATTCAATAGTATCGTTCCATGTTGCAAAAGTGTATTATTTTTCCTAGTCTGAGCATTTCCAGATACCTTTTTGTTATTTACAAGAATATCGTTTAGTGGAACATACCTTGACCTAAAACCGAGTTTATTAATGCACATTACTACGGGATCGCATATTAGCTGGTACGACGCCAGTATATTCATAGGATATGTCTTTGTAATGAATGAATAGGTTAATTCAGACTGATGCAGCACCGCTCCACCCCCCGTCATCCTTCTCACAATTTCAATGCCTAGGTCATTGCATTTGTCTACATTTACTTCTTCATCCATGCTCTGGAAATATCCTATTGAGACGGCCGGAGGAGACCAACCATAAAGTCTTAAAATTGGAGTGTTATCGTCTATGCAGTTTGTAAGCAAAACCTCGTCAAGAGCCATATTCCATGATCCTGCGCTGAAGCCAGTCTCAAGAAGCCTGATGCTGTTAAATTTCAAACTCGATCTAAACCTGTCTTTTTTGGTTTTTACTTTCTTTCCTTTCTAGCTATCTATCTTTTCCTGCCTCAAGCATCCTAGTATTGCGTCTGTCAAGGATTCTGAATCAAAACCAAATGCTTCACATTTTTGTAAGGCCTTTTCGATCGTTTCCATGATAGAGTATCTATCGATTTTTGTTCCGATCAGCGATCCTTCAAGTTGATCCAAAGCCTCTTCTGGGTAGAGGAAAAAGTCTCCAGTAATTCTTATTGATTTGATTACCTTGCCATCGTCTATATATTCGAGTGAAATTTTGATAAGCTTTTTAGATTTGTAAACATTATGAGCCGTTTTCAACAATTACTTTTGCCGCCAGTCTTCTCTTTCGTCAATACCCGCTATTTTTTTACCTTTCTCTCCATCCAATCCGGTATTCGCATTCCATCTTAAATTCGGCCTTCGAGCGGCAATAACCTCATCCAAGCGCTGTACCGATCTAGTGTATGGAGCTCCTTTGACAAAACCTGGGTTTTCTTTTAATTCGTTTGCAATCTTCCTTAATGCGGCAGCAAATTCATCTAACGTTTCTTTACTTTCTGTTTCTGTAGGCTCTATCATCAAAGCTTCAGGAACAATTAAAGGAAAGTAAATAGTAGGTGGATGAAATCCAAAGTCCATAAGTCTTTTTGCAATATTCAATGCGCTTTTTTGGCCCAATTTTCTAGATGACAAAACGAACTCGTGGGCACATCTGCGGTTATAAGGTAGTTCAAAATCTTCCTTTAACAAACTACAAAGATAGTTGGCGTTTAATATCGCATGCTCAGATATTCTTCTTAAGTCAGTTCCCCAGGAGCTTATATAGGCATAAGCCCTAACAAGCATGCCAAAATTTCCATAGCAGTATCGGATCATACCAACAGACTTTCTTGCACCGTAATCAAATGCAAAATTCTTATCATCTCTTACTACTCTTGGTAACGGCAAATAATCTGATAAATGTGTTTTTACACCTAATGCGCCAGCTCCAGGGCCGCCACCGCCATGTGGGGTTGAAAAAGTTTTGTGCAAGTTTAAATGTATTAGGTCAAACCCTTGATCAGAAGGCCTAGTTATTCCCAGTAATGCATTCATGTTCGCACCGTCACAATACATTAGCGTCCCGTTCCTATGTGCAAGATCGCTTATCTCTAATACCTTTTCTTCAAAAAGTCCTAGTGTATTAGGATTCGTCAACATAACCAATGCTATATCATCTTTGAGCAATTCTTTGAATTCATTGATATCCATATTTCCTCGCGAGTCTGACTTGACGGTTATAGTTTCAAACTTACACATAGCTGCAGTAGCAGGATTGGTTCCATGAGCTGAATCAGGAATAATAATCTTGGTTCTTTTTTCCTTTTTTTCTTTGTAATAGGCTTTAGCTATCATGACGCCTAACAGTTCACCCTGCGACCCCGCTGCAGGCTGCAAGGAAAAAGCATCCATCCCCGTGATTTTCTTAAAGTATTCCTCAAGTTTCCACATCATCTGCAGGGAACCTTGGATGCAGCTTTGATGCGACAATGGATGCAGTTGCATGAAGCCTTCAAGTCTTGCGATATCTTCGTTTATCTTTGGATTGTACTTCATCGTACACGAACCCAGCGGATAGAAGCCAAAGTCAACTCCAAAATTCTTCCTTGACATATTGCTGTAATGTCTAATTACATCAACTTCACTCACATTCGGTAAAGGAAGTTCTTTTCGAATTAAGTCCCTTGGCAGGTCTGCAAGGAAATCTTGTACTTCGCCATTACTGAAGTCATCATTACTGGCATCTGGAACATGACCAGAAATACTCTCCTCGTATTCGAATATCAGCTTCATTTTGATAATATTGTCTCTTTTATTATTGAAGCATAAGATGCTATATCTTGAAGAGAATTCATCTCAGTACAGCAGATTAGTATATTATCATGATCCAAATGCAAACCACCTAGTATTCCCTCTTTAAGTAAATTTGATAGGACGTTTTCAGATGAGCCCGACGGCGCCCTGACAAGGAACTCGTTATAAAATGGTTTGTCATTCAACAGTGCAAATCCCATTTTCGCCAATTTCCTTTGAAGTAAATGCGCCCCGCTGTAACAAAGCTTTGCGACTTTCTTCAATCCAGTCCTGCCCATTAGAGCCATGTAAATGGTTGACGCTATTGCCATCAACTCTACATTGGTTGTAATGTTGCTGGTGGCTCGTTCTCTTCGTATATGCTGTTCACGTGCTTGAAACGTTAATACAAAACCTTTCCTACCTATGGAATCAGTCGTCATACCAGCAATCCTGCCTGGAATTTTCTTTAATAAAAAAGCCTTCACTCCAAGAAATCCAAGATAAGGACCTCCAAAGTTTATAGGTATGCCAAAGGACTGTCCCTCACCAACTGCAATGTCGGCACCGTAATATCCTGGTGGTTGAACTATGGCAAGAGATGTGGGCTCAACTACACATGTAACAAACAGAGCACCGGCTCTGTGTGCCTTATCGGACAAGTACTGTAAATTTTCCAGGTTACCGTAGTAATCAGGGTTCTGGGCTACCACGCAGGCGGTGTTCTCGTTTATCTCATTTACGATTTCAAGGTCCGCGCCTTCGCAGTAAGTTTTTAATACTTCCTTATATTGAGGATTCAATCCATTTTTAACAAAAACTCCATTCCTTCTATTATAGGACGTAGAGAGCAACACTGCTTCTGCCAGCGCGGTGGACCCGTCATACATGGAAGCATTGGCAATATCCATACCTGTAAGCAGGCAAATGAATGACTGAAATTCATACATCGCTTGCAGCGTCCCTTGATTCATTTCGGCCTGATATGGTGTATACCCTGTTAGAAACTCTCCCCTCATTAAGAGGTGATTTACTGCAGCAGGGACATAATGGTTGTAAGAACCCGCGCCTATAAAATACTTCATCAAGTTGTTCTTTTCAGATAGTCTTTTCATGTGTTCTAACAGTTCCAGCTCGCTCATCGGCTTGGAAAGGCCCAGGTTAGTATTTTCATGAATTTGGGGTTTCAAGTCTGCCAGCAACTCATCTACTGATTTCACTCCAATTTGCTTTAACATATCTTTTTTATCATTTTCAGGTAACGGGATGTAATTCATAATAATTATTGCCTATTCCCCTTGCATTCGACCATGTCTTTGATTGTTTCTTCGACTCTCATTTTTATTCTTGTTTCTCAATTTCACCAATGAACTCCCTGTACTGGTCAGGGGTCATCAAATCCTCAAGTTCCTCTATATCTGACGGGTTTATTTTAACAATCCAGCCCAGCTCATAGGGAGATTCATTAAACCATTCAGGATGTTCAGAGAGCTCGTCGTTCACTTGCATAACTTCGCCACTTATTGGGCAATATATGTCTGAAGACGCCTTCACCGAATCAACTATGGCCATCTCTTGCATCCGTCTGAATTTACTGCCTCTCTTTGGCAATTCTACAGAAACTATATCCCCAAGTTGTTGCTGTGCAAAATCTGATATTCCTATTGCGGCCAACCCGTCACTTGTCATTTTTACCCACTCATGTTCTTTGGTAAATTTAATGGCCTCTATCAATGATATCCACACTTACCTTCCAATTCGCTTATAGAATCGAGTGCTATTTTTAACATTAGCTTCGTACAGCTTGCCCCCGATATTAATTTCAATTAATTGATCGGCTGAAACGTAATTGGGAACAAAACAATAACCGATAGATTTTTTGAAAGTTGGTGAAAAGCTTCCGCTTGTCACAAAGCCTATTTTTTGACCACTATCTTTTAGAAATATTTCATTGCCATGCCTAGCTATTCTTTTTTCTAATAATTCAAACCCGACTAGCTTCCTATCAAGCTGCCTTCTGACCAATGCTTCCTTTCCAATGAAGCCTGGCTTTTCAAATTTTACGGTCCATTTAAGCGGGGCCTCCAAAGGGGTAACGTTCTCGTCTATGTCATTTCCGTAAAGCATTAAACCAGCCTCCATCCGCAGTGTATCACGTGCGCCCAAACCGGCAGGCTTAATCTTGAACTCGTGTCCCATATTCATGAGCTTGTCCCAAATAGCTATTTTTGACGAATCGAGGAATATTTCAAGCCCGTCTTCGCCTGTGTAGCCCGTCCTTGCTATAATGGTTTCGGCCCCCAAGATATCTGTGACAGTAAATTCAAATGGTTTCAATGTGTGCAGGTTCTTGACACCCGTTACTTTTTCCATCACATGCTGAGCAAGAGGACCTTGCACGGCTAAAAGGATAGTTTTATCGCTAATGTTTTCAACATCCGCCGAGCTGCAATGCTGGGTAATCCATTGTAAATCCTTTTCTCTATTTGATGCATTAACAACAAGTAGAAATTTTTCCGCAGTGTTCCGGTATATTATTAAATCGTCTACTATGCCTCCATCATCGTAACAAATGGGGGAATAGAGTGCGCTGTAGTTTTTTAACTTGGCAACGTCATTCGTTACCAACATTTGTAAACAATCTAGAGCATTGCGCCCTCTTACTTCGAAGCGACCCATGTGGGAAACATCAAATATACAAACGTTTGTTCTAGTATTGACGTGTTCATCAATTATTCCAGTGTATTGTAGAGGCATCTCCCATCCGTGAAAATCTACCATTTTTGCTCCGTACGATTTATGAATGTCAAAAAGTGGTGTTTTCATAGCTGTGAGCCAAGTAAATCGTTAATAACTTATCTCTAACTATTAAGTCAAGCTTTATTATCTCCTTACTTAGGTATTAATTAATTCAAGTGGAACTCATAAGAAAACCCATCTGGCTTCGGATTAGTGCCCCAGGTGGGCAAAATTATAAGAAAATTAAACAATCTCTTAGATCCGGCAACCTTCATACTGTTTGTGAAGAGGCGAGATGCCCTAACATTTCCGAGTGCTGGGGCATGGGCACGGCGACAATCATGATAATGGGAGATATATGTAGCAGGAGATGTAGATTTTGTGCCGTTAATACCGGCAAACCAGTTTTACTCGATCCATATGAGCCTAGCAGAGTGGCTGGGGCAATAAAGGCGTGGGGATTAAAATACGTAGTAATTACGTCTGTCTGTAGAGACGATGTAGGAGATGGTGGCGCAGAACACATATCCAAAACGATAAAAGCGATTAAAAGTCTGTGTCATAGGACGATAGTTGAAACGCTCATTCCAGACTTTGGTGGAAAAACAGACTCCGTAAAGAAGGTAGTTGAATCGGGGTCTGAGGTCATTAGTCATAATGTCGAAACCGTGAGACGCCTTTCATCTAAAATTAGGGATTTCAGAGCCTCCTATGATCAATCATTGTCCGTTATGAAAAAATGCAAAGAGATTGCATCATCCGTCTATACAAAATCCTCCATAATGTTGGGTCTCGGAGAGAGAGATGACGAAATTATCGAAACACTGAATGATCTTAGATCAGCTGGAGTGGACATTGTAACTTTGGGACAGTACCTTCAGCCTACCCCAGCACATTTGTCAGTTGTGGAATATATTACGCCTGAAAAGTTTGATAAGCTTCGAGAAATTGCAGAGTCAATGGGGTTTGCTTACGTCGCGTCCGGACCTCTCGTACGAAGTTCCTATAGAGCTGGAGAATTCTTCCTACAAAATCTTGTATGGAAAAAATCTTAGCTCTATCTGTAGTTGTGCCTTATTTCCAGTACAACCAGCGTGATTTTAACAGCCATGATAATGCCCTCCCAACAAGTCTCAGTTGAAATATATTGAAGCGTCTATGCGACTGCAACAGACTGCTTTTACTTCTTGTGAGGGCATAGTCGCTAATCAGTTAAGGTGGATTGAAAATTATGTCAACAAAAATAACTACAGTAGCCTAGCCATTGATCAATTTCTCAAAATTTGCGCTAATATAATTAATGAATTCATGAAGTTGGTTTCTATGTCATACGACTTAACAACATCAAATATGGAATCTTATACTAACACTTTAATTTCTCTGAATGAATATTTTTTCGGAGTTAAAGAAGGTCAGGGTGAAATCGAAAGCCTGACGGTTTAATCTTAGTCAAATGTTAGAGAATTTTTTTATTTCGTTACTACAAACTTGATATAAAATTTCAAGGGGTTGATGACGAACTATTGTCTTCTTGTATTACTGGTCCTTTTCAGTATATCTTAAATGAATCAATCATCTTTTCAACTATAGGAAGGTAATTATCGAAATCATTTGATTTTGCAAAGTATACTATGGCATAAATGGACTCCTTCTCTGGAACCATTGTTGCAACCATCATTTCTTTTGAGGTAAACGACTTGTTACCATATGTCTTTTCAGTTATACTTGCATTATCAGTTGTTAGATAAATGGCCCTAACTGCCGGTCTATCGCTTAGGGTAGTCGAACTATTTCTATAATAATTGAGCAATTTGTATTCATTGTTGGATTCTTTGAATGTTCCTCCATATTCATCTATCGATTTATAATCTCCCCTGGGAAAAATTCGAACATCAACATCTGCATCATTTTGAGCAGAGACAAATCTCCGCACCGTGTTAAATTCTTTATCGCCTTGATCGATTGTCCAGCCTAATGGATATTGGATGATAAAGCCAAGATTTTTATCGTTGTAAGTCAAGGCAGAATAATTAGACAAGTATGTAGAATTCGACATGGTCTTTTTACCAAAAATAAAGTCACACAGATTCCCAGGCAATAAAATTAAACATCTATCACGAATTTCCTCAAATGCACTTGAACCATTTCCAACTTGTGACATAAAAGAAACTATAGTTATAGTTGTTAGAAACAAAATCCCAGTTGGACTTAAATCCCCGATGGATTGCATGATTACTTTCTTAGATATCAACTATCAACGCTCATAATATTCTTGAGCGTATTAATAAGAACTGTGTTAAATGAATAGTCAATAAGCAAGCCAGAAAGTAGATTGGGAATTTTGTTTTGTAATGTTTGTTGTATGCTCATGGATTGAATTAGCGGTATCAGGATTTAATATACGAAGTGCTTTACCGAGAGCGAGAGGGATATGATTTTGATTTTTTCAATGCCTTTTTAACTTTAGGAGAATTTGGAAAGATTTCAGGCTCTCCTTATAGCCCAAACAAGCATAAATATGATCCAGATTACTAGGACAATAATTCCAATAGTGATGAGAATGTCTCCGATAGTTCCAGCTGGATATGGAATCGGAGAATATAGTAAAACTGCGCCAATTACAAGAAGGACAATTGCTAGTATTAGCAGGTATTGGTGACCAATTATCGTATTAAGCTATTAAGCTGACATAGTTTATAACGAAGGAAATCCTTTACGGCAGGCAATATTATTTAAGTTAAGTTATATCCTTTCAAACTAAGCCTTAATCCATCTAACAAATCATCATAAGAAGTTTGTTCTTTATCCAAGGAATATTCTTGCTTTCTGGCTCTTATATTGATTAATTAAGAATATACTAGATATTAAATTCTATAAGTCTTCGGGATATTATCATTTTATTTTGCCATGATCTTCCATTTTAAAAAATCTACGGGCCTGTAAATATTAAATTGAAAGTTGTTAGTTAGTTAGCAATTAATAATTAAATAAATGCTCTTAACTACACTAGAAAATCTTTATTATCTTGTATTGGTAAATTCATTTAACAATAAACCTTTTGTGCCTCTTGTGCCTTGGTTTGTTGGATGGTTGTTCTGGACGTAGTAGGGGGTCGTTATTCCCCTGACATTATTTTTATACAAATTAGTTTGGAAATACAAACTTTAAAATGCCATATGAAAAATAGCAAACATTTAGTATTTCTAAAAGACGGGCTTTACTAGGACTAAAGTGCTCGTGTAACAATATAGAAGGTATGATGATCTTGGAGGTGAAAAAATGAGTATTTTGTTGCATGTTCCAGCACCAGTCAAAAAGTTAGTCGCAAAATCAAAGCATGTTGAGCCAACAACCTCTTCTATTCTGCTAATATCAGTAGCATTATTCCTTGCATTTGTATTGTTAACGAACATAGGACTATTATTCCCAAATACAATGAATCAATACAATACGTGTAGAGATAAAATAGTAGGATACGATCAAAGTGGAATGTATTCAAGTTCTGAACAGTTCAAACTGGCATTGTCCTATTGTGGAACCATATAAGACAGATATTTTTTTTTAAACCTCTTTGTCTTCAGAATGACTAAGATAAGATTAAACTTTAGTAAAGGAACCCTTTAAGTTGGAAATTCTCCACTCATAAATTCCCAATATTATATAATAAATACGGCTTACCTATGATTTAGTAGATAAGTAAATGTTAGACAATCTTCGCTCGAGTCTTGGAGCAGCTTTAAAAAAATTAGTGGGAGCATCAGACGTAAACGAAGAATTAATTGATTCTTTGTGTAAAGATGTACAAAGAGCCCTCCTTCAATCTGATGTCAATGTTAGATTGGTATTAAGCATAACTCAGAATTTGAAAAAAAGATCTCTAGAAGAGTCTCCTCCTAAGGGATTGTCAAGGAAAGATCACATAGTCTCAATCCTATATGATGAACTTTCCAGATTGATGGGTTATGAGGGAGATATAGCACTACAAAATAAACAACCTGAAAAACAAGTCATTTCATTTTTCCCAGGAAAACTCAGTGTTGTATTGATGTTTGGTATCCAAGGAAGTGGAAAAACAACCGTTACTGCAAAGCTGGCTAGATGGTTAACAAAACACGGATACCACGTAGGGGTTATTGGAGCAGATACTTGGAGACCAGGTGCGCTTACCCAACTTAAGATGAACTGCGTTAAAATTAATGTTGACGTATTTGGAGACGAATCTACTAAAGATGCTACTTCAATAGTTAAGAATGGAATTAGTTATTTTAGGAATGCAAGAGCCGATGTAGTAATAATTGATACTGCTGGCAGACACAAAGATGAAACAGAACTTTTAGAAGAAATGAAAAACATGTATGATATTTCAAAACCAGATTTGATTCTATTAGTAATTGATGGAACAATAGGTCAGCAGGCATATAGTCAGGCAAAGTCATTCCATGATACGGTTCCGGTGGGAGGTATCATTATAACAAAGCTTGATGGAACTGCAAAAGGGGGTGGGGCATTGGCGGCATCTGCAGTAACGGGTGCAAAAATTTTCTTTATTGGAAACGGTGAAAGGATTGATGATCTTGAAGAGTTTAGCCCGACAAGATTTGTGGGAAGATTGTTAGGGATGGGAGACATAAAAGCAATTTTAGATTTAGCTAAAGATTTGGAATTACAGGCAGATGAAAATCAGTCTAAACGGGTACTAAGCGGTAAAATGACAATAGAAGACTTTTATTCGCAGATGGAAAGTGTTGGAAAAATGGGATTTAGAAACATTATTGATAATCTACCAGGTTTGTCAGGGGTAGTCAAGGAAGATCAATTGGATGTGATTCAGGGGAAATTGGAGAAATGGCGGTATATTATCCAGTCGATGACAAAGGAGGAGAAAAAGAATCCTGAGGTAATAAATGATTCACGACGAAAGAGGATTGCAAGAGGCTCTGGTGTAGCAGAACATGATGTCAAGGACCTCATAAAGAATTTCAATAATTCAAAAAGCATGATAAAACAAAGTAAGGGTAGACAAATGCAAGGTATGCTTAGACGATTGGGAATAGGATAAACAGATAAACTTAATTGAAAAGTAATTTTGAATACAACTTATGCAATTGGTGCTTAAAAAGACAATATATTAAAAACTATCGTCTCAAAGAAATAGTTGAGGATTGTGAAATATGTCATGGAATAGAGAACCAGATATATAAAATATCTTACAAAATTATTCAAGCGACAAGAGATTATCAATATGATACTTTCCTAATTGGATTGACATTAGATCACAGTTTTTATGACAACGAAGATAAGTTTAGATCAAGATTCAAGATAAGAGGAAAAGAAAACATCAAAGCAAGTCTTTTACATGAAATTAGAAAAAATTTTGGTAAAATTTCGAATAAAAAAATTGATCTAAATTCTCCTGACATTACTGTGAACCTACAAATTGGTAAAAAATTTGAAACTACTGTATCTGTGAATTCAAGTACAGTTATCCTAAGCGGACGATACCGGAAACCAAAAAGATTTCGATCCATACCTATTAATTCTGACAACGAAGATTGTTTAGAAATTAATCAACGTCATATTGAAAACATCTTGAAAAAAAAATTGATGACTCTTTTTGATTCTAAATCCATTATTTTTTGGCCTCTCGGCAAGGAGGAACCTGAAAGTTTGGTCCTGGGTAATGGAAGACCATTTTATGTAACAATTAAGAATTCAAAATTAATTAGTTTCAAACATGGATTTTCAATTCGATCCAACGGACTCATATTCAATATAAAAGAGAAGCTTCCAATTTTACCCAAGGCAACACCTTTTTACATAAAGAAAGTCAGAACACTTGTCACATGCGAGGATAATCTTAAATCATCGGATCTAAAATTAATCAATGATTCAGGAATCAGAATTATCGAATCTTACAGTAAGAGATACACGAGTTGGAAATTCATTTATCAAATGCAGTCCGAACTGAAGACTCAAAAAAAATTTGAACTAATAATTGTATGTGATAACAGATTTCCAATTAGGAAATTTATTGATAGCGATGAGAATATATCACCAAATTTATATCAAATACTGGACAAAAGATGCATGTGTGAGTCCTTTGATATATTAGATATAGTCAGCGAAGATGATTTGCTAAATTAAGAATATGTTCCCATAAAATGAGTAACCTTAACTATATCCGAAATTAACTAGGTGAATGGTGTTCTAATTTGTCTTTTGTTTGAATTCCGTAAATCCACATTTACCGCAAGTATTTCTATCTTTGTGTTCTGCCATGAAAACGCCCTTTCCACATCTAGGACAATCTCCCTTTTTCCGACTTACCTTGTCTCCAGAAATATCATAGAATGAATATATTTTAGATTTTGGATCTTTCTTTTTTTCTGCCATAATACTATTCCTCGACTATTTCTTTGATTTCCCCTTTTCTGAAGTTTGTTGTTTTTCTTTGAGTTTTACAGCCTTTGCTTCGTCAATGATTCTCTTTCTTTCCGCCTTTTCTAAAAGTCTCATTGATATGTATTGTGGTAAAGTTTCCTTAGCGATATTTTGATCTTTGTAAATATGAAAAAAGGCATTAACATCAGTACTTCCTTTGTTGCATTTGATTTCTATCGGGATAATTGACTTTGAATCAACTTTATTTGCCTTGGATATTGTTTCAATTGCTTCTTTTTTGTTGATATTCCCAGGTACATTTCTAAAAATGACCTGGAGTTCTCTCCGATTCATTAATTGATTATCGTAATCACGTAACACTACCAAATCAGTACTCATATTAGTGTAAATCGAATCAATTTTTTACTCATATAAGGATTTCCAATCATGTTCTACGAAAGCTTAGGGAAATACGGGTCCGATGGGCTTCGATCCCATGAACTCTGGCTCCGGAGGCTTATGCTCGAAAATCAGCACCCTTTCCTGACTGGGCCACGGACCCCAAGCGGTATTGCAAAAATGAAGTATTTAATCGTAAATGGAATTACCTAAAAGCTTCGTATTCCTAAGCCGAATTCAGAATGTGTTATAGTTTAAAAACACTTTAGTAAAGTTAATGATACGCAAAACTTTACAGAATTATTCAGTAAAATGCCGTTGTCGAGCAAAGATCTGAGTATTAAAGCATTTGCAGTAGATATCGATGGAACTTTAACCGAAAATGGAAGTGGAATGATCTATCTACCTGCGGTTTCAAAAATGAGGTTTCTTGAAAAAATAGGGTACAGGGTTTTTTTTGTTACAGGTCGTACCTCGATTGAGGCATACATTTTGTCAGTATTTTTGGGTATGACCAGGGTAGCAGTAGGGGAGAATGGCGGGGTTGTATCTTACGGGCCTTCTGACCATACCATTCTTGGAAATAAGGAATTGTGTTTAAAAGGATATGAAATTTTAAGACAATATTTATCTAATGTAGATGTTAAACCAGTGTTTCCAAGAATGTCCGAAGTTGTTTTACAAAGGACTTTTGATATAAAGGAGGGGATAAAAATACTAAGAGAGAACAAATTAGACCTAGATATAGTAGATAGTAAATATGCATTTCATATCAATGAGTTAGGTGTCAATAAAGCAAAAGGTTTAGACGTTGCGTTAAAGTTCTTAAATATCGAACCAAAGGAAGTTGTCGCGATTGGTGACAGTGAAACCGACATTTCGGTTTTTGGTATTTGTGGGTTGAGTATTGCGCTAGGACACTCAGATGATGCAGTTAAGGTTCATGCAGATCATGTTGTAAATGGCAAGGAAGGAGTGGGATTGTGTGATGCAATTGATTATGTCAGTCTAAATTATTTAAGATAAAAAATGAGTTTTAAGAAATTTATTGGTGAAGCCAATGAAGTAATAAAGTTTGCACTTGAGAAATTAGATATTAGAAATGAATCTTACAGTATCACAGAACCAGCCAAAGAAGATTTTGGCGACCTAAGTTGCAATGTTGCATTTTTGCTGACAAAGGAATTACAAAAATCACCGTATGAAATTGCTTCAATGTTAGTTGAACAATATCCTAATTATTCTGAAGGTAAACAACTAGAGTCAGGATCTTATATTTCGTCAGTTATAGCACATGAAAGTGGATACATCAATTTTAAGGCAAACTTTAACCTAATTGGAAAAGAGATAATATCTAGTATTTTGGAAAATAATCTTTCTTACCTTGATATTGGTAAGCAAAGAAAAGTGATTATTGAACACACGAGCGTAAATCCGAATAAAGCATTGCATGTAGGACACCTGAGAAATGTCGTAATAGGAGATACCTTGTATAGAATATTAAAGAAAACAAACCATGATGTCACGGTTTTGAATTATGTAGATGATTCTGGCCTGCAAGTCGCTGATATTCTGGTTGGTTTTTTATATTTAAAATTTCCAATAACACCGCCTGACAAGAACATAAAGTTTGATCGCTATTGTGGTAATGATATTTATGTAAAGGTAAATGAACTATATGAAAAGGATCAATCATTGGTTGAAAAAAGAAAATCGTTGTTAAAAAAATTAGAGTCAGGTGATACTGAGGTAAGTTCATTTGCGTCGGAAATCACATCTAAAGTTCTGAAAGATCAGCTGGCAACATGTTGGAGAATCAGGGCTCGATACGATTTACTCAATTTTGAATCACATATAATAAATTCATATTTATGGAAAAAAACATTTGAAATTTTACGAGATGAAAAAATAATAAAGAAAGAAACTAAAGGCGAGAATATGGGATGTTGGATTTTTGAATCTGTTGACGAGGGAACCAAAATTATCGTGAGGAGTGACAAGACTGCAACATATATAGCAAAAGATATTCCTTATGCATTACTAAAAGTCGGAACAATTGAGGATCCATTCAAATATCGACTTTTTATGAAGCAATGGGACGATACGGACTTATGGGTTACCACAACTGGCGATTCAATAAATGTCACTCACCCGATATTTTTCCCTGCTGAATATTCTATAACTGTAATTGACAGCAGGCAAACAAGATTACAAAAAATAATCAAGGAAATCTTGGGTAAATTTACGTCAAAATCAAATAAATATTTACATTTTGCATACGGTCCTGTATTACTTTCAAGTAGAACCTCAAAGAGCTTGGGTATAAATGTAGAAAATGAAAAGTCTGTGCAAATGTCCGGAAGAAAGGGAATTTATGTAGATGCTGATTTTGTCATTGATACTTTATATAGTAAAGCTAAGGAAGAAATTATAAAACGAAACCCAGAAATTACCGGAGATGATCTTGAAAAAACCTCAGAAGAAATAGCAATATCTGCTATGAGATATAGTCTCATTAAGAATGATCTAGAAAAGGAAATAAAATTTGACATGATTGATTCTCTAAGTTTAGACGGAAATTCTGGGCCATATTTGCAATATGCATATGCTCGATGTTGCCGGTTGATAGAGAAGTCGAGTGCAAAATCATTTCATGGAAATGTAACCTGCCTTTCGAACAGAATTGAATATCGCATAATAAAACATCTTTCAAAATTTGCAATTATTCTAGAGGATACGACCAAGAATATGGAACCAAAGCTTATTGCACAGTATGCATATGAGCTTGCAACAATGTTTAACCTATTTTATGAAAAACTACCAATATTGAAAGAGAGTAACGCCGAAATATCTAACGCAAGAATTTCGTTGGTTGAAGCTATACGTTTAACACTTAAAATGAATCTGTCTATAGTCGGTATTACTCCTCTGGAAAAAATGTAGAGTTACATCAAATTATTTTAGTGTACTATTTAGGTAATATTACCCTCTGAATTACCTGTTCAATTTTGTAATTGGTCCGATTGAGCAATTGCTTACAATGGGATTATAAATTCTTAGCTCATCGCATAATTTTGTTACTTCTTTTTTTGCCACATTTTCTGTTTCTGTATTGATAACTATATTATAGCACTTGGCGGATCTAACTGACTCAACATTTGAATAACCACTTCTGAAAATAAGATCCTTTTTGATTGTTTCACCTTCCGGATCTCCTACTTGCTCTTTATTTTCTATTGTAACGACAACAAGATATCTTCCCATGGCATTTTTCTAAATTATATTGATTTAAGCATTGAAATACATTTCTTATAAGCTTCGGACTTAAAATAGTGTGGAAATTAGTTGGAATGACCTTCTATTTCTTTTGACAATGACAAGTATAGCGAAACTCTAACAGCTACGATAATTCCAAGTTTTGCAAGTTCGATTGCTGAAGGAACCAGAATGGTCTGTAAAATATCTGCGGCAACTAGGAAATCCAAAGATATTAACAATCCTCTAAGCATTCGCGATACTATTTCGCGAATATGTGGACGGATTTTTCCTTTTTCCTTCTTAAAGCCCGAAATAACTACTTTGAAAAGGCCAAAAAGAGTAATGGCTACTACTACTAAAATAATTATTATTACTATAATTTCTAAAGCATAAACTGCATTACTAACGAGTCCATCGAAGAAGACTTTACCAATATCTATGCTGGCTTCTACCAAAGATCTCTCTTCCTAAACAGCTAACAATTTTGTTTATATATGATATGATAAATTTCAGAATAAAAAGATACTATTTTATGGTTCTAAGTTGTAACATATTGTAACTTGATTTTCTCTATTAAACCTACTACATGACGGGGTAAAATCCGCTTGGGCCCAAACTTCAAAATTAAATTATCTTTATAGAGGACAAAATTATAATTATGTGATAAAAAATTTAACTTTGCCGTCTGGTCATGTAGCTCAGCCTGGTTAGAGCGAAGGTTTTGTAAACCTTAGGTCGTGGGTCCAAATCCCACCATGACCTCTTTTGTATTAAAACTTTTCAGTAAGTAATTGACTTAATGTGATTTTTTGAACACAATCAGTATTTAAGATTGGTATCAATAATAAAATTATTTTTTGTTTTACTAATTTATATGCGGATAATTAATATCTGCTTAGGGTTATTAGTGTCCCTAACTGCATCTTTATACATTATAGGACACTAATATCCTGTTAAGGAAAAATAATATATTTAGGGATATGATCTTATGTATATTGGACAAAAAAAGAGATAAAGTAAAAATCAATGACATATATGAGATTATCTACGTTGCAACTCATCCTATTAGGTTAAATATTCTTATTAGACTTGAATCTGAAAAGGTATATGCTAGCAACCTAGAAGTAATAATGAAAGTCGACAGGAAGGTGATTTCATTTCACTTGTCTAGATTAGAAAAGGCTGGTTTGGTAACTAGTGAATATGGTTTAAAGACATCTTCGAAGACGAGACCCATGGCTGTCAGATACTATTCACTTACAACAGAGGGGAGGAAACTGGCTAAAAAGCTTCAGTTAATTTTATCAGATTACATCTTTTCATTTGCAGATTCGAAAGTTTGAATTCTTCAAGCGCAGGGATAAAAAAAATGAACTTAATGAATTCGCATTGCAAGATTTAACACCAAAAGCTTTTTCTTAGAGGATCATGGTCATTTCCATTGATAACCGTAATGGCTAAGGAGGAAATTAAAGTGAATAATAATGTGTACAAAGTTACGATAAATGATCAAACAAGAATGTATGCTATGAAGCTCAATGGACTATATCAACAAGGATTTAGTGATGTTGATAGTTTTGATGAAATAAGCTTGGATATTTCTAATACCATAAATAATCTTCTAAAGCATAGCTTATCTCCAGAAGTACGTGAAGAAGACATGGATGGTGCAGTTAAACAGCTATTACATATGTTTGATAAACCCAAAAAAATAAATAAAAATTCCTCTATTTGAATTTCTACCTTGTAACCTGTAACCCATTCTTCTCGGTTACATTTGATTTTATAAATAAAAAGAGTGATAGGCTTTAGGGGAATATAATGTCCTTTAAAGATAAGTGGAATAAAACCCAGCCTGAAAATATGGCAGTAAAAATTTTGGAAAGTATTAAATCACAACCGGCTCTAAAGCCACGAATTGAGGAAGCTCAAAAGAAATTAGAACTACAAATTTCAAAACTCGAAGGAATTTCTGCTAAGATTGTGGAAAAGGATCAGCTTATTTTTAAAAGAATAGTACATTCTATACAAAATCATGAATTACAATATGCCAAATTACTTTCAAATGAACTTTCTCAAATTCGAAAAATGAATAAGATGGTGGATTCTGCTAAATTGGCGTTAGAGCAAATTCAATTACGTCTAAACACTATAACTGAGTTAGGAGATGTTGTAGTTACATTGACACCAGCAATGTCTGTGATAAAGAATATACAAGGGGGATTATCATCGATGGTTCCAGAAGCAGATCAATCCCTATCTCAAATATCCGATCTGATGGGAGGAATATTATCAGATTCTGCACAAATACCTAAACATGAAGTCAATAATGGAAGAGCACTAAGTGAGGAATCAACAAGCATCATTGAAGAAGCTACTACTTTAGTAGAACAAAGTATGAAAGCGAAATTTCCTGATCTATCTTCAATTACTAATGACGAAAAAAGTACAGAGGCATCTACTTACTAGGTTCCTATTTTTTATTGCTTAATTTAGCAATAAATTTAATATCTTTTTTTATTCTACTAATTGTGGGGTAGCTGTATCCCTTGTTTCTGTAAGTCTTTATCATGGACTTCCAATTTGCAAGTCGCCATCTAGCTTGTTCCCTTGTTAACATACTGGTTTCTTTTTTTACTAAACTCTTCCTTCCAAGAATTAAATAACCCCCATCCTGCGCTTTTTGTCGATTGTACGCAAATTTGAGCCCTGAAACTATAGATTCAGGGTGTAAAAGAGAAAAATAATATTTTATCTCCCTAAATTGGCGTTCTGTAACGGGCAATTTGATCTTTAATTCTCTTTCTGCCATACTTGCATATTTCAGATTATATTAAATAAATATTTCTAATATCGAATTATGAAATACGAAATTCTGAGTCGGAAAAGGCATGTTAATATCAGGTTTTGTTAAATTGAATATTACAAAATTCAGATCCTGAAATACAAAGTATAAACTCCTTTTTAGAAAAATTAGTTATGCTAAATTTTAGGAGTTTTAGTATACATATCAAGAAACAAATAGGTAATAATGTCAATTTGAAATTGTTTATTAAAACAGGCAGCATAGCAATCCATAAAATCTAATTGTACGATTGTAACGATACTATTTATGAGATCATACGACTTTATGTTTTTTACCAATATTTTTAAGCTCTTTTAAAGTATAAATCAATTGTTCTTTTGTATGTGATGCACTTAATGACAATCTCAATACGGCGCATCCCATCTTAACGGTTGGAAATCTCATCGGATGGACAAATATGCCTTTCTGTAATAATTTATCGGCAAATTTCACAGCGAGGTTTTCAGAACCAATATGTATAGGAATTATCTGACTACATGAATTTCCTATATCATACCCTATCTTCCTTAAACCATTCTGTAAGAATTTCACGTTATTAAAGAGTCTGCGTTGTAGAATTCCTTTTTTTGCAATACTAATCGCGTAAAGGGCAGAATTGCACAAGTGAGTCGGAAGAGCAGAAGTAAATATAAATTGCCTGGATCTGTTTATAAGATAATCCCTAACCATTTCGTTACAAGCAACATATCCTCCAAAACAACCTAACGCCTTACTGAGACTGCTGATATGAATATCAACCAAGTTATTGACCTTTAATTCAGAAGGAGTGCCCGATCCATTTTTTCCAAAAACAAAGTCGCCATGAGCGTCGTCTACTATAGTGAAGACGCCAAACTCTTTAGCAAAATTGCAGATTGAATTCAAGTTTGACATGTCACCCTCTATGCTAAATATTCCTTCAGTAACAAGAATTTTCTTACCTGAGACACCTCCTAATAGTTCTAGAAGATGATCAGTGTCATTGTGACGAAATATCTTGATCTTGGCGTTACCTAGACGACAACCGTCAATAATACTTGCATGATTTAACTCATCGCTGAAAATAGTTGTGTCTCTGTCTGATAGAGTACTTATGACTCCTTGAACGGCTGAATATCCAGTAGTATAAACTAGGGAGGATTCTGTTTTTCTATGCTTTGACAGAACTTGTTCCAGTTTTTCAATGTTTAAATGATTTCCTCCGACAAGTCTAGAACTACATTGAGAAATTTCGTCAAATTCTTTTACCGTATTTTTTATTATTGCTTGATTTGAAGATAAACCAAGATAATCATTCGAATTAAAATTGATTATTTTCTTTTTATCGACTATTAAAGATCCATTTTGATTTTCAACAATTCTTAATCTTCGATAGAGATTTTCTGTTTTTAGTTTACTAATTTCTTCCTTAATGAATTCGTGTATCGAGGCCAATTTTATGTATCATTTGGATATCTTTATTTGGTTCGTTTCCATTTGTAGTAAGGTAACCACCTGTAATGATCCCATTTGCGCCAGCCTGAAGTGCTAGCTTGCCGCCGTCACTAAAGTGAACTTCTCTTCCTCCCGCAATTTTCAATATAGTTTTTGGCATGATAAATCTCCAAACAGCGATTGTTCTAATTGTATCGATTGGATGAATTAAACAATTATCAAGTTCCTTTGGTGTGCCTTTTCTTGGGATCAAAATGTTTATCGGAACTTCATCTGGTTCAAGAGTCGAAATAGAAAATGCTAATTCAATCCGTTGTCTTGTAGTTTCTCCCATTCCAATGATCCCTCCACAACATAGTTCAAGGCCTGCACCTTTGACAATTCTTGCAGTTTTGATTCTGTCTGAAAATTCATGGGTTTTACAAATCTTTGGAAAGAAACTTTCAGAAGTTTCTAGATTGTGGTTATACCTCTTAACTCCTAATGTTTTTAGTCTTACTGCTCGTTCTGTAGTCATGAAACCAAGTGAAACATTGATGTCCAGTTCTACTTCCTTTCTTAATTTTTCAATTATTTTGCAAATTTTTTCAAAGTCATTTTGTGAGGGTTCTCTATATGCGCAAACAAGGCAAAAACTAGCTGCACCATTTAGTTGAGCTTCTCTTGCTTTCTCTAAAATTATATCATCAGCCAAAAGCGGATATTTTGATATACCAGTTTCATAAAATGTAGACTGGGCACAAAAAGAACAATCCTCTGGACAATTTCCGGATTTGGCGTTTATCAGAGATTCAACGTCAATATTATCCTCATTAAACTTTTTAGTAATAATGTTAGCAGAGTCCGCTAGCTTTATCAAATCGTTAGTTGTAATTAATCTTTCTGCTTCATCAAATGAAATAATATCTCCATTGATCACCTTCTTCGTACAAGAATCAATGAAATCGAAATCTTGCATCATTAGGTCTACTTTAGGACCCATAATTAATCTTTAATTAATTTAACAAATATCACTAATTTCGTTAATCAGATCTAAAATTCCAAGGTTTCGAGAATCAAGAATCTGTTATCAAAGTCTAACCTGAAATTACTGACTTTGTACTGAGTAACCACAGTATCTAAAGTATAATTATGACAATTGTAGAATTTAAATTGAATTCTTATGGTTCGAATCTTAAGTTCGCTACTCTGCTCTCATCCAAACTTTAGGAAAATATAATATAACCGCAAAAATAACTAGCATAATTCATTGTTTTTTGAGCTTTGAAACAACATAAAACACCAAAAAACAAGAAGATCTTGTTAGATGTCTTCATATTAGTATAAAGGAAAAAAATGCGAAAATCGTCATTTTTTATCATGACTCTAATAGTATAAAAAAGGACCCGTTTTTGTACCATTTAAAAAAACCAGCATTTTTTTACTCGTATTCAGCCTAAAAAAATGCAATACCTTTTTTCAACTATAACTATTTTTTTTGACCCATAGGATTATCAACTCTTCATAAAAAAATAAGTGATGAAATACTCGTTTGGATACTTGCGAGTCAGTACCGATGAGCAAACGGTATTAAACCAGAAGTTGGCAATCGCAAAGTGGGCAGTTGAAAATGACTATAAAATTCTTGATTTTTTCGAGGATTCTGCGATAAGTGGGAAGGTTCCTGCAATTAATAGACCTGCATTTAGAGAGATGTTACATCTAGTTAGAACTGACCGAGTTGATTCTGTTATTGTTTATGAATTATCAAGAGTCGGCAGAACATTTTGGGAGACTCTTGATGCAATAAAATCAATTGAAGAATACTCACCATTAATTTCTTGCTCACCAAAGGAGATATTTCTTCAAACCACTGAACCTAGTGTTAGGAAATTGATGATTGGAATATTGACTTGGGTGGCAGAAAGGGAAAGGGATATGTTGATTCAACGAACAAAGGATGGAATGGTAAGGGCGAAATTGTCTGGCAAAAATATTGGACGTCCAAAAAAAACCCTTGACAAAGACACACTTATCAAAATGTTATCTCAGAACTTACCAAGGAATAAGATTGCCCAAAACCTTGGCATATCTAAAGCCACTCTGTATAACCAGATTCGTTCTATTTAGATGAATAAGGTATGCTAATACCGTCCTATTTTATGTTGTACCTTTTGTACGATTGCGTACTCAGTTTCAACTATTTTTATTAGATCTTCTTGTTCTATTGCTAGTGGTGGAATTATTGTAATTATATTTCCAAGGGTCCTTAGATATACTCCTTTTTTCAATGATTCTTTCGCAATGTATTCTCCAATCGGAACTTTTTCTATCGACTTGATAGGGGCATCCCCTTTTCTTAATTCAATTCCACAAAGCATTCCTTTATGTCTGATATCATAACAGATATCTAATTCCGAGAATTTTTTTAAAAGACGATTAAAAACTAATGAATTATTTCTTATTTTTCTAATAAGATTTAGCTTTTCATAAAGTTCTAGATTTGTCAATGCAGCTGTGCATCCTACCGGATGACCAGTGAAAGTATGACCATGAAAAAGTTGCCTTTTAGCCCAATAATCTCCAAGAAATTCATTGAAAATGTCGGTAGTTGTTAGCGTTACTGCTAATGGAAAATATCCACCAGTGAGGGCTTTTGCAAAACAAACAATGTCTGGTTCAGAGTGTTGTGCCTTGTACTCAATCATGTTGCCAAGTCTACCAAATCCAGTTGCAATCTCATCCAATATCAAAAGAATGCCATATTCTTTGCACAGGTCACTGATCGACCGTTGAAAATTTTTCGGATATATATTAACTCCACCTGCAATCTGAGCTCCACTTTCCATAACAAACCCAGATATTTTTGACGAGAGATTCTTCAGAATGTTCTCAATTTTATCAATATATTGCTCAAAGTTTTGATTCCCAAATTTTTCATGTCTTATCGTGGGAGACTCTACTTTTATTGTTTTGAGAAGAAGTGACTTATATGGAGAAAAGTAACCATCAACGTAACCTATCGACATGCAACCTATTGTATCCCCATGATAACCATTTTTCAAACAAATGAAATTCTTTTTCTGCGTTTTCCCTTTATTATTCCAGTATTGTATCGCGATTTTTAGTGCAGCTTCAATTGCCGTTGAACCATTGTCAGTGTAAAAAACCTTGCTCATTCCTTTGGCGATAGTTGTAAGAGTCTTTGCTAATTTTACAGACGGTTCGTTAACAAGACCAAATAATGAAGAATGAGGGAGAGTATCAAGCTGTTTTTTCATAGCTTCAATTATTTCTTTTCTATCATGTCCCCAAACATTACACCACATGTTACTAATACCATCGAGGTACCTTCTTTCCTTAGAATCTACAAAACCAAAACCGCTACCGGATTTTATTACGACATTTTCTGAATTATTCCAGAGTTTCATCTGAGTATATGGATGCCAGATGTATTTTCTGTCAAGATTATTACTATTCAACAGAAATAGCTATAATATTGCAGTATTTGTACATTAGCCTGAGGACATGTTGTATGATGAACCGAAGTTTTTAATTGACATGTAAGTTGTCAGTCGTTACAAAATTCAATTTTTAGACTAGTATTTCACACTGCATTGGTTCAGAGATTATTGCGTCAAAATAAGTTTATTAATTATCTGAATATATCCATGAGATAATGAAAACAAAAATATCTTTAATCCTGTTATTTATCTCTCTTGCCTTACTAATCATTTATGGAGCAGATGTAATATCTTCCCAAGCATCTTCTAATGGTGGAAAAAGTGGTTTTCTTCAATTGAGCCCAGCTATTAGAGGGGGAGTATTTGGTGGCGGCGCTGTGATTTTATCCATCATCGCTTTTGCAATTTCGCTAAGAGAAAAATCTACATTGGTAGTCGTACTTCTACTTGTTAACGGTGGATTAATTATAGCAGGAATGATTGGCATAGCTATTGAAGACGAAGCAACAGGCAGCTCGACACTATATGGAACCACTGGATTAGGGATATTGCTGATTGCACTGGGCGTTGTAAAAATATTCATTACAAGGAAAAAATAGTATTTTATGAATCATATTCAATATTCCAAAATTCGAATTTAGAAACATTATTTCTGAAGTTAAGTAATAGCATAACATTTAATTAAAGTAATAATTTTTGTAATGCATGCGCCGCTGTAGCTCAGCATGGTAGAGCAAATTCAAAGATTAATCGCTTTGGAGCTTAACTGGCTGTTAACCAGTGGGCCATCAGTTCAAGTCTGATCAGCGGCGCTTTATTGAATTTTAAATTAATTGTAGAGTATTCTTATAGATTTACTAATTGATGGTACTAATATTTATGTCACTAATCCAATTCATGTAATATTTCACAATTCGAATTGTGAAATATACTTTCTTATGATTTATGGTATATTATTTTTTGATAGGCCATTGAAAGTCAAAATATCATTTCTAAAATTGTATAATATCCAAGGCTATTGCGTCTGACAATAAGTCAACATGCCTGGAAGCTACGATGTAACCATTTTTTAATTCACTTTTTGAAATCCATCTATTCGATGAAGACCAGAGTCTCTCTTTCCTAATTCTTTTCTCTAATTCCTCGACATCCAGTTCTTTTTCTTCGATTTCCTCTGTGTCGGTTTTTTTTATCGTCAGTAAGACCTTTCTAACCAGAATCCTGCTACCAAACCTCCGAGAAAAATCCCTAGCAGATTCATCGTAATCAAGAAGTTTCATCTTAATTTGTTTCCCATTTAGAGCATCCCTACTCGTTAGAAGTCTATTGTCTACAAATCTATCGTATGACATCTCGATAACTCTATTAAGAATTACTGATTAATTAAATCCTTCATTGCGCAATTCATGCGGATGAAAATTCATAATATGGCGAATTGTCCTTATCAAGTCCACACTTCTTTAATTTGACAGCACTACCGGGATTCAACCCTTCTTCACTTAATACGCCGATAATCCTAATTCCAGACATTTCAACCAAACCTAAATTTTTATTCTCGCCAATAAATGACTCTGACTGTTCAATTAATCGGCCTTTTCTATCTAATTTTGACATTCTAATTCTTTTTGAATAGCAGTTATTACATATATTTGAAGGTGGCCATATCTTTGTATGACAATTGTCGCAAATCGGGATCCTGAATTTTCCCCTACTTAGAAAATCAAGAAATTCTTTCATATCATATTATATCACCTCAATATAATTAAAATGATTAACAATTAATTAAAAAATGCGAAAAATGTATTAGCCACACTGACTGTAGATAGAATGTTTTATCTTCACATATTTCTATGAAAGTATCAGAACCAAGGAAGACGAACCTGCTGCAGACATATTATGCACCAGCCCACTCTTGCAGTCATTAATTTGTCTTTTTCCAGCCAATCCCTTTAACTGCTCACAAATTTCCACTGTCTGAGCCACACCAGTAGCTCCCAAGGGATGTCCTGTACCTATTAATCCTCCGCGAGGATTGATTACTATATTATTCTGTGAAACAAACTTACCTCCTTGCCCTTTTTGACAAAAACCTAAATCTTCATACGCGAGAATTTCCATTATAGTGAATGCATCGTGAAGTTCCGTTACATCTATTTGCTCCGGTTCAATATTTGTCATAGAAAATGCCATATTAGAAGCCTTTTTAGTTGACTGTATGCATGAGAGCTCAGAACTAACGTTACTAAAACTAGCAGCCTCTGTAGAACTTCCTATTCCTTCAATCCATACGGGACGGTCCGTATATTTTTTAGCCTCTTCTTCATTACTAAGTAATATTGCTGATGCTCCATTGCAGATATATGAACAATCAAGAATCTTTATTGGTTCCACCAGTTTCTTGGAATTCATGACATCATCAATTGATACTTTTTTCCTAAATAGAGCATTATGATTTAGGTAAGCATTTTTTCTATTCTTTACTGCAACTAATGCCATCTGTTCCTCAGTTGTACCATATCTACGCATGTGAACCTTGGCAAAGAGTGCAGCCCAGTAAACAGGCAAAGTAAAGCTCCCTCTTGAAATATCCCATAGTAGTTGTGATCCTTTAGTTTCTCTTATATCGGCACCGACAACTAGTGCAGTTTTACACAAGCCAGATTTTATCAGCGAATAAGCAGAAACAATTGCATTAGTGCCGGAATTACACAAATTGTCTAACCTTTGAGAAATTATTGGCTTTATTCCCAAGTATTCTGATAAGATTGTTGATCCATACTGAATATCAGAAGTTGTCGATAATATGACTGCATCAATTTTCATCGAACTATCTTTGCAATTTCTTAAGATTCTTTTGCAAGGATCGCATGCCAATTCTTGAACAGATAGGTTAGTGTCCCTAGTAAATTCTGAAGTGGATTGATCGATTATTGCTATTTTAGACATTTTCTACTAAAAGAAGAGAATCTTTGATTGATTGCTCATTATCCTTTACTGGATTTACCTGCAAAATCGGAAGTGATACTCCACATGAAGTAAACCGTTTCAGTGATTTGATACATTCGTCAGCGGTGCCATAGATTGTCAATGAATCAAGCATAGCATCGGTTACGAATTTTTCAATATAATCAATCCCATGTTTTTGATATTCAATTGTTATTTGTTTTACTTCGTTTTCAAAACCATGAGATGACAAAAATTCGTTATAATATTTACCTACTGATACATAAAATGCGAGTGTTTTTGCAGCTCTGATGCGAGCCAAATCTGGATGTTTATTTGATACTGCAGTAATAAAGACAGTACAAATCTCAAAACCCTTAGATTTTCTTGATGTTATTGATCTGATGAGCTTTATTGTTTTTGCTAGCTCGTCAAGTGGACGAAGATATAATATTGTTCCATCCGCCACTTCTGTCGCAAGTTTAATCATTCCTGTATTTACAGCACCGACAAAAACAGGTATCTTTTTTCTCGAGGATCCATGCATTAGCTTGAGATTTTTTAATTTGAAAAATTTTCCGTTAAAGTTGATAGTTTCCCCGCTAGAGATAACTTTGAAACACGTTACGTATTCTTTCATGCGTTTTAATGGATGTTCAAATTTAATTCCGTGCCAATTTTCAGCAAGAATAGGAGTGCTTGCTCCAATTCCTATAATTGTACGATTCGATGAAATATTGTCTAAAGTGCATGCCGCCATTGCTAAAGTAGCTGGAGTTCTTGAAAACATGCTCACAATTGAAGTTCCTAGCTTAATCCTTTTGGTTAATGCAGCTATTGCCCCAATCATTACAAATGCTTCACGGCCCCACGACTCGGGTATCCACATGGAATCTACTTGTGGTCTGACGTCCAGTAATTTGGCGAATTTTAAAATCTCATTGGCATTAAATAGGCTGCTTGGATTATAGCCAATGTGACCGATGTTATCAGCCATTTTTAAATACTTGTAGTATTTCTTTTGATGCTTCTTCAATATCCTTGTAAGAATCTATAGACCGCCAATAATTATATGAAAATTTTTTTGCCTTTAATTTCCGTTTATCCACCAGCATTGGTAATGTAACAGTTTCAAGATTTCCTTTATCTGGTAGGTAATCAAAAATTTCATTTGAAAAATAGTACACTCCAGCATTGATCCACATGTCCTTAATGGATGGTTTTTCTACAAATTTTGACACAAGATCTCCATTTGTTTCTACAATTCCAAACGTACTTTTTAGAGGAACTAATGCAAGTGTCATTGATCCTTTTTTACATATCGTAGATGGATCCAAATCAGTCAATATATCTCCATTAATTACAAAAAATCCAGTATCTCTATTTCTACTCTCAACGATTTGATTTTTCGCATTCTTTAGAGCACCACCTGTTCCTAGTGGTACGTTCTCTTCGATGTAGCTTATGTTAACTCCAAACTTTTTGCCGTCAGCAAGATGGTGCTTTATTTTTTCTTTGAGATGTCCTACAAGAAGTATGACATCCTTCATTCCAAATTTTTTTAGCCAATTAACTTGCAACTCTATAATAGGAGTTTTATTAATCTGGATCATGGGTTTTGGCCTATCAGAAGTTAATGGTCTCAGCCTTTTTCCCAAACCACCAGCAAGTATAACTGTTATCACTGTTAACCCTCACTTGCACAAAGATTCTATATAAAAGTCATCCCAATTTTATTGCTCGAGGTGTAAATCCTATTCACGCGAATAGACGTATATACCGTCAAGGAAGACTCTCTTATCCTTGTTTTTGACTCTTGTCGATAGTTCTATATTCGCAGCCGTCTGTGAAACATCCTCAAGATGAGGGCCAGAAATCACAATATCGTCACCCTCGATGGCCACCTTTGTAGAATCTCCCACTATCTTTGAAATTCTTGCCTTTCGCTCGCCGAAAAAATTCTCAACATATACTTTGCCATCTTTCACCTTAACAGTTATGGGAAAATGTGCAAACACAACTTTCATTTTGTACTTGTATCCATTCTGAACACCTTTTATCATGTTGCTTATGATGCTTGTTGCAGTTTTAGAAATAGCAAAATCTTTCCTTCTTGTTCCATAAGGTTGGATCTTTATTGTATTCTCCTCAATTGTTAGAAATGCCGGGAGCTTCGTGAAATCTTTTTTTACAGTGCCAAGTTTCCCCTGTACTAATATTGTTCTATCTTCTAAGGTAACAGAAATGCCTTCTGGTATTTCTAATATTGAAACATATTCATTAGTAGACGTATCCAACCAACACTCCTCCAATTCCCACTTCCTGCGCTTCATGGTGTGTCATCACTCCTTTACTTGTTGAAACTATTAAGATACCCATATTATACGCGGGCAAAAATTGTCTTTCCCAATTCAGGTATTGATTCTTTCTGACACTAAATTTTGGTGTTATTATTCCGCATTTGTTTATCTTTGCCAATAATTGAATCTTAAATTTGCCAGCTCTCGAATCATCTATCTGTTCAAATTCTCCAATATATCTGTGTTTTTGCATTACTCGTAGTACTTCGCTGGAAAATCTTGAAGACGGACTAACTATACATTCTTTTTTTCTTCGAACTTCATTATTATATAAAGTCGTAAAAAGGTTTGACAGGATATTTAATGCAGGCATCTCATTCACCCATTTTTCTACTCATATTTCTTAAAGCCTAAATTTATTGCTACTTCTCTAAAGCATTGTCTGCAGAGCATTATATTGTACGCCTGAATAAGACCCGAATAGCATCCGCATCGCTTGCACCATCTGGTACCCTTTCCATGGACTCGTTGTTTTCTTCCTGTGACATCATATTCTCTTGGCTTTGGCATTAAATCATTTCAACTCCTAGATTCTTGAAATATTCTATTGCTTCATCTTTTGAAATTCTATGTTTCTTTCCCATTTTACTTGGATTACTCCTGTTAATTATTCTGTAACCGGGTCTTGATAATGAAATGCAGACATTCATTCCAAATATTCCGATATCAGGATTATATTTTGCTCCAGGAATATCAATGTGCTCGCGGATTCCTATCGAAATATTTCCATAGCTATCAAATGACGACTTTTTCAATTGGTTATTCTTTGCTAGTATTATTCTCTTAGCAAATTCCAGTGCCTCTGTGTTTCGAAGTGTCACTTTGGTGCCGATTGGTTCACCTTTATGTATCCCAAAGTCCCTAACATTGTCCTTTGCACCACATTGAGTGGGTTTTCTGGAGGTTAATTCTTCTAGTCCGTTTTTTGCTCTCTCCAATGGTTCGCCAGATTTTCCTACTCCGATGTTTATTACAACTTTTTCCAAACTAATTTGTTTCATATTATTTACTCTGCTCATTTTACTTGCTCACCTGAATTAGTGAAGAGTCAACCCCAATTGCCATCACAATATCAACTGGTAATTCTACAGTTTTTTCACGCATAGAGACTAATACACGTTTAGGAAGGGAAAACGATCCCGTCTTAATTTCTTCAACCTTGCCAATATTACCAGCGTTTTCTCCCCTAGTAACAATAACCGTGCATCCCACTTTTAGTTGCACATGATTTTTGATACCAAACTTGGGTAAGTCAATTAAACATGTGTCATTCACATTATATGATTCTTTACTCAGAAATGTTCTCCCGTCATGAAGACAATATTGATATAAACTTTCCTTTGAGGTAACTTTAGATTTGATCTTTTCTAACTTTAGGTTTTTTTCATCTGAATTTATTTTTATTGGAAAAATCGGAATTCCATTTGAAGGAACAAATCTATAAGATTGGTTTGAAGGCTTTATTTCTAGAGTATCCATCAAGCCAATCGGAAAATTTGGGTGACTAATCATTTTGCCATTAACACTGATTAATCCCTTGTTAAGCGATCTTTTTACTTCTCGTATATTTGAACAAACATGTAAAAGATCACGCAATACTACACCAATTGGGTAGGAAAATTTTCTAGTATGTGGCCCTGGCATTGTGTTCAGAATAAACCTTGCACTTTTTCTATTGACTTGCCAGAAGCGCGGGGCAAGTTGTCTTTTTAGTCTCTTATCTCCTCCTTTTTTGGCCATGACTATGTTTCCCCCTCTTTAACCAATTCCTTCTTCTTAACAGCTGATTTTTTCATTTCCTTCCCTTTTTTTACCTTTGTCATTTTCTCTTTTGCTTTTTGAGTGCCTTTCATTCTATATTCATCATCGGTATTCACTGAAATAATCTGAACATTTGAAGCATGAATCTGCACCTTGACTTTGCCACCACGTATTTTTTCTCTCTGAACACCTTCAATTGATAGTGTCGATCTTCCTGTATTCACTTTCTCAACTTTCCCTTCTATGCCAACATACTCTCCCCTTAAAATTCTAACAGTATCACCCTTAATGACCCTCATGCTTCTCTTATTATGTTGCTTTCTCAGGTTTTCGGATAGGTTAGCTCCCAATAATTTTTCTCTTTTATGTTTTGAAATCAGATTATAGAACATCATTATTCCCTCATATTATCAATGATGAAAGATTTGCTATTCTGGGCCACTTTTCTGCAGCTTCGGCAGCGACTGGTCCTTTTATGTCAGTTCCTTTTATCTCCCCTTCTGGTGTAACCAAAACTGCAGCGTTATCCTCAAATGATAACCGGACGCCATTTAGTCTCCTTATGACATATTTTTGTCTTATTATTACAGCTCCAAACATTTGTTTTCGTAGCTCTGCTTTTCCCTTTTTTACGGTAACGTTCACAAAATCTCCTACTGCCGCAGCTGGCAGTCTTGAATGTCTTCCCTTGATACGTGTGACTTGAGCAATCCTTAATATTTTGGCTCCAGTGTTGTCAGCACAAACTAAATTTGCTGTTATTGGTAATGCCCTTGTAATATATGGCTTAAATTCTTCTACTCCTTTTGCAGAGACTGCACGACTTTTAGACGCCACTCTTTATAACCTCCACAGTTACAAACGATACCGTTTTTGAAATTGGTTTACATTCTGCAATCTTAACTTCATCGCCTTCTTTTACATCAATGCATGAAGGAAGAAATGCATGAACTTTCGATCTGCTTCTCTCATATCTTTTGTATTTTCTAACCAGCCTGGAATATTCACGGGACACAACTATCATCTTGTGTGCTTTCGAACTTATTGTGATACCTGTCAAAATTTTTCCCCTTATTGAAAGTTTACCATGAAAAGGACACAAGTCATCATCACAAGTTCTTTTTGGCTGTGAGATTGTTACTCCAATATTTTTACTCATACTCTATCAACCATCACTTAAGTAATCGGTCCTCAGGTCTTCCGACTAAGAGACAACCATTCATGAAACAAATCTCATCTTGAAAATTCAGTCCTATTCTGCGTATTGATTTTTTGGGAATAACATATGATTTGGATTGATCACTGAGCGAAATTGTATTTTTAGTTTCAAAGATGATTTTGCCGTTAATCTTTTTTAGATTGTTTAGCGGTCCATATTCTATTTGTGCATTACGCCCTATGAATTCATATTGTAACATGTAATCTTTAAAAGTCATTTTGCCAATTCCCTTTCCTTTAAAATTGAAAGTATACGGGCAATGTCTCTTCTCTTCCATTTCATATTGCCAGTTTCCTTTTTGAGAGTGCCTTTAGAATTTTCAATTATCAATTTCAACAGATCTGCCCTAATTTCTGATAGTTTTGATTCCAAATCATCGTCGTTAAACTCTCTTAATGTTTTTAATTTAAGTCTAGCCATTAAGTTTCACTTTTATTCACGGCTATTTCCTTAACTTCACTGTTAATAATATCTTTACTCTCTGTCTTGACTTCTGAATCGGAAGGGACACTCTGGTTTTCACTTTGACTTTTACTCTCGCTCTCACTGTCGGTTTGGGTCTCGACCTTTGGTTGCGCTTCCAGGGATAAATCAAAATCAAGATGAGTTTCTTCTTTTAACGAAATTTTTAGTTTTATTCCTACTAGTCCCATTTTTGTTAATATGCTATTTGTGCTACTTCTTACGACCTCTTCTGCAATTTTTCCACTCTTCGGAATGGTTCCTGCTGAATGCTTTTCAAAATGAGCTCGTTCACCTCGTAGCTTGCCCGATACTGTAACCTCCACACCCATAGCTCCAGCACCCATAATCGTATTTATTGTCCATAATGAAGCTCTTCTAAATGCCGTTCCTCTTTCGATAAGTTGTGCAATTCTATTTGCCATAATATGTGGATTCAATTCAGGTTTCGTAACTTCGGTTACAGAGATCTGTGCATTCTCCAAGTTAAATTGTTGTTCCAATTTAGTGGTCAAGTCTCTTATTCCACTCCCTTTTCTTCCAATGACCAGGCCCGGTCTAATGACAAAAAGTGTTATTTTGGTACCTATGGGAGTCTTTTGGACCTCGGCTCCTCCGTAACCAGCTTGGCTTAAAGAAGAACTCAGGTATTCGTTCAGTTCCATATTTCTAAAATTATTTTTCATTACGTTTTTTATCGCGCTCAATAGACTTTACCCTCTCTAGCTACGATCTCTACATGTGTCAATGTGTCAACTTTAGGACTCGACCTTCCCATAGCTCTTGGAATAAAGCGCTTAAGTTTCGTTCCTTTATGAATAACGCAAGATACAATTTCTAATCTATCTAGGTCCATACCCTTGTATTCTGCGTTTGATTCTAAATTATCCAAAAGTCGTAAAAATTCTCCAGAAGCCTTCTTTGGGAACCTTCCAGAAAAAAAACCATCCCTGATATTTGATCTATGGGCTACTTCATTGTGATATCTTCTATAAGGAACAGCAACTTTTTTTTGAATGGCTTGATCTAAAATGTTCCTTGCTCTTTCGATTGATAGGCCCTTTATCGCTAGAGCAATTTCTCTCGCATGTTTATGGGAGATGTCAGTTTCTCTTAATGACGCTCTAACGTGTTTATTCTTGTCAAATTGAGAAAATGAGTAAGAATATGTCGGCAAATGCATCACTTTAATGGCACATATAGACTTGACCGGGAAGCTCCTACTCCAGGTGCACCGTGTTGAACTCTCTTGTTTGTAATAGCATACTCGCCCAAGTAGTGACCAATCATCTCGGGTTTTATAGTAATTGGAGAAAAGTCCTTACCATTATGAACATTGATAGTAATGTCCACCATGTCCGGAAGAATTATCATATCTCTAACGTGAGTTCGTAAAGTTTCATTGGATGAACCGTCTCTGATACTTTTTATTCGCTCACGTAGTTTTCTTTTTTGATCATCCATATACTTTCCTACTCTTTTATCCAGCGACCTTCTTTGTCTGGCATTTAACAATGGGAGAAGGGCCTCTATTGATAAATTCTTTAATTCATCTACATTATAACCTCTAAACCTAAATTCACGAACCAACTAACACTATCAACTCCAAAATACTCCTTTTAAATTTAACTAGATAAACCAACTTAGACCAATCCTAATTTTGTTGCGAGTTGCCGCGCTTCATCATCTTTTGTAAATTTAACAATTGCTTTTTTCCCTTGAATCGTCCTAAATATATTGACTTCTTTAACGTTACCTTCATACATTGTTTCTATTGCTTCACTCACGTCTTTCTTGCTTGCACTGTCAGAAACAATAAAAGTTAACTTATTTTCCTTCTCTATCAAATTGAATGTCTTTTCTGTGATATAAGGTCTGAGAATGATCGAATTAAGATTACTTTCTGCATCTTTACTCATTATTATTTCACCATGGTCTGTATTTTTGACCAAACTGTATTTATTTTATTCATGGAATCAATTGCATTTTTTGTATAGATGGTCAATCTAACTGGTTTTGTTCCTGGCACTAGATCCATAATACTCAGGTTTTCTATAGAGACAACATTAACCCCAGGTAAAGATTTTTTCAGTTTACTTATTGGAGAATCTTTTGATACAACTATAAGACAGCTCAAAGCTGCGTGTTTTTTTCTTCCACGTAATCGTGATTTACCAGATGGTACCCTTACTATGTTGGTAGACCTTTTAAGATCCTCCTCTAACCCTAACGACAGTAATGTTTTTCTTAATTCCGCAGTCTTTGTTATTTTCTCGAAATCATTTGCAACCACAATTGGAAATACTGAGATTTTTCCAACATTGTGACCACGTTTTTCTATTATGTCTTTATTAGATGTTGCCGCAATTGCAGAACAGAATCCAAGTTGCTTTTCCTTCTTATTTATTTTTTTGTAATTTTTCTTCCACGATACTGGAGGGTGAGCTAATCTTCCGCTTCGAACACCCGCAACGCCAGCAGCTTGACCAGCACGTTGAAACCCTTCGCCTCTGGCCCTTGCTATTCTCGCAATTCCCAAGCCGGTATTGCGGGATTCAGCACTGACAATTTCCCCAGCTGCAGGATATCTTCCCTGAGGCTGGAATTTGGTTGAAAGGACGTTTACATAGACTTTTTTTATAATCTCTGGCCTAAACGGAGTATTAAAAACAGATGGAAGTTCTAGTGATTCAATTTCTTTTCCACGAAGATCTTTAAGACTAACCTTCATCTTACGAGTATCTCCACAACTTTAGGTTCTACTATCTTCTTACCAACAGTTCTAATAGGAAATCTCATCTTGACTAATCTTTTCGGAACTCCAGGAACTGAACCTTTGACAATTATATAGTCATATTTGATCATGCCAAAGTGTTCAAATCCACCATCTGGATTAATCTTAAAATCATTATCCTTTTCAGAATTTGAAATTATCAATATTCTTTTATTGTATTCAGTCCTTTGATGAAATCCTCTTTGTCCCTGTCTTGGTACAGTATAAGTGACTACGGCAGGAGAAATCGGCCCTAGAGTTCCAAGGGCCCTTACACTCTTTCTGGATTTATGTTGTTTCCTTTTAACTCCAAATCTGGTAATAGGTCCTTCAATTCCTTTTCCTCGAGTTATAGCGGAAATATCGATAAATTGTCCGGTTTCAAAAACATCCTTTATGTTTACCTGCTTTCCAAAATTGCTAATTACATAATCAATTTTTGTTTTTGTATCTTTTCCGCCAATTGGTATTTCCCATACGAATGGCTTTTTTTGAGACAGAGAGGCAGTAGCGGGATAAGATGATACGATAGCAACTACTTGTTTAATTTTATCAATATGTGCATTAATCTCATCTAATTTACCTTCCTTGTACTTGAACGACGCCTTTTTTGAGAGATATTTGTCATTATCTTTTGCAAAAGCGTCAAAAATTGCATTTTTTCCATATGCCGTTTCTGCATATGCTCTTATTCCAATTATTTTCAATGGTGGAGTCGCTATTAAAGTGGATGAATTCATAAAATTTTTGCCATAATTTGGAGTCTTTTCTCTGTCATCAACAGATAATACATTTAAATTAGTAACTTTATACCCGGCAAAACCTAACAATGATGATTTCTCCAACTTAGGATCAGACCACGTCCTAATCCTCGATTCGAGACTTCGTGCACGCACTCTTGGGTAGAATGCCATACTTCCGCGTCTAGGTGCACTATATTTTCGATGACCCATGGTTAATCCGTTTCTTGTGATCCCTTTAATAAATTAATAACTTTTAGACAATCTGCGCAAATTGAGATAATCTTTTTTCGCAAAAGTGTAGTATATCTTGCCCGAAAATGGGTCAAGCGTTCAAGTAATTATTAACTATTGACAACGTACCAAGAATTGCCTCTTCTAACCTTACAGTTTGAGTACCTTGATTAGGAAACATGTTCAAAAAATTGGGTTTCTGATTAATTCTTTCATTTTCACTTTCGAGTATTTTTCTCAGACCAAACTTCGGGCCGCCAAACACAACGAGTAGGTTCTTTGACATTTTTAGACTGCTCATCAAATCCGCTACATGTTTTGTAAATGGTGATCCCTCCACCGAAGTCATTAATATTTCACCCTCTGTATTTTCTAGCATTGCTGATAAGGAGTCTGCAAGTTGGACATCATATCCCCAGTAACCATCAATCTCTTCTTTTGAAATATCTTCCGCTAGCAGCTTTCCTTTATTTGAAATTTTTACAAGAACTTTTTTGCCTAATTGGGTTCCATTATATCTAATAAGCTTTTGAAGTCCTACATCCACATATAATGAGTCATTTTGCTTTACAACAAATCCAAATCGTATTTCAATGTCTTTGATATCCTTAATGTCTATGAGTGCTTTATGATGAGGTGATTTTATTGGGGGTAAAATTCCGGCGTCTTTCAGTATCCACATTTTGGGATAGATTTTTTTTCTAAGATATGGAGGTGTGTCAAGATATTCAAGTATTGTTTTCAAGATTTTTTTGTCGATTTTTTCAGCTTTTACGCTCCTATCATGATAAATAATGATCTTATTGACACAGAATATTGAACAAGAACGAGAAATTTGTGAGATTTTGTAACTTTTGTCAAGAATTGTTTGAGATTCTATCAAAGAGGAGTCAGGTATTGCAATCCACAGATTAGTCACATTAGTGTGTAGACCGTTTATTCCGATAATAATTTTTCTACGGTTGTTGCCATTAGACCTGTTGATCCAAAGGGCGTTTCGCGAAGAATTCCTTTTTTGTCAATGAATATTGTTGAAGGAGTACCTTTCAATGAATACTCTTCGAAAGTCACAGGACTGTAAGGTTTTGTTTCCAAATATGATTTGACGCGTGAAATAATTTGATCCTTGTCTTTTTGATGATACAAATCAAAATCAAGGACATTTGCATTTACAAATTCCATAATTCTCTTGCCTTCTATAGGAAGTCTTTCTTTTAGAAGCATATCCATGCCAACAGGAAAAGGTATATTGTAAGATAACTTTCCCTCATTTAGTAACTTATTCTGGTATGAAAGAGTAGTAAGAGTTTCACCTATGACCTTGCTTTCCTGTAGTAGCAATTTTAGATTTTCAAGTGTATTCTTGTCAAAATCTTCAAATGCTGTGGCAAGTCCTAATACCTCTACTCCATTGTTCTTGTACTTTTGATACGTATCTATTGCTTCAGGTATTCCATAAATAAAACACCCGGGGCAGTTTACTTGGAAAACTTCTACAACGGTTACTTTACCTCGATAATCTTTCAGACTAATGGGACCGCCTTGCACCCATTCACTAACTTTCAATTCGGGAGCAGGCGAACCAGCTTTAACTGTCACAAAATTTAGAATATTTCTTGAATATTTAAACCAATATTGACTTGATTTAGAAGATTAAAAAATAGAAATTATTGCGAGCCTCTTTTACTGGCATTTTCTTTCGACTTTGATGCATATTTTTCAATGTCATTATTTTCGGTTCGCTTCATTCTATTTGTTTTGGTATCTATTTGAGCCATTTTTATGTGTTTAATGCCTGTTTTCTCCTCGCTAACCAAATAAATAGACTCCAATGCAAGGCTACTTGCCTCATCCATGCTTATGTCACCATGGTAGCTTTTTTCCAGGAATTCATTTACTTGATCGCTTCCATTGCCAATCGCAACTGCATCGTATCCAATGTAAGTCCCACTTGGATCAGTTTGATAAAGTGAACAACCATTCTTATCAACTCCCGCTAGGATTAATGCAACACCATATGGTCTCACTCCAGCGTATTGAGTAAATTGTTGCGCCATATCTGCAAGATTCTTTGCAACACCCTCAACGTCTACAGGTTCATCGTATATCAGTCTATTACTCTGGGCAAAGAATCTTGCATGATCAACCTGAGTTCTTGCGTCAGGAATATATCCAGCTGCTGCCACTCCAATATGATCATCTATTTGAAATATCTTTTGAGTAATATCAGAAACTTGTAATTTCCTAGCTTTTTCTTCCACAGCTAATACCACACCATCTTTACATTTGATTCCGACGGCTAGAGTTCCTCTTCTTACGGTTTCTATTGCATACTCTACTTGGTATAGTCTACCGTCTGGTGAAAATACCGTTATTGCTCTATCATAACCAGCTGCTGCAGGTAACAAATCAGCTCTAACTTGTTTGGTCTCTTTAATTTAAGTTTACCTTAGTATCACACTTTAAATTGTCAATTGATTTTTCGAAAGATAGACATACCTTTGGAAGAAGAAATAATATTTCAGGGTCACAAGAATATTCTTTCCCTTCACTCCAAGACAATTGAAATTACTAAGGATTCCAATTTGACCAAAAAGGGTGATTGTATTGTTGGTGTTTCAGCAAATAAGGCATGTGATGATTTGGATAATTCATTTAAGCAGAAATTAAGAACAAGTGACACAGTCATAAAAATAGAAATTATTGTAGAACCTTACGTATTTAGCCTGGCTGGATCTGGCAACAATAATTTAGAAATTACCCACAAACATGATATAGTACTGAGGAAATCAAATTACGTTGATTCTAGAACATTGATTGTTTCATGTGATAAATCGGCAATTGATATTCCAAGAAATCTCATAAAAACGTTAACCAATTCTGAAAAAAAAGGAATATTGAGAATTAAAATAGAATAACAAGACATATAAAAAAACTGGAACCTAGGAATCGGGAATTCATATCTTGGATATCTTTTCATAAACAAACGAATACCTTTTCAATAATTCATTAATTACATCAGAAGGAAGTTCAGGAGGGATCGGTTTCTTTCCGTCTTCAGATGCCTGTTTGACTATATCTCTAAACCCAACTTTAGTTAGCCAATCTCTAAGATATTGTTTATCATAGCTCACTTGCTCCTCTCCGACTTTGTATGAATCTATAGTCCACATCCTGAATTCATCAGGGCCCAGTGAATCTGCTAAAATAATTTCAGATGTGGTAGGATCCTTTCCAAACTCAAATTTTACATCTGCCATTATGAATCCTGCATTATTTGATATCTCTGACATTTGTCTGTAAAATCTTATCGATGCATCTTTTACATATCTTAATTCATCATTTGTCAGGATTTTTTTTGCCAAAATTTGATCCTCAGAAATAGGTAGATCATGGATTTTTGACTTTGTTGTTGGATCAAATATTGGTTCTCTTAACTTAGACCCAATTTTCAAATTGGCCCCTAGATCTGCAATATTACGACTACTAGTGTACCGTTCGTAAAGACTTCCATACAAGTATCCTCTAACCACACACTCAAGAGGAATCATTTTGAGTTTCCTTACGACCATTTTGTCCTTAGCATCTAATCTTACCATATGATTTCTAGAATCCAAGCAGTTAAACCAAAATTCCGCAAATTTGCACAAAATTTCACCCTTTCCTTTTATGTCAGTAATCATCGGTACATCGTATGCTGAAACTCTATCTGTAAAATGAAATAACAGGTTCTTGTCGTCTAATTCATAGACGTCCTTTACTTTACCACTGTGAACAAATTTCATTAGTCATCATCTGAATAACACATATTTATCATATCAAGTTTTATTCTTACTATTGGCCTTTTTTCATTCTTGCAAACCATATTCATTCCATTTTTTTGTTACTAAATTAATGGTACTTTTATCAGGAAGTGCCTCCTCTTGAACTGGTCTTTCGAATCCTTCTTCTTTTGTTTTTTTAGTTGCGTCAATACCCATTTTTGATCCTAAATTTAATAATGGAGACGCGGGGTCTAGACTATCTGTGGGTGCGTTCTCAATTAACATTGTATCCCTCTTGGGATCAGATCGAGTCGTTACAGCCCAAATTACATCATTTATATCATGCACACTGACATCCTCATCAACTACGATCAATATCTTTGTAAGTGACAGTTGACCCATGCCCCACAGACCCATCATCACTTTTTTGGCCTGCCCGGGATATCTTTTTTTAATTGAAACTATTGCGATGCCTTGGAACCAACCTGCAGCAGGCATTGAAAAATCAACTACTTCAGGTTGGAACATCTTTACCAACGGTAGAAATGATCTTTCAATTACTTTACCTATGTAAGAATCTTCAAGTATGGGTTTTCCGACAACTGTTGTAAGATAAATAGGATTATTTCTCATCATTATACCAGTCAGAGTAAACGTAGGATAAGGTTCTGGTGGAGTATAATATCCGGTATGGTCTCCAAAGGGACCCTCTATGTTCATTTCCGATGGATCAACATAACCTTCTAAAACAACTTCAGCAGACGCAGGAACTTCCACATCGACTGTTCTGCATTTTACAAGATCTATCCCCTTTCTTCGTGTGATTCCTGCAAAAAGAAACTTATCCAATCCTTCTGGAACAGGAGCTACTGCGCTAAAAACTGTTGCAGGATCAGCTCCAATAACTACCGCAACCTCTGTTTTTTGCATCTTTTCTTTATTCATTTGATAATGCAGTGCGCCTCTCTTGTGAACTTGCCAGTGCATTATAGCTTTTTTAGAACCAATAACCTGTAATCTGTATACACCTAGGTTTCGAACCTGTGTTTCAGGATTTTTTGAAACTGTAATTCCAAAAGTGATGAATCTTCCAGAATCTTTAGGAAACGATTTAATTATTGGTAAACTGTCTAACGTGGGTTTAGAAGTTTCAACTATCTCCGTTACTGGACCAGAATTAGTACTTTTAGGACCATAGTCAGAAATCTCTGATAACTTTGGTAGCATCTTAACTTTGTTCAATAGCCCATGAGGTATCTTCAATTTTGTTAATGTCGTCATGCGTTCACCAATCTCTTCAAAATTTTCCATGTCAAGAGCTATCTTCAATCTTCTCAACGATCCAAATGCGTTACCTAGTACTGGGATTTTGAATCCTTCTACATTCTCAAATAATATGGCAGGACCCTCATTCTTATACATAACTCTGCGCAGAATTTCTGCAATTTCTAAATCGACTGAAACTTTTGTTCTTATTCTTCTCAATTGACCTACTTTTTCAAGAGATTCGACGTACTCCCTTAGGCTATCAAAATACACATTGATACTTTTTCCATATGAGATATTAGTTTTGTTGATCTGGAGTTAGTAAAATAAGGTTGATAGGTTCCTATATGTTCATTTAACTTTACTTTTTTTAAATAAAGAATTCAATTGCATTGCAATTTGAAAATAAACATATCGAGGATTAAGTACAGAATAAATTACAACCCAGTGAATTACAACAGCAGCACAGGTAAGTATGAAAGCGAAAATCAATCTTATACCTTTTATAGTCAGGCAAAGGTAAATCTGTGGAAATGTGACAAGTGTACCATGAAGTTCGGTACTTTCAGGAGCTTAAGAAAACATAAATCTGAAGTTCATGCTTATTGAGACCTAATGATATCAAATAAAGTATCGTAAAAACGCCCGTTTTTCAATTATCGGTTTTAACTTTTCAATAATTAATTTTACGAGAAAAAAATTTTGCAAGTTGGTCTAGAATTCTTGCAGTCGCACCCCAAATAATTTCATTTTTATAGGTAAATTTTGGTAAGTTGGGAATGGAATACTGCTTTTGGTGCATTAGGTCATTTTCTCTAGTTTCAAG
>Ga0210378_10000037_pt1 | contig 58345 bp, 50 predicted proteins | sample PLM1_60_b1redo_FD_155465 | JGI IMG/M metagenome (GOLD analysis project Ga0210378, IMG submission 155465) | Groundwater sediment microbial communities from an aquifer in East River, Colorado, USA - PLM1_60_b1 redo | ecosystem: Environmental > Terrestrial > Soil > Riparian zone | place: USA: East... | reverse complement strand
CCCTGCTATCGTTCGACATGGCGTCATCCTCCGGGGCCCGCCGGCAAGCGGGCGCAGTCGCTTTGGATTACAACTGCGCCGGATGATGACGCCTTCAGCACTTTTCCACCAGATCAGAGACACGACCAGCCTTTTGGGCTCTTCTTGGATTTCGGGAGTACGCGCTCACGATGGAGCTGGGGCCCATCGCTAAGCGAGCGACACGAGGAGATGCTAACCACACAACCGGATGAAGCTGACAGCGGAACCTGGAGCGCCTTAGCTGATCTGGGTGTTGGGCGGCCATTCCGGAGTGGAGCCGTGGGCCGTGAGTAGCCTGGACTACTCGTTCGTGCAGAGGAAGGAGGTGCGGTTGGCGCAGGCACAAGCAAACCTTCTGCTTCAGCGAACGAGCAAAGATCGATGCCAGTGTCTTTGGGGCCGCCTAACGAGATGCTCGGTGAGTGCGAGGCGGTCGTACATCCCCGCCACGAACCCACCCGGATAGCGCGTCCCGCTGCTCATACTTCCGTAGTCGTAGATCCGAAGCGGCGGACCCGTCTCAGCCTCGGCCAGCGGTAGCGAAGGCGAGTCGCTACTGCCCCTGACTCGCGAGGACGCGGGCGCGCTGCGCCGCGCTCCAGCGTTCCAGGCGACGCCGATAAGGGTCCACCCACTGAGGAAACGCGCCCGAGAGGTCCCGGCGCTCCTCGGGGTCGTGGCAGAGGTCGAAGAGCTTCGAACGGCGCGTCTCGAGCTCGTAGATGTACTTGTTACAGCCGTCCCGCAGCCCCAGCAATCCAAGCGAGTAGTCCGTGTAGAAGAGCGCCATCCCGGCGGGGCCGTCGAGCAGTGAGCGCCCCTGGTACTCGGCGGGGACCGGTTTTCCGAGAAGGTCGAGAATCGTCGGCGCAGTGTCGATCAGGCTGGCCGGACCATCCACGCGCACCATTTCGTCTAGGACTCCCGGAGCCGCGATGACGAGGGGAACCCGGACGTTCTCCTCGTAAATGAACAGTGTGTGACCGTAGTTGCCCGAGTGCTGCCCGAACGCCTCGCCGTGATCGCCCAGCACGACAAAGACTGTGCGCGTTTCCAGCCCGCGCTCGCGCAGACCGCCGCGCAGCGCGCCGAGTGCCCGGTCCCCTTCGTAGAGGGCGTTGTGGTAGCGATCGATCTCGCGCTCGCCGGGAAATGGGCCCGGCTCGGCCGTGGCGTACGGGTGGTGCCCCGCGATCGGCAGGTATGCGATGAAGAAAGGCTGGTCACGCCGCCGCCCGTCGATCCAAGCGAGGATCCGGCGGACCGCCGAGGCTTCGTCGACACCGAAGCTCGACTCGCGCTGGCCGCCGATCGCGCCGGCATCTTCCAACGTGTCGAAGCCGCGATTGCCGACGATCGCTTCCATCCCGAGATACATGAATCGCCCCGAGTGGAACAGGGCCGCCCGGTATCCCGCCCGCGACAGGAGCTCGGCGAGCGAGGGTACCTGGATCCGGCGGTACTGCTCCGGGTCCGTGTCGACGGCGGGGTACTGCGAGCAGAAGATGGAAAAGAGGCCCTTGACGCTTTCGGGGTACACCGCATAGCCGTCGAACACGAGTGCGCGTCGGGCGAGATCGGTCAGGTTCGGCGTCGGGTCCTCGCGGGCTCCATAGATGCGGAGGTAGCGCGCTCCGGTCGACTCCAGCACGACCAGGATCACGTTCCGGCCGGCGGCGGCACCCCGATAGCGTCGGAGGGCGGCGTCCGGCGCGACCGCGAACGGGCTCACGCGCCACTGTTCGGATTCCTGGCGCGCCGCCACCCGCGGGATCGCGCTCGTCCCCAGGGCGAGGAGCGCGTTGCGCTCCAGGCCGGCGGTGTCGACGCGGCGCGTCGCAAGCGGCCCGAGAGCGACCAGAGCCAGCAGCGCCAGGACGGTCGCGTGTCCCGGCGGTCTGCTCACGCGGCGCGCGAGAAGCGGGAGCGCAGCGCCCGCGACGGCCACCAGCCCCACCCAGGCCAGGCTCTGAACCGTCAGGTAGTAGCGGATCGAGTCGGAAAGCTCCGGGCGCGCCGCCCGGAGCACGGTCCAGGTGAGCGGAGTGGAGAGGATCCGCGCGACCGGCACGTTGACCGCGACGTACGCGACGGCGAGGGCGTAGGCGCTCCAGCCGATCCAACGCCGGCGCGCCGCCGCGTCGAAGAGGGCAAACAGCAGCGCCGCGGCAACGTCCTGCCACACGTATGCGACCGGCGCCCAGAGCGACGGGGGCACCCCGCGGCCGGCCAGCACCGCCGCCCGCGCGACCAGGAACACGCCGAGCAGGCAAGCCGCCCTCATCGCATCATGTTCATCCGTTTCAGCAGGAGCCACGAGACGACGGCGCCCTCCCCCCGGCGGCGCCAGATCCAGTCGTGGATCAGGACGGCGCGCGCCGGCGGGTGCCGGTAGATCTCCTCCCGCTCGCCCGAGTAGGACAACGGGATCACCAGAAGATCGGCGTCCTCGGAGGTCGATGGCCGGTAGAGACCGTGCACGAGCTCTACCGCGCGGTCGCCGAGGAAAGTCCGCGCGACGTCGAGATTCGAAGCCGACCCATCGACGATGGTGATCCGGGCCTCAGGCAAGAGGTCGGACAGGATGAGGGCGGTGCGGGGAAACAGCCCGCCCCCCACGATCTTCACCCGCCGGATGTCGGGTATGCCGGAGATCAGGCGGCGGGCCGCCGCGGCGTGCCGCGCTACGACGAAACGTTGCCGCGCCGGCGAGCGAACGACCCAGCGCTCGAGCCCCTCGAGGCTCAAGGCGTCGAGCCATCGCAACACCGCCGGCCAGCGGCTCGTGCGTGCCGAGGACTGAGCGAGGCGGGGAAGGTCCGACCAGCGCGCGTGCGGCCAGGTGTGGTGCTCGACGTGGTAGCCGTCGTTCAGGAAGAGCACGTTGTAGACCCTCCCGTAATGGCTGGTCGTCCCTCCGGTGTGCTCGTAGTACCCCTGCAAGCAGCAAAGCGCGAGACCGAGGAGATAGCCCGGGAGATACACGCGCAGAAGGAAGGCCGGCGAGAGCGCGGCGAGCCCCGCCCAGAGCAGGAGGATCAAGCTTGTCTCCAGGGCAAGGCGCCCGGAGGGGCGCGCCCGGCAGCCCGCGCCGGCGTGATGCGCCAGGTGCCGCTCGCGCCACAGCGTCTGGGGAAACCCGAGCAGCAGGCTCAGGTACGCGGAAAGCAGCGCGTTCGCCCATCGCGCGCGGAAAAAGGGGCGGTGGATGAAGTTGTGCGCGACCGTGTTGGCGTTCCACCAGAGCCCGACCGCGACGAGCAGAACCGACGGTGCTCCGAGGAGCAGCGCACCCTGCGCCGCCGCGAGTGCCGCCAGCCAGCCGTCGCGGCGCTCCGGCACGGGGCTGCGATCGTGCGCGACGCTTGCGGCCACGGGTCTCTCCTCGGGGCTACTTCTCCGGGGGAACGGACCTGAGATCCCGCTCGATCTGCCGGCCGAGGTGGCGGCTCAGGACCTTCACCAGCCCCCAGCCCACGGGATAGGGATCGGGCGCCTCCGGCTTCTCGGTCGCCTTGCGGATCCTCCCCTTCGGGAGATAGCGACCACCGAACCCGACGGCCTGGCCGGTGCCGGCGATGGTCCGGAAGTCGGCCCACTCTCTCCGGCAGACCTCCCGCTTGCCCGGGTCAATGGTGTAGAAAAGGTAGCCTCGCCGGGCCGGGAGATAGCGATCCCCAGGCTTACCATCCGCCTGCGCGAAGACCCCCCAGAGCTGGACGCGTTCGGGCGCATCCGCGGTGGGCTCCAGGACCACCCGGTCGATCAGCGTGTAGGTACCGACCGGATCGCTCGCCTGGGCGGGAAGGCCGGCGGCGAGCAGTGCCAGGAGAACTGCCGTTCTGAACAGCCACTTCATTAAGAGCCTCCTTTCGCCGGGCATCGCCTCTTTAAACGCAATGATGCGCGAAACGGTAACCCTGCTACCAGAAGTACGAATGATCCGACCAGCGAATTCCCGTGATCCAGCCCGGCACCGCCACGCCTTGGAGGGCAGGTCCCAGCTTCGGGGCCAGCGCCGCTTGGTGGTCGGCTTGGCCGGAAGTCCGAAGCCTCCGTCTCCCGTCGAGAGGCCTGCTGCCTTGCGAAAGCGCTGTAGAAGAGTGCCCTACGCTGACGCGCGTCCGGAACCTGATCGGCCAAGCGGCAAGTCATTAGGACCAACATCAGGCTCTTGCGAGCGGGACGACCACGGCCTTGCGTATCTCGCCCGAGACGATTCCGTCGAGCCTCGCGCTCCACGCCTCCAACGCGGCCCTCATCTCAGGGACAGGCTCGTAGCGGTCATAAGTCCGAATGAGCCTCGGGAGAGCGTGCGAGAGAATCGCCTCGGACACGTCCTGGGAGACGCCCATCTCTCGAAGGCGAGTTCTGACCGTGCGGCGAACGTCGCGCAACTGGAAGGAGACCGCCGTCCGCTGGCGAATGCGCTGTACATGCTTGGCCACAGCGACGAGCGGCCCGTCGCCGACGGGCGAGGGAAAAAGCCAGTCGAGGCTGCCCATCGCCGCCTTCAGCCGCTCGAGGACCGCCATGGCCCCCGTGGACAGAGGCACGACGTGAGGTTCCCGGTTCTTCATCCGCGCGGATGGAATCCGCCAGAAACGGTCCTCGAGGTCTACCTCGGCCCATCGCGCGTTCAGCACCTCCCGAGGACGGGCCGCCGTCAGGAACAGTAGCCGCCCCGCCTCGGCAAAGACCCCGTCTCCCAGGGCCGCCCATACGCGTCGAATCTCGTCGGAAGACAGGACTCGGTCTCGGGGCTTCTCCCCGCCCGGCTTCTTGAGCCCGACGCACGGAGACGCGGCGAGGAGCTCGTTCTCGACCGCCCAGGAGAAGACGCGGCGAAGGAGTTCGAAGACCCGATTGGCCCAGTAGGGCCGTTGCTCCGCAATCGCCTCCACGAAGGTGCGCACTTCCCGGCGAGTGATCTCCTCGGGGCGTCGGCTACCCAGGGCGGGCTCGATCTCGGCCTTGACGATGTTGCGCCAGTTGTAGAGGGTGCTGGGGCGCAGCGGGAGGTTGTCTTTGTTCTTGCCCTCGGAGAGGAAGCGGTCGCACAGGGCTCCGAGCGTGATCGTGCCCAGCGTGCGCTTCTGCCGCGCGGTGACCTTCTCGCCCTGGGGATCGGCACCCTTGGTCACGTCGGCGAGGACACGCCGGGCGAGGTCCCGCGCGACGGCGAGCGAGAGCGGAGGTGTGGGCCCGATCGTGTAGCGTTGCACCTTGCCGTTGAGGAAGTATCTGATGGCGAAGGTCCGGCTCCCGCTCGGCGAGACGCGGAGCGTGAAGCCGGGAAGGATCGCATCGACATAGTCGACGCGGCGATCCGGCTGTCCCGGGAGCGTCGCGATGTTCCTGGCGGTGAGCTTGACGACAGCCACTGGTCCTCCCCAGCCGAGTTGGCGATCACATGGTAGCCTCGCCGGGGACAAGCCGGGGACAAGTCCGTGCAGGAACATGAAGAAATTCTCTGCGACCAGTCGAACAGCTCTATGCTTAGTTTTCAACGATTTAGCGAAGGGCCGGAAACATCGTGAAACCGCGCGAAACGGTAGGACACATGGCTCTGGACCATGGAATCGGGGTTCGAGTCCCTGCCTCCCAGCCAAGCTAGATCAAGATCCCACAGTTGTACGAAGGCGAGCACCCGGAATTCCTGAGGGTGCGGCCGTCTATTGACAGCGAGCGACCTTGGTCCCTGCCACTCGGTGTTGTCCAGCGTCGTTTCGGGAGTGCAGTCCATGCTCGTCTTCTGCGGGTCCTGCGGGAAGCGCATCTCGGATCGGGTAGAGGCGTGTCCCTTTTGTGGAGCCGTCCGCTCCCAAGACACGCAGCCCGACCACGCGGAAGCAGTGGAAATGAGGACGACAGCACGACCGCGGCCGATCTGGAACCCCAACGCGGCATGCAACTGGAGTGTCTTTTTGTCCCCGGCCTTCGGCGCATATATCCACTCGCTGAACTGGATGACCTTGAACGAACCCGCGCGTGCGCGTTCGGCCAAGGTCTGGTTTCAGGTCAGCCTGCTCATGACCGCAATGTTTGCACTCCTGCCTCTCGTGGGTGTGGGCCAGCAAGCGGTACGCTACCTTGCTCTTCTGTATCTCCTGATCTGGTATTTCGCTGCCGGCCGTCCTCAGGCGAGATACGTGAAGGAAAAGTACGGCAAAGACTATCCGCGAAGGCCCTGGGGTAAGCCGCTGATGATCACCATCGCCTTGTTCCTGGCCTACCTTGTTCTCGCTTTCGTGGCCGTCATGACGGTGGTCGCAGTCGCCGGCTGGTCAGACGAGGCTAGGAAAGTCGCTCGTCCGCCTATTCCGGACCGATGAGCACCTGCCGCCGCGACTCGAACTGGGCGGGCGCCGGTGAGAGAGACTCAATTTCCGGCACTCATTTGCTACTCTATCGTCGGTGAACGACCGGGCTCCCGTCACGCACGATCTTTGCGCCCGCAGCGTTGTGCGCGCGCAGGTCGCCTCGCAGATCCGCGAGGTCGCCAACGCCGACATGAGCGAACCCAACATCCTGCCGTTCTGGTTCGGCGAGCCGGACGAGGTGACGCCGGAGTACATTCGCAACGCAGCGGTCGCCTCGATCGCCGCGGGCGAGACCTTCTACACCCAGAACCTCGGCATCCCCGAGCTGCGCGAGGCGATCGCCGGTTACGTCACGTGGCTGCATCGTCCGGTATCTCGGCGCGGAAGTCGTGCGCGTCGGCCTGCAATTCGGTGAAAAGGGCTGGAAGCTCGACGCCGAACGGCTCCTAAGCGCGCTGTCACCTGGAACGCGCGCGGTGATGATCAATTCGCCGAACAACCCGACCGGGTGGGCGCTCGAGCGCGAGGAGCAGGAGGCGATTCTCGCACATTGCCGCAAGCACGGCATCTGGATCATCGCCGACGATGTCTACGAGCGCCTGTACTACGCGGGCGACTCGGCGCCCTCCTTCCTCGATCTCGCCGACGCGGCCGACCGCGTGGTCAGCACCAACAGCTTTTCCAAGGCGTGGCAGATGACCGGTTGGCGGCTGGGCTGGATCATCGCCCCGCCGGCGCTGATGCCCGATCTCGCCAAGCTGATCGAGTACAACACCTCCTGCGCACCGGCTTTCGTGCAGCGCGCGGGCGTGATCGCGATCACCGACGGCGAGCCGACTGTGCAGCACACGCTCGCGCGCTTCCGCGCCGCGCGCGATTTTCTCGTTGCGCAACTTGCCGCACTCGAAGGGATCGAGGTTGCCTCGCCGGCGGGCGCGATGTACGTCTTCTTCCGCGTCGAAGGTGTCAAGGACAGCCTCGATTTCTGCAAGCGCCTCGTGCGTGAGGCGCGGCTGGGTCTTGCCCCCGGCAGCGCGTTCGGACCCGAAGGCGACGGCTTCCTGCGCTGGTGCTTCGCCGCCAGCCAGGAACGGCTGACGGAGGGGGTCCGGCGGCTGGCGCGTTATCTGAAACTCCAGTAAGGGATGTACTCCATCAGGGTGACGGCGATCCGAGCGCCCGGGATTGCCGCAGGTCACGGGCCGGCATTAGAATTTCCGCGGCTTCGACCGCTCCCAGTCCTGCCGCCAGCCGGAGGCCAACGTGGCCGATCCGCCTAGTCCGGATTCCGCAGCACCCTCTCGGGGGAAGCCGCCCGACGACCGGCTCGATTCGTGGAAGGACATCGCCGCGCACCTCAAGCGCGACGTCAGTACGGTCCAGCGCTGGGAGAAGCGCGAGGGGATGCCTGTCCACCGGCAAATCCACGACAAGCTAGGCTCCGTCTTCGCGTCTCGAGCGGAGCTCGACGCGTGGTCGAGAAGTCGGAGCCACAGTCCCGCGGGCGGCGAGGCGTCGGTTGAGAGTGACGCGCTCCTGGGGCACCCGAGCCACGTCCCGCCCGTCGTCTCCGCGGCCCAGCCAGCCCCGTCGGGCCGCCGACGGTTCGCCTGGCTGGCCCTCGCCTGCGGGATCCTGGCCGGGCTCGGTGCGGCAGTGTGGTTCGTGGCTGGAACGGACGCTGCCCGGCGCAACCCGTTGGCCGACGCTCGATTCACCCACCTCACCGACTTCGACGGTACCGAGCACGCGGCGGCCATTTCACGCGATGGGGGCTTCGTCGCGTTCCTCTCGGACCGTGACGGTCCGACCGATGTTTGGGTGACCCAGGTGGGCACGGGCCAGTTCCACAACCTCACGCGGGGTGCCATACGGGAGCTGGTGAACCCGTCCCTTCGCACCCTCGGGTTCTCCTCGGATGCGACGCTCGTCTTCCTGTGGGCTCGCCGGCCGGACACGTCGAAGGCCGGCGGCATCAGCGTGTGGGCGGTGCCGACCATGGGAGGCGAGCCCCGTCCCTACCTGGAAGACGTAGCCGAGCTCGACTGGTCGCACGACGGCAGCCGCCTCGTCTACCACACGCCGGCGGCGGGCGACCCGCTCTTCGTGACGGAACGCGACCGGCCTGGCCGGCAGATCTTTGCGGCGCCGCCGGGCCAGCATGCCCATTTTCCCGTTTGGTCGCCGGACGACAGGCTCGTCTACTTCGTGCAGGGCACCTTGCCCGACAAGATGGATGTCTGGCGTCTCGAACCCGGAGGCGCACCCGAGCGGCTCACCTTCCACAATTCGCGCGTGCCACCCCACCTTCCGGGATCGGCGGACCCTGCTCTACCTGGCCACCGCGGAGGACGGTTCTGGCCCCTGGCTCAATGCGATGGACGTGCGCCGGCGCGAGCCGCGCCGCATCAGCTTCGGCGTCGAGACATACACGTCCCTGGCGGCCAGCCTCGATGGCTCGCGCCTGGTGGTCACCGTCGCGAATCCGAAGGGGACCCTCTGACGCGTTCCCCTTTCCGACCGGCGTTCAGAAACGACCGTGCCCCGCCGCATCACCCTGCCGACGGTGAGCGGGCGCTCTCCGCGCTTTGGCTCAAGCTCGCTCCTGTACGTATCTTCCAAGGGTGGAAGCGACGGCATCTGGAAGCTCGCCAACGGAACGGCCGCCGAGCTCTGGAGCGCCCCGGGCGCGCGCGTGGTCGGCGGCCCGGCGCTGTCGCGCGATGGGCGGCGGATCGCGGTCTTGATCGAGGAGCGCGGGCGCACGCGCCTGCTCGCAATGGACGAGGATGGCACCGACGTCCGGGTTCTCGACGAATCGCTCGACCTCCGCGGCGCACCCGCCTGGGCGCCAGACGGGCAATCGATCGTGGTGGCGGCGAACCGCGAGGGGGTCCCGCAGCTCATGAGGGTCCCCATCCACGCCGGCGCCCCCGCTCCACTGGTCCCGGAGTACGCGCTGGATCCGACATGGTCGCCCGACGGACGGATCCTGGTCTACTCGGGCCCGGACGTCGGAACCACGTTCGTGGTCAAGGCGGTGAGCGGCGACGGCCGCCCCCATCCGCTCCCAAGCCTGACCCTGACGCGGGGGGCCCGACGCCTCGCCTTCGTGCCCGGCCGGCTCGCGCTGGTCGTGTTGCGGGGAGAGGTCGCGCACAAGGACTTCTGGCTCGTCGATCTCGAGACCGGGTCGGAGCGCCGGCTGACCGACCTGGGTCCCGAGTTCGTCCAGGACGACTTCGATGTCTCTCCCGACGGCCGCGAGATCGTGTTCGATCGCGTGCAGGAGAACTCCGATGTCGTCCTGATCGACCTCCCCCCGCGCTAGCGTCGGGGCCCGGACCTAGAACGGACAGTTACCTGGATTCGGGGCGTCGTTGCGGAGCGGAGCGTCCGGCGGCGCAAAGTACGTGACCAGGTTCCTGGCCGGGAGGGCGGTCTCGTTACGCGCGATGTGGGCATGCCGGTCGGTCTGGCCGTCGACGAAGCCCTCGCCCGCGTGGAGGACCATCGGCTGGCAATCGGGGTCGTCGCCCTCGTAGAACGTCATCGTTCCCTCGATCACCGAGATGAAGACCGGGCCAGGGTGCGTGTGCCACCCGCTGTGGCCTCCGGGCGCGAAAGTGATCATCTGCGTGGCGATGTCGAGAGCGGGCTCGGCCTCGGCCTTCACCTTCCAGAGCGTCCGGCCCCCGGTGGCCGCGCTCGTCGCCCGTGTCGGGCACCGCCCGGGCGTCGGACTCGGGGTCCTTCGTTGCCTTCACCCGCCGACTGACGTCGAAGGCCTCGAATGTGGCGCGACCGAGAAGGGTCGACTGAGTCCCCGAGCCGGTAGTCGCCGAAACGATGGCCCCCGACATCGCGGCCGCCAGTGCCGTCCCGACCAGCATTTTCTTTGTCGACATGCCAACCTCCGTGTTCGGCACTCGTTTGTGGGTGCCTAGGCCAGAGAATCGGCTCGGTCACCGGAGCCGGCAAGCGGTAAAGCGCCGCGAGCCTCGGACCATGGCCGTATGCGGTCGAATGCCGTCGATTGCCGCGCGTCCGGTCGCGATCGGGGTCGGCCGCGCGTCGCCGCGGCACCCGGCCGTCCTCATCCGCCGGGAAGCCGGCTGAAGCTCGTGCGGGTCCAAGTCATTGCGTCCAACCGCGCTGGGCAGGTCTCGAGCGCAGCGCGCATTTCAGGACCCGGCTCAAACGCGAGGGCAGCCCACACGGCGCGAATCTCGTCATGCCGCCACGTCCTCTGAACAGGCTGTGCTATCATTGATAGCAGAAGAGGTCCACATGGCGCAGCTCGTCGTTCGGAGGCTGGACCCGGAGGTGGTGATGGAGCTTCGCAAGCGCGCCGCTCGTAGCGGCCGGTCCATGGAGGCCGAGCATCGCGAGATCCTTCGCGCGGCGCTGCGGCCTGGGCGCGGAGCGAAATCGCTCAAGGAGCTGCTGCTCCTCATGCCCGCCGCGGGCCAGGATTCGGACTTTGCCCGTCCGAGAGGCAAGCCCCGCCGGGTTCGGCTGTGAGTCTGCTGCTCGACACGAACGTCCTTTCTGAGCTTCGCAAGGGTGCCCGGGCGAACGCTCGTCTTCGTGGCTGGTTCGACGGTGTCTCGGTCGACGAGATCTATCTCAGCGTGCTCGTAGCTGGCGAGCTTCGTCGAGGGGTCGAGCTAGTGCGCCGGAGGGACACAAAGCAAGCTGCCGCCCTCGAGCGATGGCTGACGCGCGTCACCACCGATCACGCTGAGCGTATCCTCCCCGTGGATGGGCCGGTCGCGGACCGGTGGGGACGGCTGACGGCCAAGCAACCGGGCTCGGTGATCGACACCCTCATGGCGGCCACGGCGCTGGTCCACGGGCTCGTGCTGGTTACGCGCAACGTCAAGGACGTGGCATGGACCGGCGCCTCCTGTCTCAACCCCTTCGAAGCCGCCCCGAGCTGACGCCGACGAAGACATCAGTCGGTGGTGCGGACGGCCACGAACGTGACGTCGCCGGGCGGTGCCGTATCGGAGATGTGCGGCCGCCCCTGGTCATCGGTCCATTTGTAGATGACCCGGGGCCGCGCGGCCGCGGGTCGAGCGGCGGCTGCTGTCCGCACAGCGGCGGGCGTCGGAGCGGAACTGCCAGGCGTGATGAAGAGCGCGGGCGCGGCGGCAAGCACCGGCGCTGGAGCCAAAGGCGTCGAGGCACCACCCGCCAGCAGCGCCTGGATCTTCCGCACGTAGCCCTGTGTTTCCCGGTAGGGGGGAACTCCTTTGTAGCGCACCACCGCGTTCTCGCCGGCGTTGTAGCCCGCCACCGCGAGGGACACGTCGCCGCGGAACATATCGAGAAGCATCCTCAGATACTTCGCTCCCCCGAGGATGTTCTGCCGCGGATCGAAGGAATCGGCCACCCCCAGCCGTCGGGCCGTGTCCGGCATGAGCTGCATGAGGCCCTGCGCCCCTGCGGATGAAACGGCCCGATGGTCGAACTGGGACTCGACCTGGATGACGGCCCGAACGAGCTGGCTGCTCACGCCGTGCAGCGCTGCTGCCGCCTCGATGTAGGGGTCGTACTGGCGGTTGTTCGACGGGCGAAGCTGGAAGCCGGGGGAGTGCGTGACCACGCCCTTGCTGCGGTATGCGAGCTTGTAACCCTCGCGGTCAGGGAAGTTGGTGGCCTCGACCACGCCCCGTGCGTTGCGGCGGGTGAAGATGTCGGCCTCGCTCTGGGCCGGAACACCGGCCACCATCGCGAGCGTGAGGAGAAGCCCGCCGGCAGCAGCTCGCCGGTCCCCCCTACGTCGATCCTGTGCGCCCCGATCGCTGGACCGCCGCTCTGACTTGCGGCGGTCGCCGTGCCGGCGGTCGGCGCTCTGCGGCAACTCGGTAGGGGCTGACATGACGGGAAAACCCTACAAGTGCTGTGCCAGAACGGCTCCGACAGTGTGTTGGCTCACACCCGCGGAACCTATGGAGGCTCAGAGGCTTGGGTTGAATCAAAATGGTGATGCCCGACCCGGCCCGGGTCTCTTGCGGGAGACCGTCCCGAGTGAACGTCAGGGTCCGGACATTTTTCCTCAGTCCTCACCGTCCTGACCCGCTCGACTTCGCGCTGGTCCGGTCGACGAGCCGCCAGTATTCGGCTTTCACGGTGTCCCGGTGCGCGCTGACGGCGTTGCCCGCGGCCGCCACGCGCTGCGGATCGATGCCGGCGGTGGTGTCGCCGGCCACGGCATCGAATCTCTCGAAGCCGTCCCAGGTCACCCAGTCGTGCTCCCTGCGGGAGCCCCCCGGGTACATGATCCCGAGAGAGTGCCAGGAGCTCCGCACGCCGGACTTGACCAGCTCTTCGTTGATCGGGGCGTAGTGCTGCGTCTGCGCGCGCAGGTAGTCGGCGAGCTGGCCGGGCCTGGCCTTGTGGAACAGCACGTTGGCGAACTTGCTCGCGAACAGCTGCGGGCCGGCCGTGCGATAAAGGCGCCAGACCTCGCCGCGGACCGACTTCCGGATCTCGTTCGCATTCGGGAACGTCCCGATCCGGGCGATCTGACCTTCGTCGTAGGGAGTCTCCATCTTTGCGAAGGGGCCGAAGACCGTCACCGTGGCCGCGTCGTATTCACGGGTGGTGGACGGCGGGGGCATCGAGACGACATACAGGCTCCAGGACTCGATCTGCCCCTTGTCGACGCGATCCTGGTGTAGCGGTTTCCACATCTGCTCGAGCTTGCTGTATTCGTCTCCCTTGCCTTCGACCACCTTCATGAATTGCACCTGGATGAACTTCGCCTCCGGCGGGGCTTGAGCGGAAGCGGAGGGTGCCTGGCCCAGGCCGAAGGTCGCGCAGGCTGCGAGCAGGACGCCCAGGGGAAGCGTGGCTCTCATGGCCAACTCCTTTCTGGCTCTAGCGGGAATGATGGGTCGCGCGAGTTTATACGAGTCCCCTTTATCAAAGACCGGCTTCGACCGTCACCGTCTCTCCGAGCAGGAAGCGGGAACTCGAGGAGGCGACCGTCCTTCCCATAGGGCCACCTCAGGCCGGGATCCTCCAGGGCGCTGTGGAAACGCAAGGCGACGTCGAGGGGCCGGCCGTCAGCCGTCAGCGAACGGATTTGCGCGGTGAAGCGTCCGCTGGTCATCCGCGATCTCGAAGCGGATCGTCTTGAGGGCCACGATCTCCCCGAGCTCGAGATCCTCCGCCTCGTAGACCTGCCCACTCCGCCCTGGGCCAGGATGCCTCCCAGCCAACCACGCCGGTACACATCCACGGTCCACTCCGCAAGGAAAGTGGCCTCTTCCAGTGACGCGACGCGTTTTGCCGAGCAGGGGCATCGCCATGCAGCGCGGGGAGACGAAGTCACCGGCCAGCAGGCACCGACGTACCGGAGACCGAGCTGGTCGGGGGGAACGCCCCGTCCAGCCAGGCCACGAACTCGGCCTGCGCACCGCGCTCTCGGGCCAGGCGTAGCGCACCGTCACGGTCGCCACCGAGTGCACGGGCCATCACGCGGGCATGCAGCAGGTTCGCGACGGGCGCGTTGCCCTTCTCTGCCGCGTCCATGTGCGCGCTTGCCCGCTCCCAATCGCGATCGGCGAGGGCGGATAGACCCCGCACGTAGTCGATGACCGGGTCCTTCACTCCACGGGCGGCGGCACGGTCCGCGAGGCGCACCTCGTCCTCGTTCGTGTCCATCAGCCACAGTGGGAGCGTGCGCAGGGACGAGCCGGCCAGAGTCAAGCGCAGGTGTTCCAGGCGCTCGACACCCTGCGTGGGGTTGAGCGCGCTGCGGTTCACCGCATCCTGCATAGCGAAGAACGAGAGGCTGCGCTCCCGCAGCTTCGGCGGCCACAGCCGCCGGACGAGGCCGCTACGCTCGAAGCGGGCCCTCGCGCCACGCGCGTCCAGCATCTGCAGGAAGAGCTGCCGGTCTTCACGCTCGGGTTCGTGGGGCGACAGGCGGAGGGGATGGTCATCTTCGAGGGGGAGGTGATGGCCAGCAAACGCGTGCAAGACCTCCGCATCGCCCAGGAACGAGGCTCCAAGCTGCTCCGGCCGCTCCAGTCCCACCGCGCGCAGCTCGCGCGCTGATGACGGCTCTTGCCACTGCCGCGCAAAGGCGACGTCGGACGGGCCGTGGGCGAGGCCGCGGGTGCCAACCAGCATCCACTCGAGGCCATGTCCCGACCACAGTGAGCAATCCGCGAACACCGAACAGAAGCCAGCCACGATGGATCGGGCGTCGTTGACAGTGAGCTGGCCGACCGGCAGCCAGTGGGTGGCGATTCCGCCGTCGGTCAAACGGTCGTACACGAGCTGGAAGTACTCGCGCGAATACAGATTGACGACTCCTGACGTCTTGGGCGGCGGCGGCTCCGCGGTGATCAGGTCGAATCGGCGGTCTGTACTCAGCAGGAAGAAACGGCCATCCTCCACATGCACGCGCACCCGCGCGTCCGCCAACGGATGGTCCCCCGGCGGAAACACGATGGCGCCCATCTCCAGGGTCTCCGGAGAGATGTCGACGACGTCGATGCACGTGAGACCCGGAGAATCGGCGAGGGCGCGAGCGGTGTTGCCGACGCCGTAGCAGATGAGAAGCGCGCTGCGGCTATCGGGACGCAGGGCCAACGGCCAGTACACGAACAGCTTCATGTAACGGCGGGCCTGGACGTTCGTGGCGGACATGCTGTACCCGTTGGTCATCAGCCGGTAGGCAAGCGGCTCCTCCCAGCGGTCCTCGCGCAGGTAGACGAGGGTGTTCGCCACGCCCTCTCGAATCGCGACCACGCGCTGGCCTTGCAGGAACGGCGGGATCTGAGCGCGCATGACGCGTTCCGCGAGGCCCGTCGGAAAGAGCGCCGCCGCGATCCCCAGCGCTCCCGCCAGACCGAGCAGGCTGAGCGTCTGCCCGCGCGGCGCGGGCCGCAGGGTGGCTGCGCAGACGACGACGTAGAGGAGGGCCAGCGTCCGTATCGAGGCATCCGTCCCGATCTTCGGGAGCAGTACGAGCGCGGCCAGGGTTGCCCCCAGCATGGCCCCGACGGTATTCGCCACGGTGACCGCGGCGGTGACTTGCGCGCGGGCGCCAATCCTCCGCTCAATGACCGTGCCCAACAGCACGAACAGCAGCCCGGACACGACGCAGACCGGGAAGCACAGACGGAGCGCGACGAACAGGATATCGTGCGTGCGATCGACGTAGCGGCCCGTTCCCGAAGAATCGAAGAGGACGTAGCTGGCGATCGTGAGGCCGCCGGCGAGCAGCGCCAAGTGGGGTATGAAAGCGGGCGCTCCCGGATGGCGGCTGCACCACCTGGCCCCGAGCAGCCCGCCCGTGGAGATGCCCAGCAGCACCACGGCCAGTATGACGGCGAACGTAAGGCCGGTCGGCGGCATGAGGAACGACAGAAACCGGAACCACACGACCTCGAGGGCGAGGAGGATTGCGCCGCAGATGGATGCGGCCACGAGTGGGAGCCGCGCGTTCGACCAGACGGGCGAGTCCTCGCGTGGCTGAACGGATGGCGCCAAGGGGCGCGCGCTCGTTCCCCGGCCGAGGCGCAGGGCGATGAACGCCGCGGTGAGGTTCATCAGGCAGGACAGCGCGCCCGTGCCTCGCACGCCGAAGGCCTCGAGCGCGAACATTTCACCCGCAAGCGACCCGGCGACCGCACCCATCGTGTTCCATCCGTAGAGGCGTCCCAGGACGGAGCCGAACACGCTCTCGCCGGTCGAGGTTGCGGTCACCAGCGTCGGAAGCGTGGCGCCCATCGCCGCCGCAGGAGCCAGCATCAACGCGAACGCGATCACGAGGCGTATGGCATTCAGCGCCAGCGGTTGCGCCACCAGGGATCTGAACAACGGCACGACGAGCTCAGTGAGAACGGGCAACAACAAGACGAGCCCGAGCCCGAGCGCCCCGATGACCACCTCGAGACCGGCATAGACGATGAGCGGCCGGCGCAGCCTGGCGGCAACGCGGCCGGACAGGCCGTTGCCGACGGCAAGGCCTGTCATGAAACCGGCGAGGACCAGGCTGGAAGCCCAAACGCCGCTGCCGAGCATGAGACCACAGAGGCGGAACCACAGCGTCTCGAACATCAGAGCCGACGCCCCGGACAGAAACACTGCCATCAGGAGAAGGGGATATCGGCGATCCGCCTTCAGATCGAGCACGAGCCGTATTGTTGCCCCTGCGCAAGCAAGCGTCTATACAACGCCCTTCGCGGTCCACTCCCGCTGCAGCCGTGGCGTGTTCCCGCTGTTGTAGTGCTCTTGCGTGTAGGGGCATCCGGCGCTCTTTCTCCCCCGGTCGGGTTCCCGAACGCGAACCGAGCCGCGGGCGTTGAGGTCCGTTTCTGGCCAGCGCACCGCTGCGCGCCGAGTTAAGCTCGCGGCGTCATGGACCTGGACAAGCGCGCCTGCGACCGCGCGCGCCGATCGCGCGACGCGCGGTTCGACGGCCGCTTCTTCATCGGGGTAACCACTACTCGCGTCTATTGCCGCCCGATCTGTCCCGCGCGGGCGCCGAAGGACGAGCACGTCCGGTACTTTCCGACGGCCGCGGCGGCGGAAGCGGCGGGATTCCGTCCTTGTCTGCGCTGCCGGCCCGAAGCCTCGCCGGGAACGCCCGCATGGCTCGGCACTTCGGGGCTCGTGTCCCGCGCGCTGCGGCTCGTCAGCGAGGGCGCGCTGGACCGCAGCGGGGTGGAACGGCTGGCCGAGCGGCTCGGAGTCACCGCCCGACACCTGCGGCGCCTCTTCCTGCAGCACCTCGGCGCGACGCCGCTCGAGGTCGCGCTCACGCGCCGGGTGCACTTCGCGAAGAAATTGCTCGACGAGACGACCCTCGCCTTCCGCGAGGTCGCCCTCGCCTCGGGTTTCGGGAGCCTTCGGCGCTTCAACGGCCAGATCCGCCGCACCTACGAGCGCACGCCCACGGAATTGCGGCGACGGGCACGGCAGCATGCCGTCGCCGATCCAGAGTGCTATCGGTTCCGCCTCGCGTTCCGTCCCCCCTACGACGGGGACGCGGTGTTGGCCTTTCTCGCGGCCCGAGCCACGCCCGGTGTCGAGTCTGTCGAGGGATCCCGCTACCGGCGCACCATCACCGTCGACGGTAAGGCCGGCTCCATCGACGTGTCCCACCTGGAGTCCGGCTCGGCGCTCGGTCTGGAGGTCCGCTTCCCCGATCCTCGGGCCATGCTCTTCATCGTCGAACGCGTGCGGCGCGTGTTCGACCTTGGCGCGGATCCGGCGATCATCGAGGAGCACCTCCGCTCCGATCCGCTGCTCCGAGAGGCGCTGGCGCGGCATCGGGGCATTCGCGTCCCGGGTGCCTGGGACGGCTTCGAGCTCGCGGTGCGGGCCATCCTCGGGCAGCAGATTTCGGTGCGGGCGGCGACCACGATCGCCGGGCGGATCGCCTCGATGTTCGGCGCTCCGCTTCCGGACGGGAGGGATCTCGGACGGCTGTTTCCGACGCCCGCGCAACTGGCGAACGCCCCCATCGAAAGAGCGGGCGTTGTCACGACACGCGCCGAGGCGATCCGGTCCCTGGCGCGCCGCGTGGCCAACGGGACGATCGCGTTCGCCTCGGGCGCCGATGGGCGGGCCACCGCCTCCGCCCTCACGGCTCTTCCGGGCATCGGCGACTGGACCGCGGAGTACATCGCGATGCGCGCGCTGGGCGAGCCCGACGCGTTTCCGAGCGGCGACCTGGTCCTGCGCCGCATGGCCGGCGACCTCACGGCGCGGGAGCTCGACCGCCGCTCACAGGCATGGCGCCCGTGGCGGGCCTACGCGGTCGTGCTGCTCTGGCAGAGCGCCACGGACGAGGCGTGGAGGAGGAAGCATGCGCAGCCGCACACTCGGGACCTGCACGACGGCGATCGCCGTTCTCCTGTTCTGCTCGGCGGCGCGCGGTGAGCCGGCCCCGGTGAGCCGCGTTCTCGAGATCCGCTCGTACGCCCTCAAGCCCGGGACGCGCGATCGCTTCCACGCCCTTGTCGAACGAGACGCGCTCCCGATGCTCCGGCGCTGGAACATCGACGTGGTCGCGTACGGCCCTTCGCTCCACGACGCCGACTCCTACTACTTGATGCGCGCCTTCTCGAGCGTGGAGGAGCGCCAGCGCACCGAGGACGCGTTCTACGGAAGCGAGGAGTGGCGGCAGGGGCCGCGCGAAGCCGTCCTCGCCGCCATCGGCAGCTACACCACCGCCGTCACACGGGTCGACGACGCGACGCTGCGCGGCCTTCGCGGAACGGGTTGGCCCGCGCCGGCCGGGGAGGATGATCTCACCACGCTGCTCGAGCTCAACCGGGACTACATCCGATCGGTGCAGACCTCGGACGTCAAGCGGTTCAAGGAGATCCTGGCCGACGATTTCCTCTGCTCCCTTCCCGACGGAGCGCTCATCGACCGGGAGAGCTTCCTGGAGCAGACGGCGCTGCCGGCCACGATCTCGAACCTCGAGGTCCACGACGTCAACGTCCGGCTCATGGGCGACTTCGCGATCATTCACGCCCAGACCGCGTTCACCACCCGCGACGGACGCCCCGGGATGGGCCGCTACACGGACGTGTGGGCGCGCCGGGACGGCCGCTGGATCGCCGTCTCGGCGCACGTCACTCGGAGATGAGCCGCGGCTAGGCAGCCGCCGCCTTCTCGGGGCGATCAGGCCGGGGCAGGCGCAGGGTGAGCACCAGCAGCGCCTCCATCAACAGCCCCGCGGCCAGGAACAGCAGCCCCGCCGTGTAGTCCTGCGAGATCTTGCGGGTCCATCCCATCACCGTGGGCCCGACGAAGCCTCCCAGGTTGCCCACCGAGTTGATCATCGCGATCCCGGCGGCGGCGGCGGTCCCGCCCAGGAAGATCGGCGGGATGGCCCAGAACACCCCCTGAACCGCCCGCTGCCCGAGCTGCGAGAGGGTGAAGCTGAGGACGAGGAGCGTCACGTTGTCGCGAAAGAGGGCGGCCAGCGCGAGGCCGAGGGCGGCCGTGAACGCGCAGGCCGCGACGTGGCGCTTGCGCTCCCCGGTCCGGTCCGAGTGCCGCCCGATGAGGACCATGCCGATGAGGGCCACGACGAAGGGTCCGGACGTGATGGCGGCGAGCTTGAATCCGCCATAGCCGGTGGCCTCGTGAAGGATCTTCGGGAGGAACAGGAAGATGCCGTAGGTGGCGCACGTGTTCAGGAAGTAGATCACGCACAGCAGCGCCATCTTTCCGGTCATGACGCCGCCGAAGACCGACCCCCCGTGGTGCTGCGCGCGCTCCGCCTGCTCGCGGCTCATCTCCTCGCTCAGCCACTCGCGGTCGGCCGGAGCCAGCCAGCCGGCCTTCTCCGGCCGGTCCGTGAGGTAGCGCAAGGCGACGAGGCCCAGGACGACCGCGGGGACCCCCTCGACGATGAACAGCCATTGCCAGCCGTGGAGGCCGAGGAGGCCGTCCAGCTTCAAGAGGACCTCGGAGACCGGCGCCCCGACGAGGATGGAGATCGGCGCCGCGGTCATGAACAGCGCGCCCGCCTTGGCGCGCTGCCGGGCCGGGATCCAGTAGGTGAGGTAGAGGATCATGCCCGGGAAGAACCCCGCTTCGGCGAGCCCGAGCAGGATCCTCATGGCATAGAAGCTGGCGGCGCCGGTCACGAGCATCATCGCCATCGAGACGAGGCCCCAGACGATCATGATGCGGGCGATCCAGACGCGCGCGCCGACCCGCTCCAGGATCAGGTTGCTCGGGATCTCGAAGAGGAAGTAGCCGAGGAAGAACAGCCCCGCGCCGAAGCCGTACACCGCGTCGCTCATTCCCAGGTCCCGCTGCATCTGCCGCGCGGCGAAGCCGATGTTGACCCGGTCGATGTAGGCGATGACGTAGCAGAGGAAGATGAAGGGGATGAGGCGCCGGATGACCCGGCCGAAGACCCGCCGCTCGCGTTCGTCGGTGAGAGGCTCCCCTGGCATGTCAGGGCTCCGATCGAGCGCCATCCTATAGGGAGGCGCCCTTCGAAGTCTCGGGCCGGGCGCCGCTGCGGACCACCTGGTTCCGGCCCGCGTTCTTGGCCGCGTACATCGCGTCGTCCGCGCGCTTGACCCACGAATGCACGGTGTCGTCCGGGCTCAGCTCGCCCACGCCGATGCTCACGGTGACCGTCCGCCCTTCGAGCAGGGGAGCGGCCGCGATCGAGGCGCGGAGCTCCTCCGCGAGCGTCGCCGCCTGCTCCTCGGAAGTGGTGGGCAGCAGCAGCACGAACTCCTCCCCGCCCATCCGGAACAGGAGGTCGATCCGGCGCGAGCGCTGACGCAGCAGCGCGACGAGCCCCTTCAGCACCTCGTCGCCGGCGTCGTGGCCCTGCTCGTCGTTGATGCGCTTGAAGTGGTCGATGTCGATGAGGAGGAGGGAGGTCGGGCCACCGCCGCGGCGGCTGGCCTGGAGCGCGTCCAGCAGCCGGTCCTGCATGTTCCGCCGGTTGAAGGCACCGGTCAGCGGATCCGTGATGGACTGGGCGAGCAGCTTCGTCTGGAGGTCGCGGATGATCGTCTGGATGATGTTGATGATGACGATCGTGAGGGTCAGCGAGGCGGCGAACCGAACGGTCACGCGCATGCCCAGGTAGCGGTGGACCATGATCGTGGCGTCGACGAGCAGCGCGACGCTGCAGAGGTTGGCCAGGCGGCGGGACAGCACGAAGTGGAAGAAGAGCACGGCCGGATAGCACCAGAACGCGCCGATGACGCCCAGCGTGCGCAGCGTAATCGAGATCGTGGCCGCCATGGGGACCAGCAGCAGCCAATACGGTATCGGCGGCGTCCGGTGCCGGTAGAGAGCGATGACGTCCACGCTCAGAGCGGCCACCACCGTCAGCACCGCGCTGCCGAGCGCGATCCGGCCCTTCCATAGGTCGTTCACGGCGAACGGAATCAGGAAGATCACGCCCACCGTGGAGAGCGCGAACATGAGGCGGTCGCGCGGCGCGGCCAGGGAGTCCTCGACGCGGGCGTCCAGCAGGCCGCGGTCGGGCGGCCTGGGAGTCACCGCCACAGCCACCGGAGCGTGTCGGGCAGGAGCGCGCCGCCGTGCTTGTGCGTGTGACCCCCGTCGCCGTACTCGAAGCGGTAGTCGTAGCTCCGGAACTTGAGGGCCGCCGCCATCTGCTGGTTCGCGAGGGGCCAGTTAGTTTCAGTCGCGAAACACCACGACGGGCCGCGACAGAAACTAAAGCGGCGCTCACGCGCCGCGAAGAGCGTGGGTTCTGAGGGCTCCCTTAGATTTCGTCGCGTATGTCCGTAAGTTTCGCGACGAAAACTACCGATGTGGCTGACGACCTTGCGGAACTGGTCGGCCCGCTCCCACGCGGCGGTGAATGCGGCGATGCCCCCCGAGCTGGCGCCGCAGATAGCGCGCATCGACGGGTCCTGGGTAAGGTTGTAGGTCTTGCCGACCTCGGGCAGGATCTCGTCGATCAGGTTCACGTACTTGTGGCCGTCCTGGAAGATCATGACCGCCGCTGGCCGCGCCGCGTTGTATTGCGCGGGCACGTAGACCCAGTATTGGCGGATGGTGCCGCGGAAGACGGTCGGGCTCTTCCAGAGGAACGGTCCTTCGACGCGGCCTTGTGGCACGCCGGCCTGGCGGATCGAGTCGGGACCAAGCGGATAATCGTCCGCGGCCGGCACCACGGTGGCGGCGGCCAGCGCCGCCAGCAGGGTGGCGATCGCGATCCTCATAGCTCCGAGAGGTGCTCGAGCTTCCCGGTGCTGTCGCCGATCGATTCCGGGCGCACGCGCATGCCGTCCAGCAGCGTGAGGTACAGGTTCGTCAGCGGCGTGTCGCGTGGAAAGACGAGGTGCCGGCCGGGCTTCAGGCGGCCGGCGCCCCGCCCCACCAGCAGGACCGGCAGGTCTTCGTGGGTGTGCCGGTCACCGTCGCTGATCGCGCTGCCGTACACGACCATCGAGTGGTCGAGGAGCGTGCCGTCGCCGTCCGGCGTGGCCTTGAGCTTCGCCACGAAGTGCGCGAACAGCTCCGCGTGGTAGGCGTTGATGCGCGTCACCTTTTCCACGAACTCGGGATTGCCCCGATGATGGGTGAGCGGGTGGTGCGAGTCGGGCACGTCGATCTCGGGGTAGGCCTGCAGGCTCCCCTCGCGGCCGATCATCATCGTCGCGACGCGCGTGAGGTCCGCCTGGAACGCGACCACCTGCAGGTCGAACATCAGCTTGACGTACTCCGCGAACGTGGGCGGGATGCCGGACGGCTTCTCGACACCCGGCGGCACCTCCACGCCATCCCTTTCCGCCCGCTCGAGCTGGCGCTCGATCTCGCGGATGGCGTACAGGTATTCGTCCATCTTGCGCCGGTCGGAAGGACCCAGGCCGGTGACGAGCTGCCGCGTCCGATCGCCGACGAGGTCGAGGACGCTCTTGCGGCGCTGCGCGCGACGCGCACGGTCCTCAGGGGACAGGGGGACGTCTTCGATGCCGAAGAGGCGCTCGAACGCCGACCGCGGGTTGGTCTCGGGCGGCATGGGGCTGGTGGGCGAACGCCACGAGATGCTGTTCGTGTAGGCACAGCTGTAGCCCGAGTCGCAGTTGCCCACCGTGCGCGATTCCTCGCAGCCCAGCTCGAGCGAAGGCAGGCGTGTATCGGTGCCCACGGCCTGGGCCGCGATCTGGTCGGCCGAGACGCCGTTCTGGATGTCGGCACCGGCGGTCTTCCGGGGATGGACGCCGGTCAGGAAGCAGGCGCCCGCACGGGCGTGGTCGCCGGGGCCGTCGCCGAGGGCCTTGGCATTCTCGGCGGCCAGGCCGGACAGGACGAGCATGTCGTCCCGGAACGGTTCGAGCGGCTTCAGGATGCGCGACAGCTCGAACTTCCGGCCCATGCCCTTCGGCGTCCAGTCGGCCAGCGTCACGCCGTTCGGGATATACGTGAAAGCGAGGCGGACGGGCCGGCGGGGGCTGGCAAGGGCCGGCGTCATGGCGTCGAGCCAGGGAAGCGCGACCGTCGCCCCCAGCCCCCGAAGGACGGTCCGCCGGGACAGGTGCTTGCGCGTGATCGGAGTCATGACTTCGCGCGATCTCCTCTCCGCATCTGAAACGGCGGGCTCTTGACGATCTCCTCGACCAGCGCCGAGAAACGATACTGTCGGGCCGCCAGGCGGCTGGCAATCGCCTTCACCGTCTTCTTGTCGTACCGCTCGAGGCCGCGGCCCAGGGCGTAGGTGAGCATCTTCTCGGTGATCGCCACCGCGAACGCGTCGCGGTCGCCCTTGAGGATGGTCTTCATATCGTCGGGTCCCCGGAACGACCTTCCGTCGGGAAGCGATCCGGAAGCGTCGATCGGGTACTTCCCGTCCTCGCTCCTCCAGGCGCCGATGGCGTCATAGTTCTCGAGCCCGAAGCCCAGGGGGTCCATCTTCGAGTGACAGGCCGCGCAGGTCGCGTTCGTCCGGTGGGCTTCCATCTGCTGCCGGAGGGACCCCGAGGCGCCGATCGTGGCCTCGTCCAGCCGGGGTGTTCCCGCGGGCGGATCGGGCGGGGGCGCCGCCAGAAGGTTCTCGAGGATCCATTTGCCGCGCTGCACCGGAGACGTCCGAGTGGCGTAGGACGAGACGGTCAGCACGCTGGCCTGGGTCAAGACGCCGCTCCGCCGGCCGGCGAGGGCCAGGTCGACCCTTCGGAACTCCGGACCCGTGATCCCGGCGATGCCGTAATGCCGGGCCAGCCGCTCGTTCAGGAAGGTGTATCGGCCGTCGAGCAGGTCGAGGATGCTGCGGTCCTCGCGGACGACCGCCTCGAAGAACAGCTCCGTCTCTCGCCGCATCGACAGGCGCAGGTTGTTGTCGAAGCTCGGAAAGCGCTCCCGGTCGGGGGTCACCGACTCGAGGGCCCGGAACTGCAGCCACTGCCCCCCGAAAGCCTCGACGAGGGCGCCGGCCTTCTCGTCCTGGAGCATGCGCCGCACCTGCGCGGCCAGGACCTGCGGCCGGCGCAGCGTCTGCTGGTCCGCGCAGCGCCGCAGCTCCTCGTCGGGCATGCTGGCCCACAGGAAATACGACAGGCGGGACGCGAGCTCGTGCTGGCCGATGGGATGGCCAGCGGCGGGATCGGCCGCCGGGCGGTCCTTCTCGATGCGGAACAGGAAATCGGGCGAGACCAGGATGGCCTGCACGGCCAGGCTGATCGCCTCTTCGAACGAATCGCCCCGGTTCCGGGCCGTGGAAGCCAAACGAACGAGGGGTGCGACCTCGCCCGGCGACACCGGGCGGCGGTAGGCCCGCCGCGCCAGGCTGGTCACGATCCGGCGCACGCATGCCCGGCCGTGCCCCGCGCGGAGGTGGCCGCAGGCATAGACCTTCTCGAGGCTCGCACGCGAGGGTCCCTGCACGGGCTCGAACGGCCCGACGATCTCCAGGTGACGGACGCGGGCCTCGTTCGCGGGTGTCGTCTCCGCCAGCGCTGCCTCGAACCTCTTCCTGGCCTCGGCGACCTTCTCGGGGGCCTGGCCCTCGCGCGGTTTAAACTCCGGGGGCGCGGGCGGCGGCCTCTTCGACGGGTTGGGCCCGCCGTAGCTGACGGGCAGCCCTTCGTACAGTCGAACGATCGAAGCCGCGATCCAGTGATCACCGGCCGGGACCTTCGCGCGGAACTCTCGTGTCTTCCCCGAGAAGTCCTGCTTGTCGACGTAGAACGAGCCGAACCCTTCCGGGTCGAGCGACTGCACCTCGACCTGCCGGCCATCCACCCACAGGCCGACCTCCAGCGGCTCCGAACCCGCGGGCCTCGAGCCGGAAAGGACCACGCGGAAGAGGTACTCGCCCTCCACGGGGAACCGATGCGTGAGGTGGAGAGCGTTGGGCAGGCTGAGGCCGGTGACGTCGTAGACGAACAGTGGAGTCGGCCGGGGCTCGATCTTCCCGGACGGCGGTTGCAGACGGACCAGCGTGGGCTTGAGCTCCCCGGGGCCGAAGAGGGCGGCGCGGGCGACCCTCTCGGCGGCCGCCATGTACTTCTCCATCAGCACCGGGGAAAGCGAGAGCACGTCGGCGACGTTGTCGAAACCATAGCCCGAGTCGTCCTGCGGGAAGTCGTCGGCCGGATGTATCGTCACGCCCAGGAGGTCGCGCACGCTGTTGTCGTACTCGGTCCGGTTCAGCCGCCGGGCGGTGACCCGACCGGGGTCGGGCCTGGCCCGGCGAAGGTCGCGCTCGAGCTCGTTCTCGATCCACCCCGTGATGGCCGCGACGTCCGCCTCGCTGGGAGGGCTCAAGGGCGGGGGCGGCATCTGGCGGGTGCGCATCTTCACGACGACCTTTTCCCACGTCTGCGGGTCCCGGGTGATCGACGCCGGGGTTTCGTACGCCTGAAGGTTCACGTCGGCGTTCTTGAGCGTGGCGCCGTGGCACAGGTAGCAGTTCTTCGACAAGAACGGCTTGACGACGGTCTCGAAGGCGGCGGGGTCGTGCGACCCCGGCGGCGGCAGGGCGGAGGCCTCGGATGGAAGGCAGACGAGCAGCACCAGGAGCAACGAACGCATCGGACCTCTCTCGCGCGTGTGATCGATTCTCTCACCGGCTCGTGTGCGTCGCCACCGCCTTCCAGGATATGCCGCGGTCGACGAGGGTCAGCGCGGTTATCTGGGTTCTTCCGGGCGCGGCACCCGGGTAGCCTGCCACGCCACGACCCTCCACCGGCCGTTGCGCTTGAGGAATGTGCCCGTGTTGAGGTAGTTGGCCACGTCGGTCTTCCCTTCCCGCTCGGTCGTGCCGGTCAGGCGGAAGGCCACGATCGCGGTGTCGCCGTACTGCTGGATGCGGATGTCCTCGGCACCGTAGGTGGTCGCCGGCCCTCCCGGGGCCGGGGGCGGCGCCGAGCGCACGTCGCGCAGGATGTCAGCCTTGCCGATGCGCCGGCCAGACGAGCTCGTGTAGACGAGCTCCTCGGCCCAGAAACGGTCGTGCACGGAGGCGTCGTTGCGCGAGGCCCCGGCCAGGAACTCGTTCAGGAGCCGGGTCAGCTCCGGCCCGTCCTTCGCGGTCTGCGCGTCCTGCGCGGGCCCCAGCATCAGCGCGGCGATCACGGCGGCGGACAGTCGGGTCACAGGGCCTCCCATGACACATGAGGATAGCGCCGGGGCGCCACGGACCGTATCCAAGGCCTTGACTACGCTTTCAGACGCGTGCTAAAAGCCATTAGCTATCACACTGAAGAGCCCGGCGCCCCCCGCGGGTCATCGACTCCTGCCGGCCGATGCTCTCGGGCCTCGTCGCTCGCTCGAGGAGGATCACATGCGCGTGCGCAGTGCGTTGACTTTCGTCCTCGTGCTTCTCGCCCTCCCCGCCCTCGCCCAGTTCGACCGCGGGCAGGTGGGCGGCTTCGTGCGTGACGAGCAGGGAGCCGTCGTCCCCGGCGCCGCCGTCAAGGTCACGAACGAGCAGACCCGTCTCGAGCGCGCCTACACCACCGACCACAGCGGCTACTACGTGGCGCCCGCGCTGACGCCAGGCATCTACGAGGTCGCGGTGGAGCTGAGCGGCTTCAAGAAGTTCGTGCAGACCGGGGTCAAGGTGGACGCCGCGTCCAACGTGCAGGTGGACGCGACGCTGACCGCCGGCGGCATCCAGGAGGCGGTCACGGTCGTGGGCGAGAACACGCCGCTGCAGACCAACACCGGCCAGATCACCAAGACGATCGAGGCCCGGCAGATCCAGGACATGATGCTCAACGGCCGCAACCCCATCAACCTCGCCCTGCTGAAGCCGGGCGTCCGCGGGGGCGCCGGCGGCTCGTTCGGCAGCTTCCAGCCGGACAGCCTGAGCACGGGAGGGTTCAACATCAACGGCAGCCGCAGCGACGAGAACCTGATCACGATCGACGGGGTGATCGCCACGCGCACCCGGTCGTCCGGCGCCATCATCGGGACGCTCAACGTCGACACCGTCCAGGAGATGCAGGTGCTGACCGCCAGCTACCTGCCCGAGTACGGGCGCTCGTCGGGCGGCCAGATCCGCTTCGTGACCAAGGGCGGCGGCCGGGAGTTCCGGGGCGACGTGTTCGAGTTCTACCGCGACGAGAGCCTGGACGCGAACTCGTGGAGCCGCAACAGCAGCCCGCTGCTCGAGCTGAGCAGCAAGCCCGCTCCTTTCACCTTCCACCAGTTCGGGTACGACATCGGCGGCCCCGTGGCGGTGGGCAAGTTCAACCGCAACCGGGACAAGATGTTCTTCTTCTGGGCCCAGGAGTGGATCCGCTACGACCGCGAAGACACCGCGACCTCGACCGTGCCCACCTTGGCCATGCGACGGGGCGACTTCAGCGAGCTACTGAGCCCGAGCAACCCGTTCTTCGGCCGTCAGGTGCTCGTACGTGATCCGCTCACCGGCCAGCCGTTCCCGAACAACGTCATCCCCTCCAACCGGCTCAGCCCGAACGGCCTGGGGCTGCTGAACGTGTACCCGGAGCCGACTCCCGGCTTCCAGCGCGGCCAGGACAACCTGATCATCACCAGCCCCAACCCCCGGCGCACGCGGAAGGACACCCTGCGGCTGGACTTCGTACCCAACAGCTCCAACAGCATCTCGTTCCGCGGGTCGCTCTTCCACTGGACCGCCGTGGACGCCTTCCGGGACAACCTGCCCCTCGCCCGCACCGACTGGAGCCGGCCGAACGAGAGCGCCTCCGTGAGCTGGACGAGCACGTTCTCTCCCACCGTCATCAACGAGGCGACGTTCGGCTTCTCGCGTGACCGCGTGTACATCGAGGTGTTCCGCGGCACCGACTCGTTCGTGCGCAGCAAGTACGGGATCAACTACCCGTACGTCTTCCCGGGCAAGGAGATCGAGGACAAGATCCCGACGATCTCCATCCAGAACTTCCGGACCGCCGACGGCGGCCCCTACCCGGCCTTCTCGCAAGGGCCCATCTGGACCTTCTCCGACAACCTGACCCACATCCGCGGCCGCCACACGTTCAAGGGCGGCGTGTTCGTGGAGTACTCGGGCGAGGACGACTTCGACCAGATCAACGTCCTGGCGCAGCCGGGCGACACCAACAACCAGAACGGCCGCTTCGAGTTCACGGACGGGCGGGCGGGCGGCACCGGGCTGGCGGTGGCCAACGCGGCCATGGGCCTGTTCACCAACTACGGTGAGATCGGCAAGCGCTCGAAGACCGACTGGCGCGCGCTGGCCGTGGACGCGTTCATCCAGGACTCCTGGAAGGTCCGCAGCAACCTCACGATCGAGGGCGGGCTGCGGTACGTGTACTGGCCGCCCTGGCACGCCAAGCTCAACAACGCGGCCATGTTCCATCCCGACTATTACGACCCGGCCCAGGCGGCCGTGATCAACCGGACGAACGGCGCCATCCTCGGCGGCGACCGCTTCAACGGCATTGTGCTCCCGGGCACCGGGTTCCCGGCCGAGGCCCAGGGTCAGATCGAAGCGGCGAGCAACCCCGAGTACCAGAGGCTGTTCCGCGGCCTGCCGCGTGGGTTCTCGCAAACCCACTCCACGGTCTTCCAGCCGCGGTTCGGGATGGCCTACCAGCTCAACCCCAAGACCGTGCTGCGCCTGGGGGCGGGCCTGTTCCACACCCGCGTCACGCTGAACGACTCCACGCTGCTCGGCGGCAACCCGCCGATCCAGTTCAAGGTGGGCATCACCGACGGCCTCGTCGATCAGCCCACGGGCGGGACGCGCCAGAACTTCCCGCTCGTCATGACCATGCAGGACCCGATCTTCAAGCACCCCACGGCCTACAACTGGAGCGCGTCGTTCCAGCGCGAGCTGCCCTTCGACGTCGCAGTCGATCTGACCTACGTGGGCCGGATGGGTCTCCACCTGCAGCGCGAGCGCAACATCAACCAGCTCGCTCCGGGGACCCGATTTGCCAATCCGGGCGTCAACCCCAACGCCCTGCGGCCGTACCTCGGATTCGCGACCATCCGGCTGTCCGAGAACGCGGGACGATCCATCTACCATGGCCTGCAGGCGAGCCTCGAGCGGCGGTTCCGGGGGGGCCTCGGCTTCGGCGTGGCCTACACGCTCTCCCGGGTGCGCGACAACGCCGGTGACAAGCGCGACATCCTCTTCAACGCCTTCGACGACAGTGGCTTCTGGGGCGTCTCGCAGAATGACCGTACGCACGTGTTCAACTTCCACTACCTCTACGAGCTGCCCTTCTGGCGGAAGCAGGACACGACGCTGAAGAAGATCCTGGGCGGCTGGCAGGTAACGGGCTTGACCTACTACCAGTCCGGCCGGCCGTTGCCCGTGTGGCGCAGCGACGATTACGCGGGCGTGTCGGATACCACCGCCCAGCCGTGGAACGTGGTGTCCGACCCCATGACCGTCGATGGACGCTTCTCGCAGGGACGGAACGTGGACCAGAACTACTGGTTCAACCCCCAGGCCTTCACCCGGCCCGCGAACGGGACGTGGGGCGACACCGGCGAGTTCGGTCGCAACCCGGTGCGCGGGACGACGTTCTGGAGCTGGGACATCGCGATCTTCAAGAACGTCCCCCTCGGCGGCACCAAGCGGCTGCAGTTCCGGGCCGAGATCTTCAACTTCCCCAACCACCCGAACCTCGGCGACCCCAACGACGGCGGCAACAATAACGTCAACATCGATCCGACGAGCGCCGACTTCGGCCGCGTGCTCAGAAAGACCGGCGAGCGCAACATCCAACTAGGAGTGAAATTCAACTTCTAACCCAAATGCGGCGCGCTCCGCTCCGCGTGGGACGTCATCAAGCGCCTTGCGCCGGAATGAATCCGGCGCGAGGCGACAACGGAAACGCTCCGCTGCGCGCGCCGGACGCTGGGTGCGGAGAGAGTGTCCAACAGCCTAGGGAGCCGAAAGGTGCAGCAGAACAAGGTCGGCCGCCGTGAGTTCGTGAAGTCCGCGGTGGGGGCGGGCGTGGCCCTGGGAGTCGTGGGCCGCTCCGCCCCCGCCCACGCCCGCGTCCTGGGCGCCAACGACCGCATCAACGTGGCCGTCATCGGCGTCGGGGGCCGAGGCACGTATCTGCTGCGATGGGTCATGGAGACGGGGGGGCAGATCACCCCCCCGCCTCCCCCCTTCGGTCCTCCGCGCGAGCGCAAGGAGCCGGACCCCGCGCTGGCCACCCAGGTCGTGAGCGTCTGCGACGTCTACGCGAAGCGGAAGAACGCGGCGGCCGAGTTCGCCAAGTGCGATTCGACACTCGACTACCGACAGGTCCTCGACCGGCCCGACGTCGACGCCGTCATCATCGCCACCCCCGACCACTGGCACGCGCGCATGGCCCTCGAGGCGATGGCCAAGGGCAAGGACGTGTATCTCGAGAAGCCGGTCACCCACACGGTGGAGGAGGCGAAGAACGTCGCGGCGGCGGTGAAGAAAACCGGCCGCGTGCTGCAGGTCGGCTCCCAGACGACCAGCTCCGACCAGTGGTGGAAGGCCCGCCAGGCCATCCAGGACGGCATGATCGGCCGGCTGCTCATGAGCCAGGGCTCCTACCACCGCAACTCCGACAAGGGCGAATGGAACTGGACGATCGACCCCGCGGCGGGCCCCGAGGCCAAGGGCGACGATTTCGTGGACTGGAAGATGTGGCTGGGCGACGCCCCCCCGCGGCCGTGGGATGCCGACCGCTTCTTCCGCTTCCGCAAGTACTGGGACTACTCGGGCGGGATCGCGACCGACCTGTTCTACCACGTGCTCGCGCCCCTCAACATCTGCTGGGGCGAGCCGCAGTTCCCGCGCCGGGTGTACGGGAGCGGGGGGAACTACGTGTTCACCGACGACGGGCGTGAAGTCCCCGACACGTTCATGCTGACCGCCGACTACCCGAAGGGCCACTCGCTGGTGCTCAGCTCCAGCATGGCCAATGACAGCCATATCCCGGGTCTCATCCGTGGCCACGAAGGGACGATCGTGATGGTCCCCGACGGCAAGTTCGAAGGGCGGGTGGACTACATCACGGTGACGCCGCAGACCATCGCCAAGCAGGCCTTCAAGGAGAAGCACGGCACGATCGAGATGAAGATCGAGACCGAGCCGCGGGAGTCCCACATGGAGAACTTCCTGCGCTGCGTGCGGACGCGGCAGACGCCCGTGCTGGACGCCGACACCGCCTACCGGGCCATGGCGCCCATCGGCATGGCCGTCCAGTCGTACCGGGAGGGCCGGGTCCTCTACTTCGACGAAGCGGCCGAGAAGGTCGTCCCGACCCCGCCGAAGGCCTAGTTCGTAAAATGTAGGGTCAGCTGGTTGGACTGGATGCCGTCCAGCTCCGTCCAGATGACCAGCCGGCCCGCCTTGAGCACCCTGAGCCGCCGCTGCTGGGGACCGTTGCCCCCGGCGATCTTGACCAGGCTCGGGTCGCTGAAGAAGAACTCGATGCTCCCGAGGCCGTTGGTCTCCTGGCCGGCCTCGTCCTTGGCCGTGGCGTCGAGGCGGGCGAGCGAACCGACGGTGATTCCGTTGTCGGGGTCCGGATTGGAGATGAAGTTCCCGAAGCCGTCCTCGACCGTGTAGAGGCGCAGGGTCAGGCGGGCGGCGGGAGAGTCGTTGACCACCTTCGGCTCGCACACGTCCTGGGCGCACGGCGTCGGCGTCGGCTCGGGGGTGGGGGTCGGTGCCGGAGCCGGCGTCGGGGTCGGGGTGGGCGCCGGGGTGGAGACGACCGCGCTCGTGGGGGTGCTGCCGCCGCAGGCGACGGCCAGTGCGAGGGCCCCCGCCAGCGTCAGGACTCGTTTCATCGCTTCTACCTCTCCACCGCGGCCATCTCCCCTGTGGGCTTCCTTGGCCCGACGGCAAAACGTGCATCTTAGTTGCGGCACGGAGGAGGGTCAAGGCAGGGCGGACCGCGGTAGAGTCTCCACGTGATCCAGCGCACTCCCGGAGCGCGGGCCGCCCTGGCGGCCGCCCTGGCCCTCCTCGCTCTCGGCTTCGGACGCTTCGTCGTGGATGCGCTGGCCTTCCTGCGGTCGCCCTATAGCCGGGACTACGGTGAAGGCGTCGTGCTGACCCTGTCGCGCCTGCTGGCCGAGCAGGGGAACTACTTCCACCCGGTGGACGACTACCCGATGGTCCACGGCAACTACCCTCCCGTCTTCCTTCTGTTGAGCGCCGCGGGCCTGCGGCTCCTCGGGCCGGATCTCGCCGTCACCCGCGGGCTCTCCATCGCCTCCACCGTCGGCGTCATGGCGGTCGTCTACGCCATCGTCCGGCAGAGGTGGCGTGACCGAGCGCTCGCCCTGTGCGCCGCCCTCCTGGTCGTCGCTCCGTGGTTCGTGGTGACGTGGGCGCCGCTGGGCCGCGTGGACATGCTCGCGTGCCTGTTCTCGGTGGCCGGCCTCTGGCTCTTCGCTCACGAAGGGGCGGGGTGGCGGCGGTGGGCTTCGGCGGCCTGCTTCGTCCTCGGCGTCTTCACCAAGCAGACCGCCCTGCTGGCGCCGGCGGCGGCGGTGCTGTCGCTGATGCGCGATCCGGAGGGGCGGCGGCGAGCGCCGGGCTTCCTCCTCTTCTTCGCCGTCCCGGCTGGGATGCTGCTGCTGGCCCTGGTCGTCGCCACCCGCGGCGAGGCCTGGACCCACCTCGTCACCTACACGGCCGCCGCCGACTACAGCCTCACGGCACTGCGCAGGGCCGGCGAGACGTTCCTCGTCACCGCCGGCCCGCTGCTCGCCGTCGTCCTGCTCGCGCTGGGCGCCTCCTCCCCGCTCCTCGCCACGCGCGACCTGCCCTTCGTCCTTTACTGGCTGTTGAACCTGGGCGCCCTCGTCACCACCGCCAAGGCGGGCGCGGCCCAGAACTACCTCATCGAGCCCTGGCTGGCCACCGTGCTTCTCGCCGCCCTTTCGCTGGGCGCGCTGCACGAGCGCAGCCCCGACATCTTCCGGTGGTGGCCGGCCGTGATGCTCGTCGCGGCGGCGGTGGCGCTGGCGACGGACCACGACCTCGCGCGGCTGCAGCGGCCGATCCGGAACCCGGGCCTGGCCACGGAGTACCGCTCCCTGGACCAGGCCATCGAGGCCACCGCCGGCCCCATCCTGTCCGAGAACCTCAGCGTGCTCGTGCGGAAGGGCAAGCCGGTGCTGGTGGAGCCCTTCGGGATGCTGCAGCTCTCGCGCAAGGGCCTGTGGCGTCCGGACCGCCTGGTGGCCGACTGCGAGGCCGGCCGTTTCGACCTCGTCGTCTACGAGGCCCGTCTCCGCGACATCCCCGGCATCGACGCCTGCCTCGACGGCCGTTACGAGCCGATGGGGCGGCTCGGGCCGTACGAGCTGTTCCGGCCGCGCCCGGCCGCCATTCCCTGATCGGTGGGATCGGCGGTGGAGCTCGGCTCCGGGCTGCGGCCCGGCGCGCGCACCATCTCCTCGAGCCGGTCGAGGCCCGCCTTCACCCGGTCCGCGGAGGGCCCGAACGAGAAGCGCACGTGCGACTCGAAGCGGGAGTGGCGGGCCGTGCGCCGCTTGCCCGGGTTCACGTCGAAGAAGATGCCGGGCACGGTGATGACCTTGCGCTCGAGGGCGGCGCGGAAGAACTTCATGCCGGTCGCGATCGGCTCCGGCAGGCCGGCCACCGACCCGAAGCAGTAGAACGTGCCCTCGGGCGGCACGTCGAGGCGGACGCCGATCTGCTTCAGGCGCGCCAGCATCAGGTCGCGCTTGGTCCGGAAGACGCGCTGGAAGGACTCCGTCTCCTGCCGCGTGCGCTCGGGGCTGAGAAGCTGCAGGGCCGCCCGTTGCAAGGGGCGCGAGCCGCCGCCGTCGAGGAACGAGCCCGCCGAGGACACGGCCTCGATCACGTCGCGCGGCCCGAGGATCCAGCTCACCCGCCACCCGGGGTAGCGCCAGTTCTTCGTGAGCCCGTCGAGGATCAGCACGGGGTCGCGGTCCACGTCCTCGATGCACGCGGCGGCGCTCATCAGCGGCGCTCCGGCGCCGTCCCACACGTAGTGCGAATAGAACTCGTCGAGGATCAGGCAGCACTCCAGCTCGCGGGCCGCGTCCACCCAGCCCTGCAGGTCCGCCCCCGCCACGACCCGGCCGGTAGGGTTGGCGGGATTGGAGGCGAGCACGGCGCCCAGCCCGCGGCCGAGGATCTCCCGCCGCAGCTCGGCGGCTGAGAAGGCGTAGCCCTGCTCGGGGTCGAGCAGGATCGGGATCGAGCTGAAGGCGCGGAAGATCTCGAGCAGCTCCTCGTACGCGGTGTAGTCGGGGAGGAAATGTCCGAGGTTGATTCCGCCCAGGGCCGCCGCGACGCGCGTGAGGGCGGCGCGCCCGCCGCCGGCGATGGCCACGTTCTCCGCCCGGTAACGGCTCGCGTGCCCGCGGCGGTGGAGGGCGTTGTACAGCTCGGCCACGGCCTCCCGAAGCTCCCAGATCCCCGCGATGGGCGCGTATTCCAGGTCCCCCGGATCGACGTCGACGCGGTCCACGCGCGGCGGGCCGCCGGGCAGCGGGCCCGTCTCCGGCATGCCCTGGCCCAGGTTGCTCCACTCCTCCGAAAGGGGGTCGTATCCGCAGCGCGCCGCCTCCCCCATTACGTAGATGACGCCCGTGCGGGGGACGGGGCGGAACGCCTGCGGACGCCGATCGGATCGCGCCATTTGGATATAGTCTCACGGGATGACTCGGGCTTTGGCGTCGCTGATCCTGGCCGCGGTGGCCGCGGTCCCCACGCCCCGGCCGTCGCCCGCGTCCGCGGCCGCCCCGCCGAAGCTGGTGCTGGTCCTCACGATCGACCAGTTCCGCTACGACTACCTGACCCGCTACCGGGACGACTACACGGGCGGCTTGCGCCGGCTCCTGGAGCGGGGGGCGGTCTTCACGCAGGCGCGCTACCAGCACTCCCCCACCGTGACCGCCGTCGGCCACGCGACGTACCTGTCGGGGGCGCTGCCGGCGGTGAGCGGGATCATCGGCAACGACTGGTGGGACCGGGCCGCGGGGCGGACCGTCCTGGCCGTATGGGATCCCGCGGTGAAGATCGTGGGCGGTGCCGGCGAGGGCGCCTCCCCCCGGCGGATGTTCGTCAGCACCGTGGGTGACGAGTTGAAGATCGCCCGCGCGTCCTCCCGGGTCGTGGCCCTCTCGATGAAGGACCGCGGCGCCATCTTCACCGGCGGCCACATGGCGGACGTCGTTCTCTGGTACGACGGGCAGACGGGGCGGTTCGTGAGCAGCACCTTCTACGGGCCCGCCCTGCCGGAGTGGGCGGTCCGCTTCAACGACGAGCGGCGCGCCGACGCGCATCGCGGAGCGGCGTGGAAGGGCGGCGAGCTGCCGAAGGAAGCCGGCCCTGCCTACTACGGCGCCGTCTCCGGCAGCCCGTTCGGCAACGACCTGCTGGAGGCGCTCGCGGAGCGGGCGGTGGAGGCGGAACGCCTCGGGCAGCGGGGCGAGACGGACCTGCTGGCCGTGAGCTTCTCCTCCAACGACGCGGTCGGGCACGCACGCGGCCCCGACTCCCCCGAGGTGCGCGACGTCTCGGTGCGCACGGACCAGGCCCTGGGACGGCTCTTCGCGCACCTGGACGCGCGGATCGGGATGCGCAACGTCCTCGTGGTGCTCACCGCCGACCACGGTGTCGCCCCGGTGCCGGAGGTCCAGGCCGGCCGCCGGATGCCGGGCGGGCGCGTGGCCGCGGGGACCGTGCGCCAGGCGGTCCAGGCGGCCCTCGCGGCACGGTGGGGAGAAGGACGATGGGTGGTGAGCCCCTCCGACCACTCGATCTACCTCGACCGGCAGCTCGTCGCCGACACGAAGGTCGACCTCGACGACGCGCAGGACGCGGCCCAGGCCGCGGCGCTGGCGCTCCCCCACGTGCTGCGCGCCTACACGCTCCACGAGCTGCTCTCGGGGGCGTCCGCGGGCGACCCGCTGGGGCGGCCGTTCCTCTTGAGCGCCCACGTCCAGCGCAGCGCCGACCTGCAGGTCGTGCTCGAGCCCTACTGGATGTTCGCCGCGCAGGGGACGACGCACGGCAGCGTCTTCGGATACGACAACCACGTGCCGATCGTCTTCATGGGACCGGGGATCCGGCCTGGGATCTATCGCAAGCCGATCACCGTGAACGACATCGCCCCCACGCTCGCCGACATCCTGAGCGTCGAGACGCCGAGCGGGTCGGCGGGCCGGGTTCTCGACGAGGTCCTTGCCAGCCGCTGAGGCTCCGGTCCGGCCCGCCCCTCCCGGCCCGGCCGAGCGCAAGCGCCTGCTCGACGGTCTCGGCCAGGACCCCGTTTCGGCCGCCCGCTTCCTCCTCGGCAAGGTCCTGGTCCGCCGCACCGGCCGGAGCGCGCTGGCCGCGCGCATCGTGGAGACGGAGGCGTATCTCGGCATGGACGACCCGGCCGCCCACGCCTACGGCGGGCGCCGCACGCGCCGGACCGAGCCCTTGTGGGGGCCGGCCGGCACGATCTACGTCTACTTCATCTATGGGATGCACTATTGCCTCAACGTTTCGGTGGAGCGGGAGGGGCTTCCCGGCTGCGTCCTCATCCGAGCCGCGGAGCCGCGGGGGCGGCTCGAGCCCGGCTCGCTGCGCGGCCCCGGGCGCCTGTGCCGAACGCTGCGCCTCGACGCCTCCGACAGCGGCGCCTATCTCTTCGACCCCGCCTCCCGCCTCACGCTGCGGGAGGGGCCGCCGCCGGCACGCATCGGCGTTTCGGTGCGGGTGGGGATACGCCAGGCCGCCGATCGGCCGCTGCGGTTCTTCGACGCGGAGAGCCGCGAAGTCTCCTGAGGTAAACTCCTTCTCACGGGAGCGCGGCTCCCGCCCACGCGAGAGGTCATCATGAAGAGGGACGTCTTCGGCGCCCGCGGCACGCTCCGCACCGGCCAGGGCGAGGTGGGGATCTACCGCCTCGACACGCTGGCCAGAGCCGGGATCGCGCCCGGGCTGGACCGCCTGCCCTTCTCCATCCGCATCCTCCTCGAGACGGTCCTGCGCAACCTGGACGGGGAGCTGGTGACGGAGGCCGACGTCAAGAACCTGGGTGCGTGGAACGCCGCCGCCCCCAAGGACGTGGAGCTGCCCTTCATGCCGGCCCGGGTGATCCTCCAGGACTTCACGGGCGTGCCGGCCGTCGTCGACCTCGCCTCGATGCGGGGCGCCGTGAAGCGGCTGGGCGGCGCGCCGCGGCGGATCAATCCCCTGGTCCCGGTGGACCTCGTCGTCGACCACTCGGTGCAGGTGGACTTCTACGGGAGCCCCGACGCGCTGCGGCGCAACGCCGAGATGGAGTTCGAACGCAACCGCGAGCGCTACGAATTCCTGCGCTGGGGGCAGAAGGCCTTCGCCAGCTTCAGCGTGGTGCCCCCCGCCACCGGCATCGTCCACCAGGTGAACCTCGAGTTCCTGGCGCGGGTCGTCGTGACCCGGCCGGAGAACGGCTCCGCCGTCGCGCTGCCCGACACGCTCGTGGGAACGGACTCCCACACCACCATGATCAACGGCCTGGGGGTGCTGGGGTGGGGCGTGGGCGGCATCGAGGCGGAAGCGGCGATGCTGGGCCAGCCCCTGTACATGGTGACTCCCCAGGTGGTGGGCTTCCGGCTCACGGGCAAGCTGCCGGAGGGCGTCACCGCCACGGACCTCGTTCTCACCGTCACCCAGATGCTGCGCAAGAAGGGGGTCGTCGAGAAGTTCGTGGAGTTCTACGGGCCCGGGCTCAGCCAGATGACCCTGGCCGACCGCGCGACCGTCGCCAACATGTCCCCGGAGTACGGCGCGACCTGCGGCTTCTTTCCCGTGGATGACGAGACGCTCTCCTACCTCCGCCGCACGGGACGCGGCGCCGACGCGGAGCTCGTCGAGCGCTACTGCAAGGAGCAGGGCCTTTTCCACACCGACGCGACCCCCGACCCCGTCTTCACCGACACGCTGAGCCTCGACCTCGGCGAGGTCGAGCCGAGCCTGGCCGGTCCGAAGCGGCCGCAGGACCGGGTGCCCCTCGCCCGGATGAAGTCCGCGTTCCGCCAGGCTCTGACCGCGCCCGTCAAGGACCGGGGCTTCGGCCTCACGGAGGCGGAGCTCTCGCGCACGGCGCCGGTCGAGATGCGGGGCCAGCGCTCGGAGCTGCGCCACGGGTCGGTCGTCATCGCCGCCATCACGAGCTGCACCAACACCTCCAACCCGTCCGTGATGCTCGGTGCGGGCCTGGTGGCCCGCAAGGCGGTCGAGCGGGGGCTGAACGTGCCCGGCCACGTCAAGACGAGCCTGGCCCCGGGCTCCAAGGTGGTCACGGAGTACCTGCAGAAGGCCGGCCTCATGAAGGATCTCGAGGCGCTGGGGTTCTCGCTCGTGGGCTACGGCTGCACGACCTGCATCGGCAACAGCGGGCCGCTGCCCGATCCGGTGCACCATGCCGTCGCCGACGCCAAGCTCGTCGCGGCGGCGGTGCTGTCGGGCAACCGCAACTTCGAGGGCCGCATCAACCCCGACGTCAAGGCCAACTACCTGGCTTCCCCACCGCTGGTGGTGGCCTACGCGCTGGCCGGCACCACCGACGTCGACCTCGTCACGGAGCCGCTCGGCAAGGACCGCTCGGGGCAGCCCGTCTACCTCCGCGACGTGTGGCCGAGCCAGCGGGAGGTGGCCGCGCTGGAGGCCTCCATCAGCGAGGAGATGTTCGCGCGAACCTACGCCAACGTCTTCGACGGCAACCCGACCTGGAACGCCATCCGCGTGCCCGAGGGAGACCTCTACGCCTTCTCGGAAGACTCCACGTACATCCAGGATCCACCGTTCTTCCAGAACCTGACCCTCGAGATCCCACCCCTGCGCGACATCCAAGGCGCGCGCATCCTCGCCCTCCTCGGCGACTCCGTGACCACCGACCACATCTCCCCCGCCGGCGACATCCCGGAGGACAGCCCGGCGGGGAAGTACTTGAAGTCGAAAGGAATCCAGAAAAAGGACTTCAACTCCTACGGCTCGCGGCGGGGCAACGACCGCGTGATGGTGCGGGGCACGTTCGCGAACATCCGGCTCAAGAACCTCATGGTCCCCGGCACCGAGGGCGGCTTGACCATCCACGTCCCCTCGGGGGAGAAGATGTGGATCTACGACGCCGCCGAGCGCTACCGCCAGGAAGGAACGCCCCTCGTCGTGATCGCAGGCAAGGAGTACGGCAGCGGCTCGTCCCGGGACTGGGCGGCCAAGGGCACCCTGCTCCTCGGCGTGCGCGCGGTGATCGCGGAGAGCTTCGAGCGCATCCACCGCAGCAACCTCGTGGGGATGGGGGTGCTGCCCCTGCAGTTCAAGGCGGGGGAGGGTGTCGAGGTCCTGTGCCTCACCGGCCTGGAGAAGCTCACGATCGCCGGTCTGACCGGCGAGCTAAGGCCACGGCAGGAGCTGACGGTGCAGGTCGAGCGCCCGGACGGGCGGAAGGACTCGTTCTCCGCCGTCGCGCGCCTCGACAGCCCGGTCGAGATCAACTATTACCGCAACGGCGGAATCCTCCACACCGTCCTGCGCAAGATGCTGCGCGGCTCGGCCGGAGTGTAACGAACGACCGGTCGGTCCGTCTAAGAGGTAATGACGGACGGAGGTGTCTGTTGAACCAATGGACTCATGCATTTACGGACGGTAGCTGGGACGAGGAGGTCCTTCAGGCCGATGGACCGGTGCTGGTGGACTTCTGGGCCGCCTGGTGCCCCCCCTGCCGGAAGCTCTCGCCCCTGGTCGACGAGCTGGCCGGGGAGTACGCGGGACGAGTGAAGGTCGGGAAGCTCGACGTCGACCATAGCCCGGAGACGGCCGCCCGGTACGGGATCACGTCGATCCCGACGCTGCTCGTCTTCCGGGAGGGCCAGGTCGTCGCGCAGCGGGTGGGGGCCCTGCCGCGCGAGGAGCTGCGGCGGCTGCTCGACGCCCACGCGGCCGACAGGCTGACGGCCGCGAGGTGATGGACGTATGCCCGGCCCCGCATTAAAGTCTGCTGGATGTCCGGGCCCGATCCCAACCAGCCGCGCGCGCTCCTGCACCGCGCCCTCGCCGAGCACGGCGATCGCTTGTACGCCTTCGCCCTCCGGATGACGCGTGACCCCGACCTCGCGGCCGATGCGGTGCAGGAGGCCTTCACGACGGCCCTGCACAAGTTCGACGCGTTCCGGGGCGAATCCAGCGTCGGGACCTGGCTGCACCGGATCGTGTACTCCAAGGCGGTGGACCTGCTCCGACAGCGCGGGAAGGAGACGCCGCTCCCCCAGGAGGAGGAGGGGGACTTCGGGCCCGAGGACGAGCGGCTTTCCCAGGTCCCGGCCTGGGCGCGACCGCCGGACGAGATCCTCTGGGGCACCCAGACGCGTAACGCCCTGGAGGCGGCGACGAGGCAGCTGACGCCGCTCCAGCGCGCGGTATTCACGCTGCGGGAAGTGGACGGGATGCCGACGGACGAGGTGGCGTCGGTCCTGGGACTGGAGCCAGGGACGGTGCGGGTGCACCTGCACCGCGCGCGCCTGCGCCTGCGGTCGCTGCTCGCCGATCATTTCAAGGGGTTGGTGTCGCCATGACGTGCAAAGAGCTGGGCCGGCAGTTGGGCGAGCTGCAGGACGGGATCCTCGAGAAGACCGATTGCGCCGCCATCGAAAAGCACCTCAAGGAGTGCGAGAGCTGCGGTGCCCTGAGCCACGAGCTCGAGGACCTCGCCCGGCTGTGCCGCGAGTGGGAACGGCCGCGCATGCCGCCGGACGTCCGGCGGCGCATCGAACAAGCGCTGAAGTAGTTTTCGTCGCGAAACCCACGGACGCACGCGACGAAAACTAATGGAGCCCTCAGAACCCGCGCTTTTTCGCGGCGCGTAGCGCCGCGCTTAGTTTCTGTCGCGGCCCGTCGTGGTGTTTCGCGACAGAAACTCTACCGGCGGTCGACGCGGGGGAACGCCGCCCTCAGTGCGTCGTAGGCGTCGGGGGTGAACGCGGTCCACGGGGCCCATCCGCCCGTGCGATCCGCGGCCTGGGCAGTGGCGGAGGCGCCGGCGGCGACACCGAGGTAGGGCCCGAGGTCGATCTCTGGCAGCTGCCCACCCCTCGCGTTGATGAACCGGATCCACTCGGCGGCGAGGAGCGCGTAGCCGAGGTGGGTCGGGTGGAGGCCGTCGTAACCGAACAGCCCTCCCGTGAGGAACGCGCTCGTCAGCGTGATCCCCCCCACCACCCGGCCCTCTGTCGCCAGCCCGGCGTAGAACGCGTTGAGGTCGAGGATGGGTATGGCCGCGCCCTGGGAGATCTCGGCGATGGCCAGGTTGAATTGACCGACGCGCTCGCGGATGGCGGAGGCCTCGGCCAGATCCAGGATCGCCTCGTCCGGCAACGGCCGACCGCTGCCGCCGGCGGCGGCGGGGATGCCGTCGCCCCGGAGGAGGAGCGGCGAGGCGGCCAGGGTGATGAGGGAGTTGGAGGGGAGCGGGCCGTTGGGACCGAGCAGCGGCACCGTCTGGCCGTTGACGCGCACGGGGGCGCCGGTGGTGGGGTTCACGACGATCGGCTGGATCGTCGTCGCGTAGGGCAGCGCGGTCACGTCGGGGACGTTGGCGATGACGACGAACGCGCCGCTGGCCTTGACGGCGTTCACCACCGATTGGAAGGCCGCCCGGAAGGACGCGAGCGGCGTGAGCGTCACGCCCTCGACCGCCCGGCCGTTCACCACGGCCGCCATCACGTCGGCGGTACCGGTCCAGAGCGTCAGCGTGGTCGGCCGCAGGGAGAGCCCCTGCTCCAGCGCGGTGCCCCGGCCACGCAGGACGAGATCGTGGAAACCCCCGCTGCCCCCGTCGGTCACCCGCGTGAGAAGGTCTGCCACCGTCGCCGTCGGGATGCCGAGGTTGTTGTACGGACGGGCCAGGTCCCGGCGCAGCGGCGCGCCCGGGCTGGTGGCCTTGGCCCCGATCACGGGCGGCACCAGGCTCACCAGCACCAGCTCGGCCGGTATGCCCGGGTCGCCCACCAGGGGCTGCTCGAAGCCGCTGACCCCCGCCTGCTGCGCGATGAGGGCGGGAAAGGACCGGCGCTGGTGGCTCTCGACGAGAGAGCCGTTGCTGAATCCAGCGGTGAAGCCGTCTCCCAGGGCCACATAGCTCGTGAAATTGGTCTGCGCCCCCGCGGGCGCGGCGGACAAGACCACGGCGGCGACGAGAAAGAGGACGGCTCTCCGGCCAAGACGTTGTTGCATTACCAAGAATTCCTCCGAACGAGACCTATCAGCCTGATGATCGACTCTCTCCGGCGCAAGCATTCGGCGCGCGCAGCGGAATGAACTCTCTGTCCACCCGAGCGTTCGGCGCGCGCAGCGGAGCGTCTCCATTGTCGCCTCGTGCCGGATTCACTCCGGCGCGAGGCGCTCGATGATGACTCACGCGTAGCGGAGCGCGCCGCATTTCGGAATACCTAGCGCGCCGCATTACGGTTAGAAGCTATAACCCAGGAACACGCCCAGCGTGAAGGCATGGCTCTTGTACGTGCCCTCGTAGCTGTCGCGATTCACGCCCGCCGTGGAGCGGGGGCGCGCGAGGAGGAACCAGCTCGCCGCGTCGACCGTCCACGACCCCGACCGCCAGGTCCCGCCCAGACAGAACCCGTTGCGGTCGGCGTCGGGCAGGAGTGGAGAGACGCTGGCCGGCGGGGCCGGCGTCTCGTCCCAGAAGTAGCCTCCCCGCACCGTCCAGGCGTCGTTCAGCGTGCGCTCGACGCCGAAGCGGTACTGGAAGGAGTCGCTGTAGTTCTCCGTGATCGACCCCGACAGGTCCGGCCGCTCCTCGAAGTTCACCGGGATCGACTGGAACGACGACCACTGGTACCAGTTGACGTCGGCCTCGAATACCCACTCTCCCCGCCGGTAGGCGACGCCCCCGGAGACGAAGGCGGGGAAGGTGATCGAGGAACCGAGGGAGAGCGTCTGCGACGGCAGCACGGTGAGCACCCGCGCGTCGAGCTGCGCGTTGCCCGTCGAGCGGGGCGTGAACGTCGCCGTCCCCGTGTAGTCGACCTTGACCCGGTGGCGGTAGCTGACGCCGACCGAAAGCTCGTCGCTCACCTTGGCCAGCAGCCCGACGTTGAAGCCGATCCCGAGGTCCGTGCCTCCCTTCAGCCGCTCGTCGGCGGCATCCACAGGCTGCTGCGTGAACGGGTTGATCACGGGGACGCGGCGCTCGAGGGTCACGCTCGAGAAGCGCAGGTCCACCCCGGCCCCCACCGCGAGGCGGTCGGCCAGCTTGAACGCGACGGTCGGGTTCACGGCGAACCCGCCCAGGGCGGACTTCTGCGAGATGAAGCGGCCGCTGAAGCGGTCCGGCTCGGCCCATTCCGTCTTGAGCCCGAACGGCACGAAGAAGCCCACCCCCAGCGCCACCCGCGGAGTGAACGCCTGCGTGTAGTACACGGCGGGCGGGAGCACCACGGAAACGGCATCGCGTTCGGCCACGCCTTCACCGGGAAATGGATTCGCGCCGTCGAACTGCCAGGTGGGCACCACCGCGGTGCCGCCCAGGTAGATCTGCTTGCCCCGGAGGAACGCGATTCCGGCGGGATTGTGGAAGATGGCCGACGGATCGGAGGCCTGGGCGGTGAAGGCGCCGCCGAAGCCCATCCCCTTTCCCCCGTGCTCGAAGAGGGCGAAGCCCGCCCCCCACGAGGAGGCGGGGACCAACGGCACGATGAGGGTCATGATTGCCGCGCGGATGTGGCTCCGGTGGGAGCTGCTAGACATCAGACAAACCCTCCGCTCAAGAGGCCGGCAGGAATACGCGAGTCTCGAGGCCGCCCCCGGGCAGGGGCGCGAATCGCACGAAGCCACCCAGGTCGCGCACCAGACGGACCGCTTCGCCGAAGGGTCCGGGGTCGCTGCCGGCGGCGATACGCTGCTGGTCGTCGGGTCCGAGGGCGCCGTCGTGCGCGAGGGCGAGCATGAGGAAATCCCGCTTGACCTCGCCCTGCGCTCCGCGCAGCAGAACCGGCTTGCGCTCGCAGCGCAAGGCCATCGACGATTTGGCGGGCACGATGTCGCCGAGGGCGGAGATGAGCCCGCCCAGGGTGCGCTGCAGCTCGTCCGTGCCGCCGCGGGGCAGCGCCGTCCCCGGCGGGATGCGCGACTGCACGCTGACGCCGCGCGCGTCGAGCGGCGCGCGATGCAGCGCGAGCGCGCTGCGGACGAGGGCATCGAGGTCGCCGGGGGCGGTCGCGGGGGCCGGGGCGGCCGCGTTCGCTCCGGAGGCGCCCGCGGGGGCCACCTCGGCGCTCGCCAGGGACTGGACGTGGCGGCGCAGGCGGTGGGCCTCCGAGCGCAGGGCCTCGACGGCGGAGCCCCTCTCGCTCGCCTCGTTCCCCCGCGTCGACAACCGGTCGACCTGCGAGAGGATCGCGCCGAGGCCGAGGTTGATCTCCCGTACCAGCCCGGCCAGCGCCTCGGCCAGCTCCACGTTGGAGCGGATGGAGCGATGGAGCAGCTCCTCGGAAACGAGGCCGCCCTCGGCCGCCGCGGGCGCGGCGAGGGGCGCCTCCGCCGAGGCCGCGAGCACGATCCGGGCCGTGGGCGACGGGCCCTCGTCCCGCCCGCCCTCCGCGGGGACGCCCTCTCCCGACCGGCGCAGCACGCTGGCGAAGGCCTCCGCCACCGTTTCCGGAACCGCCGCCGGATCCAACCCCTTCTCCTTGAGGTTGTACTTGACGGCGATGGCGGCCAGCATCTCCTGCACGACGGCCACGAAGGTCTCCATGACGCCATCTCCCCGGAACGCGACCGCGGGGAACGCGCGGCGGTTCCAGGGGTTGAGCGCCTTGCCCAGCTCGGCCAGCGAGAGCAGGTCCGGCAGGTCCTGCTTGTTGTACTGGAGCACGAGGGGCAGCTTCTCCGGAACCAGACGGTTGGCGAGCAGGTTGACCTTCATGTTCTCGAACGCAGCCACGTTCTCCTTCGCGACCGACTTTCGCGAATCGGCCACGAACACGACCGCGTCGGCGCCCGCCAGCACCACCCGCCGGGTGGCGTTGTACTGCACCTGCCCGGGGACGGTGTAGAGCTGGACCTTGAAGTCGTAGCCCGAGATCGCGCCCAGGCTGAAGGGCAGCAGGTCGAAGAAGAGTGTTCGGTCCTGGGCGGTGTTGAGTGAGATGAGCCGGTTGTTGCCCGCGGGGTCCGTGAGGCGATGGATGTGCTCGAGGTTCGTGGTCTTGCCCGACTGGGCCGGGCCGTAATAGACCACCTTGGCCTTGATGGTCCGTTCCGCGAAGTTGAACTGGACCATGGTGGTCGATCATAGCAAATGCGCAGCCTCGGGCCGAAGCCCAAACGCGCCGCGTTGACCGTGGCGCTCACGAGCCGCTATAATCGACGTTTTGGACGAGGGAGGACGGTCATGGCACAGCGGTGCGACATCTGCGGCAAGGGCCCCCAGTCCGGCCACCGGGTCAGCCACGCCCACAACGTGACCCACCGTCGCTTCAACCCCAACCTCCGCCGTGTCCGGGCCATCGTCAAGGGAGTGCAGAAAAGGGTCAAGGTCTGCACCCGCTGCCTCCGCTCGGGCAAGGTCGCCAAGCCTGCCCCCGCCCGCAAGTCCGCTACTCCCGCCGCTTAGAAGCCAAGCACGACTCTCCCGGCACCCAGCGTTCGGTGCGCGAAGCGGAGCGTGTCCTCAACCGTCTCGCGACGGATTCACTCCGGCGCGAGACGCTCGATGACGAAATGCGCGGAGCGGAGCGCGCCGCATTCCGGACTTAAAAGGCCGCGATGACGTCGATTTCTATGCGCGCGCCCATGGGCAGGGCGGCGGCCTGGATGGTGGAACGCGCCGGGGGCTCCTTGCCCATGTACTTGCCGTATACCTCATTGACTTGCGGGAAGTCCGCCATGTCGGCCAGGTATACGGTGGCCTTCACCATGTTCTCCGGCCCCATCTTCACCTCCTTCAGGACGGCGAGGATGTTCTTCAGCACCTGCTCGGTCTGGACCTTGATGTCTCCCTCCACGAGCTTGTCGGTGGCGGGGTCGATCGGGATCTGGCCGGAGACGAACAGCAACCCGCCGGCGATCACGCCCTGGGAGTAGGGTCCGATGGGAGTGGGGGCCTGTTTGGTGGCCACGTGCTTCTTGGGCAAGGTTGCTCCTCCTTATTGAGCTGGGGGGTGCTAGCGGCACACCCCCCAGACCCCTCGCTCGCTTCGCGGGAGTGAATCCCGCTTCGCTCGCAGCCGTGGCTGGTTGCGGGGGCTAGCGGCACACCCCCCAGACCCCCGCTCGCTTCTTCCGCTTCGCTCGCGGCCAAGTGGGCTGCCAAGACTACCGGGAAGACAGCCTCCCCATCAAGCGGGGGCCCTCAGCGTGCCACGCTGTGGCGCTCGACCTCGATGACGCCGCTCACTCCCCGGATGGATTTCACGACCTTCTCGAGGTGCTTCAGGTCCTGGATGCGCAGCGTCAGCTCGATGGACGCCGTCTGGTCGTCGAAGGTGCGCACATCGGCGTCGCGGATGTCCGTCTTCATCCCCGCCAGCATGGTGGTGATGGCCGCGAGGAGGCCCGGGCGATCCTCCACCCCCACGTTGATCCGCACCTCGTAGGCGCCCTCCGCCCCCTGCTCCCACTCCACCGGGATGCGGCGCTCGGGGTCGTACATCAGGTTCACGACGTTGGAGCAGCTCTGGGAGTGGACGGAGACGCCCTTGCCGCGCGTGATGTAGCCGACGATGGGCTCCCCCATGATCGGGTTGCAGCACTTGGCGCGGTAGATGAGCAGGTCGTCGGTCCCCTTGACCTTGATCCGCTCGTCGCCCACCCGCAGCAGGCGCTTGACGGCGTCGGCCAGCGGCCGCGGCTTCTCGGGCGCGGGCGCGGGGCCCGCGAGCTTCTCGGCCGGCACCAGCTTGGCCAGCACCTGCCGCATCGACAGCTTGCCGTAGCCCACCGCGGTGAAGAGGTCGTCCGCCCGGCTCCCGACGCCGAGCTCCTGGGCGAGCGAATCCAGCCGGGCCGGCTCCACCTTCTTCGGCGCGAGGTCGTAGCGCTTCAGCTCGCGCTCGAAGTGCTTGCGGCCGATCTCGACGGCCTGCTGCCGCTCGGCGATGTTGAGGTAGTGCCGGATCTTGGCCCGGGCCTTGTTCGTCACGGCCAGGGCCAGCCCGTCGCGGCTCGGATGGTGGCCGGCCGAGGTGAGGATCTCCACGATGTCGCCGTTCTTCAGCTTGTAGCGCAGGGGAACCATCTTCCCGTTCACGCGCGCCCCCATGCACTGGTGGCCGATCTCGGTGTGGATGGCGTAGGCGAAGTCGACCGGGGTGGACCCCCGGGGCAGCATCTTGACCTCGCCCTTGGGGGTGAAGCAGTAGACCTCCTCGGGGTAGAGGTCGAGCTTCAGCGAGTTGAGGAACTCGTGCGGGTCCTTCACCTCCTGCTGCCACTCCAGGAGCTGCCGCAGCCAGGCGAAGGCCTGGTCGTCCTTGTCGAAGCCGCTGCGGCCCTCCTTGTATTTCCAGTGCGCGGCGATGCCCTCCTCCGCCACCCGGTGCATTTCGAGGGTGCGGATCTGCACCTCGAAGGGGTGGCCCTCGTCGCCGATGACGGAGGTGTGCAGCGCCTGGTAGCCGTTGGGCCGCGGCATCGCGATGAAGTCCTTGATGCGCCCGGGGACCGGCCGCCAGAGGTTGTGGAGGATGCCCAGCACCGCGTAGCAATCGGGGATGGTGGACACGATGACGCGCAGGGCCACGAAGTCGTAGACCTGGGCGAGGCCGATGCGCTGCCGCCGGAGCTTCTGTTGGATCGAGTAGAGGCGCTTGATGCGCCCTTCGAGCTCGGCCTGCAGGCCGGCGGCGGTGAGCTTCTCCGACACCGTGGCCTTGATCTTGTCGATGAACGCGATCGCTTCGCGCCGGCGCTCCTCGACCTGGGCGGCGAGGTCCTTGTAGCCCTCGGGCTCCAGGTACTGGAAGGACAGGTCCTCCAGCTCGTTCTTGATCTTGCTCATGCCCAGCCGCCCGGCCAGCGGCGCGTAGATGTCCATCGTCTCGCGGGCGATGCGCTGACGTCGGTCGAGGGGCAGGTACTGCAGCGTGCGCATGTTGTGCAGGCGGTCGGCGAGCTTGACGAGGATGACGCGCACGTCGTCGACCATGGCCAGGAGCAGCTTGCGGAAGTTCTCGGCCTGGCGCTCCTCCGAGCTGGAGAAGGGGATCTTGCTGATCTTGGTCACGCCCTCCACGATGTGGAGCACGTCCTCGCCGAAGTGCTCCTTGATCCGGTCCGCGTCGGTGAGAGTGTCCTCGAGGACGTCGTGCAGGAGGCCCACCGCCACGCAGGCGGGGTCCATTCGCATCTCGGCCAGGATGGCGGCCACCTCGAGCGGATGGACGAGGTACGGCTCGCCCGACGCGCGGGTCTGGCCCTTGTGCTCGACCGCGGAGAAGATGTACGCCTTGCGGAGCAGCTCGAGGTCCGCACCGGGGTGGTGCTGGCGGACGGTCTCGTAGATGTCTTCGAAGCGGATCATCGGCCGAGGGAGCGAAGGCGTCGGCGAGCTCGTCGAGGACGCGTCGCCTCATCAGTTTAGGGGCGCTCCCGAGGAGCGTCAAGGCCGCGCCGACGTGGGGGTCTGGGGGGACCGGAGAGTCCCCCCAGCTTAGTGAGCGAGCGCGGATTCATTCCGCGCGAGCGGGAAGACGCGCTGTTGACTTGACCCGTAAACGTGGGACAGAATCGACCCTTCGATTCGCCTTGGGGGCCTTTACCGTTCTGCGATTTATGGACAAATGTCCGCCACCGCTTCCTGCTTCATCGGGGCTGCCGAGCGACCCTTGATTGTTGGGCCACTCGGTCTTACGGCCTCTCCACAGGCTTCAATTCCCGGGGAACTCCCGGTACGTGGCGATCCTACGTCACCGACGTGTGCGGATAGGTCCGGCGGCGACGAGCACAGGGCCGACCATGCAAGGTCATGGAGCCCCGAACAGCTAGGTACCCTCAATCTTTTCCAGGGAGACGGCTCATGAAGATCCGGCTGCAGGCCCTCGTCTTTGTCGGCCTCGTCGCGGCTCTCGTCGTCGGTGGCTGCAGCAGGGTGCGGTCCCGGGCGGCGATGAAGGACGGGAACAAGGACTACAAGGAGGAGAACTTCAAGAAGGCGGTGGTCGATTACGGCCGCGCGGTCGAGCTCGACCCCGACTTCGCCGAGGCCTGGTTCTACCTGGGCAGCTCGCACCAGGCGCTGTACCGGCCCGGGAAGGACTCTCCCGAGAACAAGGAGCAGCTCGAGAAGGCGATCGCGGCGTACAAGAAGTCCCTGGAGGTCAACTCCGGGAAGACCGAGAACCTGAGGAAGGTGAAGGTCAACACGCTGGGGGCGCTCACCTCCATCTACTCCGACGAGCCCTACCGCGACTTCGACACCGCGCTGAAGTACGCGCAGGAGCTCGTGGCCGACAACCCGAACGACGCCAAAAACCTCTACGCGATGGCCAACCTGTACGAGAAGTTCAACCGGGTGCCGGAGGCCGAGGAGCTCTACAAGAAGATCGCCGAGATGAACCCCAACGACCCCAAGGCCTGCGGCGCGCTGGCCGCCTTCTATAACAAGCCCCTCTGGGAAGGCCGGTCCAAGTTCGACCAGGCCATCGCCACCCTGGAGCGCTGCGCCTCCCTCGCCCCCGACGATCCCGGCGGCTACCAGAAGATCGCCGGCTTCTACTGGGACAAGGCCTACCGCGACCCGCTCGCCTCGGACGAGCAGAAGAACCAGTACGCGGACAGGGGCCTGGAGAACATCGACAAGGCCCTCAAGATCAAGCCCGACTACTTCGAGGCCATCATCTACAAGGGCCTGCTCTACCGCGTGAAGGCCGGCACGACCAAGAACCCGCGCGAGCGGCAACAGTACCTGGACGAGGCACAGACCCTGCAGAAGCAGGGCTTGGAGCTGAGGAAGCAGCAGGCGGCGGAACAAGCCGCCGCCGCGGCCGCCGCCGCCGCAGCCGGCAGCCCCAGCCCAGGAAGCTAGAAACAGCGAGCGAGGGGTCCCCCCCGAGCGAGCGACTTGGGGGGAGCGCGTATGCGCGCGGGGGGGTGCTGCCGTTAGGCTTGTACCCCCCCGAACTTACTCTCCAGTCGCTTCCTGGACCATCTTCTCGGAGATGATCCCGATGCGCTCCACGCCCGCGCCCCGCGCCACGTCCATCGCCTCGACGACCTTCCCGTAGGGGACCTTCCCCGACGCCTTCACGAAGATCGTCTTGTCGGACTTGGTCTGGAAGATGTCGGCCAGGCGCGTATGCAGCTCCTCGAGGTTGCTCACCGGGCTCTTGTTCACGGTGATGACCGCCCCCGCCGCCGACTCCTCCAGGCCGAGCACGACCTGGTTGGATTGCGTCTGCTCCTGCGGCGTCTGCTGCTTGGTGTCGGCCTGGGGCAGGCCGATGTCCAGGCCCTTCTGGGCGAGCGGCGTCACCACCATGAAGATGATGAGCAGCACGAGCATGACGTCGATGAGCGGCGTGATGTTGATGTCCGACTTGGCGTCGACGTGCGAGGGCCGCGAGGCCTCGTGGGAGTGGACGACCCACCGGCGGTGGCGGCCCTTGCGCACTTCACCCGGTTTGGGGGGCTGCGGGTCCGGCATCTGGATGTAGGGGGGCTTGCTGGTATCGGACATGGCTAGCTCCCCGCCCGCGGCTCGGCGATGAGGGCCAATTCTTCGACCCCCGCCTCGCGCAGCAAGTCCATCACCTTCATGACCTCCGAGTACTCCAGGTCGCTGTCCGCCTTTAGATAGACGATCTTCTGGCCCTCGGGCGCCTCCTCGAGCCGCTCCTTGACCTGCGGGGTCAGCTCGGCGAGGTCCTTCTGGGGGATGCTGTTGAGGTAGGTGGTGCCATCCTTCTTGATCGCGACCATGATCGTCTTCGGCTCGTCCTTCCTCTCCTTGGTGTTGCCCGCGATGGGCAGCTTCACGTCCACCCCCTTCTGGAGCATGGGGGTGATGACCATGAAGATGATGAGGAGGACGATCATGATGTCAGCCATGGGCGTGACGTTGATGTCCGCGATGGCCCCGCCCTTCTTGTCGCCGACCTGCATCGACATGTGAAGCTCCTCCCGCCCGGCCCGGGGCGACCCGGGCCCCCGCGGACTACGTGCCCTTCTTGATGAAGTAGTCGAGCAGCTCGGAGCTGGAGTTGTCCATCTCCACGTTGAAGCCCTCGACCTTGCCCGCGAAGTAGTTGTACGCCCATACCGCCGGCACCGCCACGAACAGGCCGAAGGCGGTGGTGATGAGCGCTTCCGCAATCCCGGCCGAGATGGCGGCGATGCCGCCCGACCCCGTAAGGGCCATGCCCGAGAAGGCGTTGATGATGCCGAAGGTGGTGCCGAACAGCCCCACGAACGGCGCGGTGGAGCCGATGGTGGCCAGGCCCGACAGGCCCCGCTTCAGGTCGGCCAGGTTCACGGCCGTGGCGCGCTGGATGGCTCGCTTGGCCGCGTCCACCGCCGCTTCCTTGTCCCGCTGCACCTCTCCGGTCTCGATCTGGTACTGCCACTCCTGCAGGCCGAGCACGAGGACCTTCGCCAGGTGGGAGTGCTTCACGTTCTTGCCGTTGGAGACGTCGATGGCTTCCTTGATCTTGCCCTGCTTCAGGAAGCGTGCGACCTCGGGGGCGTACTTGCGCGACTGCTTGGTGGCCTGGCTGTACGTGTAGTACCGCTCGATCATCACGCCGATGGAGTAGATGGACATGAGTCCCAGGACGATGACGACGCCCCAGGCCACCCCGCCCATGTGCCTCACCATGGTCATCAGATCAAACTGCATCGCTCTCGTCCTCCTGATGGAGTGGAACTTGGCTCCGGCCCTTTTCTAGGACAGCTTGAAGTTCACGGTCACGGTCATGATGACCGGCACCGGCACGCCGTTGAGCAGCGTCGGCGTGTACACCCACTGCTTGACCGCGTCGATGGCGGCCTGGTCGAGCAGCGGGATTCCGCGCAGGACCTTCACGTCCGTCACCTTGCCCTGGGGGCTGATGGTGCACTCCAGGATGACCACCCCCTGGACGCGCGCCTGCTTGGCGATGTCCGGGTAGGTCGGAGGCACGTTCTTGAGCTTCTTGGGCTCCTTGATCTGGCCGCCCACGCGCACGGCCTGGGTCGGGGGAGGGGGAGCGTCGGGCAGACCGCCCACGACGCCGCCCACGACGCCGCCGGGCACACCGCCTTCAACGCCGCCGGCCACTCCGCCCTCGACGCCGAGGTCGATCCCCTCGTCCGGCTTGACCTGCTCGGGGACCTCGAGGGGAGCCGTGAACCTGGGCGCTTCCTGGATGACGGGCTTGGGCTGGACCCTGGGTGTGACCGGCGCTTTGGGCGCCGGCGGGGGGGGCGGGGGCGGAGGTGGCGGCGGCGCCGCCGGCTCCACGAAGAACGCCCTCACCGCGGAGGTCGGCTCGGGGAGCTCCTGCGACGTGAGCAGCGGCACCACGATGACGAACAGGAGCACAACGGCGTGGAGGGCGAGGGATACGGGCAGGGTGTACGACTGCTTGGTCTTGTGGGAGACGACGTCAGACTCGATCAGGTCCTCGAAAAGCCGCTGCTGCATTGAAACGCCTCGCTTTCCCGGATCCCTTTGAGGTGACAGGCAGAAGCCGATTCTAATGCTCGATTTCTCAGGGTGTCAAGACCGCCGCCCAGGTGGTGCCGGCGCCGGGACAGACGCAGCCCCCTCCAACCACTTGGACACCGGAGGGTCCGAGCCGGTTCCCCGGGCCGGGCCGCCCAATATAAAGATGACAGCACCGTAGCAGCGGAGCGCCGAATTCATTTCGGCGCGGAGCGACTTGGGGGGGAGCGCGAATGCGCGCGGGGGGGTGCTACGTTCGCTCTTACCCCCCCGAACTTTCTAATAAATCCGGAACATCACGGGCGCGCGGGCGATGGTCGCCACCGGGCGCCCATTCTTGATCGCGGGCGAGAAGCGCCACTGGTAGACGGTCTGTAAGGCGGCGTGGTCGAGGGCGGGAATCGACTGCACCACACGCGCGCGGGCCACGCTCCCGCTCGCGTCGATCAGGATCTCCACCTCCACCGTGCCCTCGATCTTCTTGACGAACGCCTCCTGCGGGTATTGCGGCTTGGTGATCTTGATCGGCCGCGGCGGCTGGTCGTAGTCGAGGACCGGCCCGTCGCCGGTGCCGCCGATCACGCCGCCGATCACGCCGCCCGGGACGCCACCCACCACGCCCCCCTCGACACCGACCTCCATGCCTTCCGCCATTCCGATGTCGCTGCCGGTGGGACTGCCGTGCTGATCGCTCTCGGGGGTACGCGCCTCGGGCTTCAGCGGCTCGTCCTTCGGCACGTCCACCGTGAAGTCGGGCTTCTGCGGCTTCGGATCGGGCGTGACCGGCTTGGCCGGCTCCGCCTTCTCGATGAGCGCCGATCCCTTCGGCAGCGGCGGCGGGGGCGGGGGCGGGGGGTTGTAGATGAGGGCCCGGATGTAGTCGGTGTGCTCGGGGGGCGGCCCCGGCCAGAGGATCGGCACCAGGATGAGCGCGGCGATGGCCAGGGCGTGGGCCACGAGCGATCCCTGCACCCACAGGCGGCTCCGGGCGGGGCGCGGGTTCGAAACGACCAGGTCCTTGAACAGGGAATCGGCGGGATCGGCCGGTGCGGGCGGCACGGGCGGCCGGGCCGCCGGCGGAACCGGAGACACTGCCACGCCACTCATGGGCGTCATTTTACCACCCGATCCGTCCCGTCCTTGTGACGCCGTCTGTCCTCGCTCGGGTCCGTCTAGCGCCAAAAATGAGCCCACCCCAGGAGGGTGAGCAAACCGCTTGCCAGCTAAAGAGCGGCCTTGGCCGTGGGCCGGCTGTTCCTCTTGAGGCTGTCCAACCACACCACGAGCGGGCTGGCGATGTAGACAGTGGAGTATGTCCCGACGACGATACCCACGGTCATGGCGAACCCGAAACCGCGCAGCACCTCGCCTCCGAACAGGTACAAGCCCAGGACCGACAGGAAGGTGGTGCCGTTGGAGATGAGGGTGCGGGTGAGGGTCTGGTTCACCGAGTCGTTGAGGATCTTGCGCAGGGACTCCTTACGCTTCTGGCGCAGGTTCTCGCGCGCGCGGTCGAAGATGACGATCGTGTCGTTGACGCTGTAGCCGACGAGCGTGAGCAGGGCGGCGATTACGTTGAGCGTGATGTCGTAGCCGACGAAAGCGAGCAGGGCGAGGGTCACGAGCACGTCGTGGAGGACGGCCACGGTGGCGGCCGCGCCCCACTTGGCGCCCTTGAACCGCCACGCGATGTAGATGAGCTGGAAGAACAGCCCCCACGCCGTGAGCTGGATGGCCTTTGTCCGCAGCTCCGCGCCGACCACGGGGCCGACGATCTCGGAGGAGGACTCGAGGACGGGGTTGTCGGAATAGCTCGCGGCGAGCGTGTCGAGCACCCGCTTGGCCGTCGCGTCCAGCTCGCCCTCGATCTCCTGGCCTCCGGCGACCCGGATGAGCACCTGGTTCGACGAGGGGCTGCCGTAGGTCTGGATGATCGCACCCGGCGCCACCGACTCCAGGGCCTGGCGGATGCGGTCCACCCGGGGTGTCGTCTTGAACTTCACGATGAGCTCGGTGCCGCCCGAGAACTCGACACCGTAGCGGATGCCGTGGGTGGCCATGTAGGCCACGCCAGCGCCGATGAGGATGAGGCTGGCGGCGATGAAGTAGCGCGCCTTGCCGAGGAAGTCGAAGTGCGGGTTCTTCAGGATCTCCATGGGGCGCCTAGATGCTCAAGGTGGCGACCTGGCGCTTGCCCAGGACCCACTCGAAGAGGAACTTGCTCACGAAGTACGAAGCGAAGATGTTCGCGACGAGGCCCATGAACAGCGTCACCGCGAAGCCCTTGATGGGCCCGGTGCCGAACTGGAAGAGGAAGGCGGCGGCGATGAGGGCCGTCGCGTGCGTGTCCAGGATCGTGAGCCAGACGCGGTCGAAACCGTTCTGGACGGCCGCGCGCACGGTCTTGCCGTTGCGCAGCTCCTCGCGGATCCGCTCGAAGACGAGGACGTTGGTGTCGACGCCCACGCCGACGGTGAGGATGATCCCCGCGATACCGGGCAGGGTCAGCGTGGCTCCCCAGTAGGCCATAGCGCCGAGCAGGATGACGAGGTTGGCCACCAGCGCCACCACGGCGTTGACGCCCGAGAGGCGGTAGTAGATCAGCATGAAGACGGTGATGAAGGCCATGGCTGCCGCCGAGGCCATGACCCCCGAGCGGATGGAGTCGCGGCCGAGGGAGGCTCCCACCGTGAGCTCCTGAAGGTACTTGAGGGTCGCGGGCAGCGCCCCGGCCCGCAGCACCTTGGCCAGCTCGTCGGCCTCCTGCGCCGTGTAGCGTCCAGTGATGCGGCCGTTGTCCGAGATCTGGCTCTGGATGACGGGAGCGGACTCCACCCGCCCGTCCAGGACGATGGCCAGCCGCCGCCCGACGTTGCGCCCCGTCTCCCGGCCGAACTTCTGGGCCCCTTGCGGGTTGAGGTTGAAGTCGACCTCGGGGCCGTTGGTCTGCGGATCGACGCCCGCGCGAGCGCTCTTGAGGTCGCGGCCGGTGATGATCGCCTCCTTCCGCACCAGGTAGTAGACCGGCTGGCCGGGCGTCTCGCCCGCTCCCTCCACCACCTCCATGTTGTCGGGGACCTTGCCGCCGCGGGCCTGGAGGAGCGCCTCGCGGGAGTTGGCCGAATCCTCCACCAGCTTCAAGGAGAGCTGGGCGGTCGTCTTGATGACGCGCTTGGCTTGTTCCACGTCCGTCACGCCGGGGAGCTGGACGAGGATCTGGTCGCCCCGACTGCCGTGCTCGGTGATGACCGGCTCGGCTACCCCGAGCTGGTTCACCCGCCGCTCCAGGGTCTTGATGGCCTCCTTCACCGTACGGTCCTTCAGTTGGCGGACGTAGGTGTCGGTCATCTTGAGCAGGAACTTCCCGTCCCCCGGCTCCCGCATCTCCCACCCGTCGCGGAAGTAGTCCCGCAGCAGGTCGCGCATGTCCTTCACGCGGGCCGGCTCCACGCCCTCGATGGAGAAGGAGGTGGCGTCGACGCGCTGCGCGGAGGCGAACACGATGCCCTTGCGCGTGGCCTGATCGCGGACGGTCTGGACCGCGTCGTCGACGACCGCGTTGAGCGCGTCGTCGGTCACCACCTGGAGCACGAGGTGGATCCCGCCCTTCAGGTCGAGGCCGAGCTTGATCTTCCCCGGCTGGCCGTCCCGGTCGTAGGGCGGCCAGAAGGCGAGGACGCACGCGATGAGGAACGAGCCGTAGACGGTGGCCCTCACGCGCAGCTCCCGCCGCATCGCGAAGTAGCAGGCCGCGGCGAGCAGCACGGTGAGGACGAACCAGAGCACGAAGGGGTTTTGCAGAGCGGGAGGCATCACTTCTCCGTTTGGGAGGGGGATCCCTGAAGGCCGGCGACGGCCGTCTTCAGGACCTTGATCTTGGTCTTGTCGTCGATGCGCACCTGGAACGCGTCCTCCTCGACGCCGACGATGGTGCCGAAGATGCCGGGGTTCACGATGACCTTGTCACCGGCCTTGAGGCCCTTGACGAGGTCCTCCAGCTTCCTTTGCTTGTTGCGCATCGGGAGGATGAGCACGAGATAGAAGATCGAGAAGATGACCGCCATCACGACCACGCTGGAGAGCGGGTTGCCGTCGCCTTGAGGCGATCCCGCCAGCGCGAGCAGGCTTGTCAGTGTGGCGCTCATCATCGCTGTCCTTGGGGGGCGCGCAACGGTGCGTGATCGAGGGCGAGGGACCGAAGGCGGCGAGGCTTCTCAGGCCGGCTGCTTAGCTGTCTACGCCGTCGGCCGCGGCCGAGAGGGCGCGGAGCATCTCTCCCCGGAACTCCTCGAATCGACCCAAAACGATACTCTGCCTCATGTTGCGGAGGGTGTCAAGGTAGAAGGAGAGGTTGTGGACGGTCATCAGGGTCGCTGCCGTCATCTCTCCCGCGAGGTGGAGGTGGCGCAGGTAGCCGCGGCTGGCCGAGGCGCACGTCGGGCAGGCGCAGCCGGGATCGGGGGGACGAGGGTCGCTTCGGTAGCGCGCGTTGCGGATGGAAAGCCGTCCGTGCCGCGTGAAGAGCTGGCCATTGCGGGCGTTGCGGGTGGGGAGGACGCAGTCGAAGAGGTCCACGCCGCGCCCCACCGCCTCCACGAGGTCCTCCGGCGTCCCCACCCCCATCAGGTACCGCGGCTTCTCCTCGGGGAGGATCCCGTCCATCTGGGCCACCACGCGCATGGTGTCCGGCTTGGCCTCGCCAACCGCGAGACCGCCGATCGCGTGGCCGGGGAAGCCGAGGGCCACGATCTCCCGCGCGCTCCGCTCCCGCAGGTCGGGGTCGACGCCGCCCTGCACGATGCCGAAGAGCCACTGGTCGGAGCGACGATGGGCCTGCCGGCTGCGCTCGGCCCAACGCGCGGTGCGCTCGGCGGCGGCGGCGACCACCTCGCGCGGGGCGGGCAGGTTCGGGCACTCGTCGAAGGCCATCACGACGTCGGCGCCGAGGTTCATCTGGACCTGCATCGAGCGCTCGGGCGTGAGGACGTACTCGGTGCCGTCGAGGTGGCTGCGGAAGGTCACGCCCTCCTCGTCGAGCGTGCGCAGCTTGGCCAGGCTCATGACCTGGTAGCCGCCGCTGTCGGTGAGCCAGGGCCCCCGCCACCCGGTGAAGCCGTGCAGCCCGCCCAGCTCGGCCACCAGCGCGTCGCCGGGGCGCAGCATCAGGTGGTACGTGTTGGCGAGCAGGATTTGCGCGCCCACGTCGCGGAGGTCGCGCATGGTGACCGCCTTCACCGCGCCGGCGGTCCCCACGGGCATGAAGGCCGGCGTGTACGCGGCGCCGTGGGGGGTGATCAGCCGGCCCGCGCGCGCTCGGCCCGCGAGCGCCTCCACCGAGAAGGAGAACATCGGGGGCCGGAGTATACGTCGGCTACACTGAATCATGCCGCGATTGAAGGTGGCCGTCCTCTTCGG
>Ga0210378_10000036_pt1 | contig 59573 bp, 53 predicted proteins | sample PLM1_60_b1redo_FD_155465 | JGI IMG/M metagenome (GOLD analysis project Ga0210378, IMG submission 155465) | Groundwater sediment microbial communities from an aquifer in East River, Colorado, USA - PLM1_60_b1 redo | ecosystem: Environmental > Terrestrial > Soil > Riparian zone | place: USA: East... | reverse complement strand
GGTCCCGCACCGCGATCCGGACCAGCTCCCGGCGCTTGAACCGGCGCAGCGCATCCCACGCCCCAGCCGCGTCGTCATGCCGCGCCACCGTCGCCCCAGCCTCCGCCACCAACTCCCCCCGCGAGCGGGGCTCCATGCAGGCCCGGCCGTGGGCGAGCCGGTCGGCCTCCTCGGGGTGGGCGGCCAGCCAGACCCCCATGGAGCGGCTGGCCCCGACGACCGCGACCAGGCGGCGGCGGAACCCGGGCCGGCGACGCAGCGCGGCCGCGAACGCGGCCGCGTCGGGCCGGGCGGCCGCGATCGCGGCCAGGGCCCGGGCGGCCAGGTCGGGATGGGCGCTCCCGGCCACCTCGGCGAGCAGCCGGTGCCCGCCGAGCGCCGCCGACGGCGGCCAGGCGCCGAGCTGGGCGAGCGCGGCCGCGCTGGCCTCGGGCTCGTCGAAGCCGTGGCGGGCCAGGGCGTCGGAGGACGTTCGGGCTGGGTCGGGGATCACGGCACCTCACCGGTCGGCTGGTTGCCGTGCATGGTAGTGGCGACCCCGGCAAGGTCCGATCCTCTGGTGGCGACCCCGGCAAGGTCCGATCCTCTGGTGGCGACCCCGGCAAGGTCTGCCCGGCCGGCGTCGGTACCGGGCGCCCATGGCATCCAGGTTCCGGCGACGGGCATGCAGGCTGCGCCGACGTCCATGCCGGCAAGGCACCGGCCGGGCAGACGGCTGGACGACCGGGCAACCGGCTTGAGGGAGCCGCCGGTGCGCCGGGCGGCACCGGCGCCCGCGGGGTCAGGAGCAGCGGACCCGCTCGACCCAGAGCAGCTCGTCGGCTGCCAGGGGGGCGACCAGCTCCTCGACGTCGGGGAGCTGGCTCCGCGGCACGGCGATGGCGAGCAGCTCCTGGCCGGCCCACTCCCAGCGGATGCCGAGCCGCTCGAGCCGGCCGAGCATGCGGTTGCAGCGCGCGAGCTCCTCGTCGTTGGAGGGGATCGGGGTGACCCGCATGGTGCCCAGGGTCGACGGCTGGGTGATCTCCTGCACCACCGCCTGCCGGTCGCCGTCGGGGGCGACCCGCACCCGGTCACCGAGCACGAGCTGGCCGAGGAACGGGACCACCGCGACCTCGAACTCGGCCGCCCCCACCTGCCGGCAGGGCAGCGCCTCCCACCGCCCCGACCAGCAGTCGACCTCGTCGACGTCACGCCCGAGCACCATCGGGCCCGGGTGCTCCCAGGCCCGGTCGTCGTGCACCACCGGGTCTGGCCAGGGGTCGGCGGAGTCGAGCAGCGGCTGGCCCTGCCGCAGCTCGCTCCTGGGGTCGTCGGGGAACCGGCCTGCCCGGTCGGGCAGGACGACCTGCAGCATGGGGAACTCGTCCAGGTACCAGTCGATCGCCGTCCCGAAGTAGGGGGCGTACCACTCCGGCCGCACCCCGACCACCCGCACGTCCTGCTCGGAGAGCACGCGGTCGTAGTCACGGCCCGGCTCGAAGCGCTCTCCGCGCACGACCCGCTCCCCCATGAGGTTGAGCAGCAGGGCGGCCTGGTTCTGGTCGACCCCGAACATCGACAGCTCGGGATGGCCGAGTGACGTCCACAGCCCGATCGTGTAGGTCCACGGGTGGTGGAGCGGGTCCCCGAAGACCATCTGCAGGTGCCAGCCGTACCGATCCACGTTGGCGCGGACCGGCTCGAGCCGGTCGGCCAGTCCGGGATCGATCTCGGGCATGGGCAGGTACGGCTCGCCGAGCCGGCGCCGACGCCGGCCAAGGGGCATCCATGAGCGCACCACGGGTCAGAGCAGCGGGAGGTAGCGCTCGCGCTCGAAGGGCGACACGTAGCGCTGGTAGGACTCCCAGTCTCGGTGCTTGTTGCGCAGGAACCACTCGAACACGTGCTCGCCGAGGGCCTCGGCCACCAGCTCGGACGCCTCCATGGCGCCGAGCGCCTCGTGCAGGTCGACCGGGAGCGGGGTGATCCCGGCCGCCCGGCGCTCGGCGTCGGTCATCTCGCCGATGTTGTCGCCCGCCTCGGGAGGCAGCTCGTACTCCTCCTCGATGCCGTTGATGCCGGCCGCGAGCAGCACCGCGAAGGCGAGGTAGGGGTTGGTGGCCGGGTCGGGCGAGCGCACCTCGACGTCGACCCGGTCGGAGCGGTAGCCCCCCACCCGCACCATCGCCGAGCGGTTGCGCTGCGCCCAGCACACCCAGGTGGGCGCGTCGTAGCCTGGCACGAGCCGCTTGTAGGAGTTGATCCACTGGTTGGTGACCGCGGTGTACTCGTGGGCGTGGACGAGCAGGCCGGCGATGAACGCCCGCGCCGTCTTGGACAGGTTTGCCTCCTGGCCAGGGTCGTAGAAGGCGTTGCGGTCGCCCTCGTAGAGCGACAGGTGGGTGTCCATGCCCGAGCCGGCCACGCCCTCGGTGGGCTTGGGCATGAAGGTCGCGTGCAGCCCCCGCTCCAGCGCCGCCTCCTTGACCACCAGCCGGGAGCTCACGATGTTGTCGGCCATGGTGAGCGCGTCCGCCTCGCGCAGGTCGATCTCGTGCTGGCTGGGCGCGATCTCGTGGTGGGACTGCATCACCGAGATGCCCATGCGCTCCAGCATGCCGATGGCGACCCGGCGGAAGTCCTGGGACAGGTCGAGCGCGGTCTGGTCGAAGAACGAGCCGGTGTCCAGGGGCTTGGCCGACTCGGCGTCGGCGAACAGGAAGAACTCCATCTCGGGCTGGACGTAGACCGTGAACCCGAGGCCTGCGGCCCGCTCCAGGTTGCGGCGCAGGACCCAGCGGGGGTCGCCGTCGAACGGCTCCCCCTCGGTGGTCAGCACGTCGCAGAACATGCGGGCCACGCCCCCGTCGTCGTTGTGGCCGGGCAGGATCTGGAACGTGCTCGGGTCGGGCCGGGCCACCATGTCGGCCTCCTGGACCCTGGCGTAGCCCTCGATCGCCGAGCCGTCGAACTCCATGCCCCGCTCGAACGCGTCCTCCAGCTCGGCCGGGGTGATCGCGAACGACTTGAGGAAGCCGAGGACGTCGGTGAACCACAGGCGGATGAAGCGGACGTCGCGGTCCTCGACCGTACGCAGGACGTACTCCCGCTGCTTGTCCATGTCGGCGTCTCTCGCAGGACGGGCACGCTGGAACGTGCGACGACGGATCGGGTGGCGCGCCATGCTACCAAGCCGGCCCCTCCGGGGGGTGACGATCGGGTCGCCCTGGGGGGACGGTCCGGTCGCCCTGGGGGGACGGTCCGGTCGCCCCTGGGGGACGATCCGGTCGCCCTGAGGGGGCGGTCCGGTCGCCCGCACCGCGGTCGCCGGGCCGCTGTCCGCAACCCCAGGCGGGAGGCGCTGCTATCGTGGCGGGAGAGGCCGGGCGGGCGCCCGCCGAGGGCGGGGCACGTCCCTCGGCCGGAGCACGGGAGGTGTCCGTGGAACGGCTGCGACTGGCCGGTGCCCAGATCAACCCGGTCGTCGGGGACGTCGAGGGCAACGTCGAGCTGATCCTCCGCGCCTACCAGGAGGCGGCCGGGCGCCACGCCCACCTGGTGGTCTTCCCGGAGCTGGCCGTGACCGGCTACCCGCCCGAGGACCTGGTGTTCAAGCCGGCGTTCCTGGCCGCGAGCCGGACCGCGACCGAGCGGGTGGCGGCCCGGGTGGGCGACACCGCGGCGCTGGTGGGCTTCGTGGAGCCGACGCCGGCCGGCCCGGCCAACGCGGCCGCGCTCTGCCACCAGGGCCAGGTGGTCGCCACCTACCGCAAGGTGCTCCTGCCCAACTACGGGGTCTTCGACGAGGAGCGCTACTTCGTGCCCGGTGGCGAGGTGCTGCTGGCCGGGTTCGGCGGCGTCCAGGTGGGGGTCACGATCTGTGAGGACCTGTGGTTCCCCTGGGGCCCGATGGCGTCGGCCGCCGCGGCCGGGGCCGAGGTCGTGGTCAGCCTGAACGCCTCGCCGTACCGGCTCGAGAAGGGCGACCGGCTCGGCCCCATGCTGGCCACCCGCGCGGCCGACCACGGCACCCACCTGTTCTACGTCAACCAGTTCGGGGGCCAGGACGAGCTGGTGTTCGACGGCCAGAGCGCCTACGTCGACCCGCAGGGCCGCACCCTGGCCCGGGCCGGGCCGTTCACCGAGGAGCTGCTGCTGGTCGACCTGACCCTCGAGGAGGGGGCGACCGCGCGCCTGTCCGACCGGCCCCGCCGCTCTCCGGCCGCGGACACGCACCCGGCCCTGGCCGTGCGCCGGGTCCAGGTCGTCGAGACCCTGCCCGACCCGGGCCCGCCCGTCGAGCGCCGGCTCGCCCCGGTCCCAGGCACCGAGGAGGCGGTCTACCGGGCACTGGTCACCGCCACCCGCGACTACGTGGAGAAGAACGGCTTCCGGTCGGTGCTGGTCGGCCTGTCCGGCGGGATCGACTCGAGCCTGGTCGCCACCGTGGCGGCCGACGCGCTCGGCCGCGAGCGGGTGACCGGGGTGGCCATGCCGTCCTCGTACTCGTCGGAGGCGAGCCTCGGCGACGCCCGCGCCCTGGCCGGCAACCTCGGCATCAGGCTGCTGGTCCTGCCGATCGCCGAGCCGGTCGAGGCGTTCCTGTCGGTGCTCAAGGAGCCGTTCGCGGGCACCGAGGAGGGCGTGGCCGAGGAGAACCTCCAGGCCCGCGTCCGCGGCACCCTGCTCATGGCCCTGTCCAACAAGTTCGGCAGCCTGGTGCTGGCCACCGGCAACAAGTCCGAGCTGGCGGTCGGCTACGCCACCCTGTACGGCGACATGGCGGGCGGCTTCGGCGTCATCCGCGACGTGCCCAAGACGCTGGTATACGACCTGTGCAGCTGGCGGAACCAGGCCGGGGTGGTGATCCCCCAGGCGGTGCTCGACAAGCCGCCCTCGGCCGAGCTGCGCCCGGGCCAGCTCGACACCGACTCCCTGCCCCCCTACGAGGTGCTCGACCCGATCCTCGAGGCCTACATCGAGGACGACGCCAGCGTCGACGAGCTGGTCGCCGAGGGCTTCGACCGGGAGACGGTCGAGAAGGTCGTGAAGCTGGTGGACGGTGCCGAGTACAAGCGGCGCCAGGCGCCGCTTGGGCCGAAGGTCACCGGCCGGTCGTTCGGCAAGGACCGCCGCCTGCCCGTGACCAACCGGTTCCGGGGGTGACCCGCCCGGCCAGGTAGGCTGCGCGGAGGGTCCTAACCGGTCGCCGGCGCGCTTGCGGGCCGCCAGGCGTGGCACACTTTGGTGGTCCAGGAGACCCCGAGCGGGCTCCAAGGAACCATACAGAGGAGGCCGCCATGCCGGTCGCCATCGCCGACCTCGCCGCCTGGAAGGCGCGCCGGGAACGGTTCGTCATGCTCACCGCCTACGACGCGCTGACCGCGCGCGTGCTCGACGAGGCCGGAGTGCCGCTGCTGCTGGTCGGCGACTCGGTCGGCAACAACGTGCTCGGCTACGAGACCACGATCCCGGTCACGATGGACGAGGCGCTGGTGTTCACCGCGGCGGTCGCCCGCGGGGCCAGGAACGCGCTGGTCGTCGGCGACCTGCCGTTCGGGGCCTACCAGGCGTCGGCCGCGGAGGCCGTGCGCAACGCGACCCGGCTGGTCAAGGCGGGGGCGAACGCGGTCAAGCTCGAGGGCGGCCGCCGGTCGGCCAAGGCGGTGCGGCGCATGGCCGAGGCCGGCGTCCCGGTGATGGGCCATCTCGGCTTCACGCCCCAGTCGCTCAACGCGTTCGGCGGCTTCCGCGTGCAGGGCCGGGGCGCCAAGGGCGACGAGCTGCTGGCCGACGCGCTCGCGCTCCAGGAGGCCGGCTGCTTTGCGATCGTGCTGGAGATGATCCCCTCGGAGCTCGGCACCCGGGTCACCGAGGCGCTCGACATCGCGACCATCGGCATCGGGGCCGGCCCCGGCGTGGACGGCCACGTCATGGTCATCACCGACCTGATCGGCCTCACCGGGGACCCAGCCCCGCGCTTCGTGAGGCGCTACGCCGACCTGCGCTCGACCCTGACCGACGCGGCCCAGCGCTTCGCCAAGGACGTCGCCGAGGGCCACTACCCGGGGCCCGAGCACCAGTACCACTGAGGTCGCCAATGGTTGCAGGAACAATGGAATGTGAGATAGTTGTTTCCGCAAGCGTCATGGCCGCCGACCGGCGGCCGCCCACGGAGAGGAGCACAGCATGAGCGAAGGTTCCGCACAGGCAGGAGCACGGGTGGTCGACGGCCGGCCCGTCCCGCCCCCGGGCACCTGGGTCATCGACCCGGTCCACTCGTCGTTGGAGTTCGTCGCCAGGCACCTGATGGCGAAGGTGCGCGGCCGCTTCACCCGCTTCAGCGGCGAGGCCGAGATCGCCGAGATCCCGGAGCAGTCCCGCGTGCATGTCGAGGTGGAGGCGGCCAGCGTGGACACCCACGACCCCACCCGGGACGGCCACCTGAAGTCCGCGGACTTCTTCGACGTGGAGCACTCCCCCACCATCACCTTCCAGAGCACCGCGGTCCGGCCCGGCGACGAGGGCGTCTGGAAGCTCGACGGCGACCTCACGATCCGGGGCGTCACCCGGCCGGTCACCTTCGACCTCGAGTTCCTCGGGGTCGGCACCGACCCGTGGGGTAACCTTCGGTCGGGCTTCTCCGCGGCCGCCACCGTCAACCGCGAGGACTGGGGCCTGAAGTGGAACGCGGCCCTGGAGACCGGCGGGTTCCTGCTCGCCAAGGAGGTCCGGCTCGAGATCGAGGCCGAGCTGATCCGCAAGTAGCGGTCGGCGGGCGCGACCTCGCGCCCTGTGGCGTCGACGGCCACCGGCACGGCTACGACCCCGAGCGGAGCGTGCGGAAGTCGCCCTCCTCGTACCGGGCGAGCACGAACACCAGGTCGGCGAGCCGGTTCAGGTAGCGCACGGCCTCCCGGTCGGACAGCAGGCCGGCCCGGTCCATCGTGACCGTGTGGCGCTCGGCCCGCCGGACCACCGTGCGGGCGTAGTCGAGGAACGAGGAGCCGCGGGACTCGCCCGGCACGATGAACTCCTCGGGCATCCGGATCTTGCCGGTGTACTCGTCGATGAGCCGCTCCAGGCCGTCCACCATGGGGGCCGTCACCTTGGTCCGGCCGGGCTGCAGCTTGTGGGCGTTCTCGACGGCGGTGGCCAGCTCCGCCCCGACCACGAACAGCTCCCGCTGGAGGCGGAGGACCAGGTCGGCGAGCAGGCTGTCGGCGATGAACACCCTGGCCATGCCGAGCGCGCCGACCGCCTCGTCGGTGGTCCCGTACGCCTCGGTGCGCAGGTCGGACTTGTCCACCCGGCCGCCGTAGAGCAGCCCGGTGGTGCCGTCGTCCCCGCCCCGCGTGTAGATCCTCACGAGCGCTCCTTCGTGGTCGCCTGGGCGGCGGGGCGCTGCCGCCGCTCCTCGGACAGTCGGGTGATCCGGACTCCGGCGTGGATCCGGTAGCGGCGGTTGACGCTCACGATCACCGCGGTGAACCCCTCGAGCTGGCGGGCCAGCCGGAGCGGCCCGGCGTCGACCCCCCGGCACCCGGGAATCTCGTCGGCCAGCGCGATCACCACCGCCTTGGCTTCCGTGTCGTCCCCGGCCACCAGCACGTCGGTGTCGACCTCCCGGTCCGGGTCGGCCAGCAGCCTCGGCGCCGCGTGGTGGAACGCGGCCGTCACCCGGGCCCTGGGCAGCAGCGCCTGGGCCTGCTCGGCGGCGCTGCCCTCGGGCACGTCGAGCAGGTAGGGGCCGGTCCTGTCCCAGGCGAGGGGGTTGACCACGTCGACGACGATCTTGTCCCCGATCGCGCTGGCCAGAGAGGGCAGCACCGCCGACTGGCCCTCGAACGGGAAGGTGAGCAGGACCACGCCGGCCCGCTCGGCCGCCTCCTCGTTGGCCACCCCGCGGATGGGCAGGCCGCGCCCGGCGTCGAGTTGCTGGACGACCCCGCGGGCCCGGTCGGCCGAGCGCGACCCCAGCAGGACCTGGTGCCCGGCCAGGGCGAAGCGCAACGCGAGCCCGCGGCCCTGCGGCCCCGTCCCGCCGAGCAGACCGAGGATGAGCTGATCGGCCACTGTGCTGCCTCCTGTCGTCGGTCCGTCAGCGCGCCGGCCCGGCATGCGTGCAGCGGGCGGGCTGGTCACGTGGAGGCTACCTGACCCGGACGGCAGGGGCGCCCACGCGAGCTACTACCCGCTGACCGGTCCGGACGGGAAGGTCACCGGGGTGGGCGCGGTGGTCACCGACACCACCGGACGCAAGGCGGCCGAGCACGCGCTGACCGACAGCGAGGCCCGGCTGCGGCTGGCCCTGGACGCGGCCCGCATGGGCACCTTCGACTGGGACCTGCGCACCGGCGCGCTGCGCTGGAACCCCAACCACGCCCGCATCTTCGGGGTGGAGCTGGACGCGTTCAGCGGCACCTACCCCGGGTTCACCGAGCGGATCCACCTCGACGACGTCGAGGCGGTCGAGGCCGAGCGGGCGCGGCTGCTCGCGGCCGAGCGCGAGACCCGGGCCGCGCTGGACCGCATGCTCAGCCTCACCCCGACGTTCCATGCCGAGGACCTGGGCGCCGCCGACCTGGCCGAGACGATCTGCCGGGCGGCCGCGCGGACCTTCGCCTGCCCCTGGGCGTCGATGTGGGAGCTCGAGGGCGAGCAGGCCAGGCTGGTCGCGGCCGCGCCCGTCCGGGCCGGCGGCGCCACCTCCGTGGCCGTGGCCGCCGTGGCCGGCCCACCCTGCGCGCCGCCTGGCGCGGGCTCGCGCTGACCGTGGCCGACCCGCTGACCCTGACCCACGCCCTGAACGTGGTCTTCCTGGCCGAGCACCCTTCCGAGGAGGCGTTCGCGACCGTCTGCTGCGCCCGCGTACCCCCCGACCGGGCCAGCGCGACGTTCGTGGTCGCCGGCCACCCCATGCCCCTGCTGCTGGGAGAGGGCGTGGACCTGGTCGACCTGCCGTGCGGGCCGCCGCTCGGCCTTGGCCGGGACGGCGACTGGGCGGGGGTGACGGTCCCCCTGGGCCGGACGTGGGCGCTGCTGTTCTACACCGACGGCCTGGTCGAGGCCAGGAGCCGGCCGGGCGGTCCGGACCGCTTCGGCGAGCAGGGGCTGATCGGGCACCTCGGCGAGCTGCCGGCTCCGGGCGGGCTGGACGGCGCCGGCCTCGACACCGTCCTCGCCCACGTCCAGGAGCTGTCCGGGGAGCGCTTCGCCGACGACGTCGCCGTGGTCCTCATCCGCCACCACCCCGACCCCGCTGGGCCTGTCTGAGCCAGTGCAGATCGGAGCTGCTGCCGGGTCACCTGGGCAGCAGCGCGGCCGTGACGGTCGCGCCCGGCTCGACCGTGGCGCCCGGGCCGAGGACGCTGCCGGTGACCGTGGCGCCCTCCCCGACGACGGCGCCAGGGCCGACCACGGCGCGGGTGACCACAGCGCCGCGCTCGATCCGGCTGCCCCTGTCCAGCACGCCCGGCCCGACGACCACGGCGCCGGGGGCGGGCACGCTCCCGTCCACGACCAGCACCGGGCCCCGGCCGGGGCCGGCCGGGAGGAGGCGGCCGGGCGGCAGCCGGTAGGGCCAGCAGCCGGCGAGCAGGCGGGCCGAGACGGCGAGGAGCCGGCCGAGGGTGCCCGCGTCGGCCCAGGGATGGCGGAGCGGCCACCCCTGGGCCTGGCCGCGCCGGCAGAGCGGTCCGAGCACCGACTCGGCCAGCGTGGAGTGCCCAGGGGGGACGGCGTCGAGCGCGGCCGCGCGCACGGCGTACACCCCGGCCGACGCCCAGCCCCCGGCCGGGTCGGGCGCGATCCGGCCGGCGGCGTCCAAGCGGAACGGCAGCGGGTCGTCCCGGGCCGGTACCAGGCCGGCGGCGAGCTGGGCCCCCGACCGCTCGAGCAGGGCGGCCAGCTCGGCCATGTCGGCGGGATGGACCACGACATCGGCGCAGGTGACGAGCACGATCCCCCGGCCAAGGAGCCCGAGCCGACGGGCGTTGCCGAGCCCGCCGCCGGTGCCCAGCAGCTCCGGCTCGCGCACCACCTGGCAGCCGGCCGGATCGCCCGCAGCGCGCAAGGCCCTGCTCCCACTGCCCGCAGCACGCCTAGCCCCGCTGCCCGCAGCACGCCAGGCCGACTCGCCCGCAGCGCGCAATGCCCGGCCGTCAAAGTGGGCGGCGAGCAGGTCGGCGCCGTGGTGGGCGTTGACCACGACCCGGCCGGCACCCGCGACCAGCAGCGCCTCGCACGCGAGATCGACGAGTGGCCGCCCGGCAGGGGCAAGCAGCGGCTTGGGCACGCGCCGGGTCAGCGGGGCCAGGCGGCTGCCCGCCCCGGCGGCAAGGCAGAACCCGACGACCTCGGTCCCGGGGGGCGCGTCCGGGCCGGCGACCATCCGGCTACCGCCGGGGGTCGCCGGCCCGGACGGCGACGAACCACTCCTCGGGCACGAGGTAGCGGGGGCCGCCAGGGGTCTCCTCGACCAGGACGTCGGGGGGCAGGGCGGCCAGCCCGAGCAGGCCGAGGACTCCGTCGTGGGCGGCCCGGGCCAGCGCGACCGTGCCGGCCGGGCCGCCCGCGACGTAGTCAGCCCCGGCGCGCAGGCCCATCACGCCCGACACCCGCTCCGCCCACGCGGCACCGACCTCCTCCTGGAGCGTGCCCAGATCCTCGGCCGGGACCTCGACCCAGTCCGGCCGGACGCCGAAGGCGTCCTGGAACCCCTCGGCAGCGAGCCTGACGAGCACGCTGATGCGGCGGAGCGCCGGTGACGCCGGCGGTTCGGTCTGCATGCCTCTCCTCGTCGGTCGGGCCGAGGGCCGACCCGGCGGCTCGGGCCTCGCCTCCGCTCAGGTGCTCTGGCCGCCTCCTGGGCCGGTTCCCCAGTGACGGGTGCAAGGGAGTCGGCCTGTCAGCCAGCACGTGCTCCCAGCATCCCGCCACGCTGTGCGGGTCGGGCGCGAGTGGGCAAGGGAGGCCGGTCGTCATCGGGTGGCATCGGCTCCCGGCGGCAGAGGGGACAGTAGACAGGACCGCGGGAGCCTACCCGTCATACTAGCCGGCGTCGGCCGCCAGACGCGGCCACGTGGACCGCGGCGCTGGCCGTCTCGGCCATCCCGTTGGCTTGTCATGTTCCAGGCCCGGCGTTAGCGTGGCAGCCACGGACCCGAAGGAGGTGGTGCCATGTGCCTTGAGGCGACGCTCGAGCAGGCGCGGACCGGGGCGCGCCAGGCCGCCGTGCCGGACCACGGCGGGGCCAGGACCAAGGAGCTGCCCAGGATCGGCCGGCGGGCGTTCCTCAAGACGGGCGCCGCGGCCGGGGCGGTGGCCGGGCTTGGTGCCACCGGGGCCGGCGCCGTCCTGGCAACGCCGGCGCTTGCCTCGCAGGTTCCCGGCAGGCGGACTGTGGACCTGTCCCACGTGTTCCGGGCGGGGTTCCCGGTGTACACCGGGCCGGTCCCCCAGCGCGTGGTCCGAAAGACGATCGCGGCCGACGGCTTCTACACCCAGGAGTGGACCTTCTGGGAGCACTCCGCCACCCACATGGATGCCCCGGGGCACTTCGCCGCGGGCGGCCGGCTGTCCCCCGACATCACGCCCGAGGAACTGCTCCTCCCGGCCGTGGTCATCGATATCGCCGCCCGAGCGGCGGTCGACCCCGACGCCCAGGTGACGGTGGCCGACCTCCGGGGCTTCGAGCGGGGCAACGGCCGGATCCTGCGCGGCTCGGCGGTGCTGATGCACTCCGGCTGGGAGACCCGGGCCGGCGACCCCGACGCGTTCCAGAACGTGGGGCCCGACGGCCTGTTCCACTTCCCCGGGTTCAGCGTGGACGCCGTGGAGTGGCTTCTTGAGAACCGGGACATCCGGGCCATCGGGGTGGACACCCTGAGCCTGGACTTCGGCCCCTCCCAGACCTTCGGCGTCCACCACCTGCTCCTCGGGGCGGACCGGTACGGCCTGGAGAACCTGAGGGGCCTGACGGCCATCCCCCCGCGAGGGGCCACGATCTTCGTCGGCCTGATCCCGTGGGAGGCGGGGTCGGGCGGGCCCTGCCGGGTCATCGCCCGCTGGTAGAAGCCACGGGGAGTGAGACCCGTGGAGCGGTACGCGTACGACTACCGGCCCGAGGAACTCGCCGAGTGGGTGCCGAGGATCAGGATGCTGCACGAGGGCGGGCGACCGGTGCACCTGCTCATGAACAACCTCTACCGGGCTACGCGGCGCACCCGGGGCGTCCGCGCAGGTCGGCGGCGTGATGCAGGGGGAGCCGGCCTGTAAGCCGGCTTCTGTCTCCCCCGGTGTCCCGGGGGGGAGGCGGCCATCCATCTGGGACCGGCGTTGCCGCCGGCCTCGTGCGGCCCACCAGGGGACTCGACCGGGCCGGTCTCCACGGCCCGCTCCTCGCGGGCCGGTACGTCCCCTACTTGGCCTTGCTCCGGGTGGGGTTTGCCAAGCCGGCCGGTCACCCGGCCGCTGGTGCGCTCTTACCGCACCGTTTCACCCTTGCCGCGGGCGCCCGGGCCGGCTCGGGCCCTGGCGCCACGCTCGCCGCGGGCGGCGAGGCGGCGGTCTGTTCTCTGTGGCACTGTCCTGCGGGTCACCCCGACTGGCCGTTAGCCAGCACCCTGCCCTGCGGAGGCCGGACTTTCCTCGACCCCGGGCTGCCCCGGGGCCGCGGCCGCCCGGCCGGCTCCCCCTGCCCTACCAGTATGCCAGCTCGTCCCCGAACCGCCCCGGCAGGGGGCATACCGGTTGCAGCTACTCGACCACGACGTTGCCCGGCGTCCTGGCGGACCTGAACCGCCCCGGCAGAGGCATACTGGTTGCAGCAGCCCAGCCGAAACCGAGGTCGACCGTGGTCCCTGTCCTCGTCCTTGCCTTCATCCTCGTCCCCATCGCCGAGCTGGCCGTGATCATCACCGCGGGCCGGAGCATCGGCTTCCTGCCGACGTTCATCCTGCTGGTGACGTTCAGCCTGCTGGGCGCCTGGCTGGCTCGGCGGGAGGGGCTGTCGGCGTGGCGGCGCCTGCAGCACGCGCTGGCCGAGGGGCGCATGCCCACCGTGGAGGTGGCCGACGGCGCGATGATCCTGCTCGCCGGGGCCTTGCTGCTCACCCCCGGGTTCCTCACCGACGTGGTCGGCGTCCTGCTGCTGCTCCCGCCCGTCCGGGCGGCGATCCGCCGCGTGGCGCCGAGGGTCGCCGCGTGGCGGCTGCGCCGGATGGGCGGCCCGGGCCGGCCCCGGACCCGGGTGCGGGTCCGCCGGGTCGAGGTCGTCGACGGCGTCTCCCACCGTCCCGGGCCGCGCCCGCCCGGCCCACCCGACGCCGGGCCCGCGGGGACGGACGCCTCCTGGGGCAAGCTCGAGCTGGACGAGGGGCGTCCGCAGGACACGCCCTAGCCGAGGCGGCCCTGGACCGGGCCGCGCACCGGGCCCTGGGCGTCCATCGCCTTGTTGGCCAGGGCGTCGGCGGCCCGGTTGCGCCCCCGCGGCACGTGCTCGAACGTCACCTGCTCGAAGCCGCTGGCCAGGCGCTTGGCCTCGGCCCAGAGGGGCTGCAGGCCGGCGTTCTTCACCTTCCACTGGCCGCGGAGCTGCTGGACCAGCAGCAGCGAGTCGGCGCGCACGCGCACCCGGCGGGCGCCCAGGGCCCGGGCCCGCTCCAGCCCGGCGATGACGGCCCGGTACTCGGCGACGTTGTTGGTGGCCCAGCCGATCCCCTCGGCCACCTCGGCCAGCACGGTGCCGTCAGGGCGGGCGACCACCGCGCCGATGCCCGCCGGACCCGGGTTCCCCCTGGCGCCGCCGTCGGTCCACACCACGACCTCGTCCTCGCCCCCGCCGCCGCGGTCGGCCGGCGTCATCGACGCACCCCCCACGCCCGCGAAGCCCCGGACAAGCTCATCCGACCACCAGGATCCGGCGGCAGTTCTCGCATCGCTTGATCTCCTCGACGGGCAGCCTACGGATCGCGCTCAGCTCCACCGGGGAGATCGTCACCCGGCAGCCCTGGCAGGTGTTGCCGACGAGGGCGGCCGCCCCGACCCCGCTCTGCCTGCGCCGGACCTGGTCGTACAGGGCGAGGAGGCCTTCGTCCACGGTCGGTGCGAGCGCCTCGCGGGCGCTCCGCTCGACCTCCAGCTCGCGGTCGATCTCGGCCAGGGCGGCGTCGCGGGCCTGGGTCACCTTGGCCTGCTCGCCGACCACCGCCTCGCGCCGGCTGGCCAGCTCGGCGAGCTCCCGCTCCAGGGTCTCGCGGGCCTCCATCCGCTCGAGCAGGTCGTCCTCCAGGCTCGACTGCCGGCGCCGCAGGGCGGCGACCTCCTCCTGGATCGCGGTGAGCTCCTTGGGGCTGGTGACCCGGCCCGAGACGGCCCGCTCCTCCTCGCTGACCGCCTTGCGGGTGACCATGTCGATCTCGGCCTCGAGGCGGTCGTGCTCGCGCCTGACGGTGACCAGCGTCCCCTGGCGCTCGGCGGTGAGCTGGTCGATCGCGGCCAGGACGGTGGCCAGCTCGGCGAGCTGGGCGTGCTCGGGCAGGTGCTCGCGCCGGTGGGTGAGACGGTCGATCGCCGAGTCGTGGGCCTGCAGCTCGAGCAGGTTGTGCTGCTGTTCCAGGGAGGCTTCCAATGGTCCCCTCGGGATCTGGGTCCGGGTCCGGGATCCTAGCCTACCCCGTCACATGCCGGGCGCCGGATCGACGGCCCGGAAGCTGCGCGGCTCGGCGGGCAACCACCGAAGCCGCCGAAGCACCTTGACCGTGCTCACCACGAGAGGTCCTCGATCAGCAGCTCCAGGCAGGACTCCTCGTGGACGGTCACGCCCAGCGACGCCATCGCCGGCGCCAGCTCGGCGTCCCAGCGGGCCTGGACGGGTTGGCCGGAGAGCGGCTGGAGGACCGAGCCACGCTGCTGGGCGTGCAGCACGGCCTGCTCGTAGTCGCCGGCGAGCATCCGCCAGGGCGTCGTGGGAACGACCTCCCGCATGCGGTTGGCGAGCTCGATCCCGGGCCAGTCGAAGTCGCCGTGGTAGCGCAGGCGCGCGCCGCCCGCGACGAGCCGGCGCAGCAGCGAGGTCGTCACCGAGGCGGCGCTGCCGGCGGTGCAGACGGCCGGCGCGCGGGCGCCGGCGTCCATGGCGGCCTCGAGCACGCGGGGGTTCTCGCACACGCTCACCAGCGCGCCCTCTGCCACCTGCCAGCAGATGCGGTCCAGGTCCCGGAGGGTGAGGTGCACCTCCTCGCCGGCGGCGGCCCGGCTCCGCAGCCACGCCTCGCGCCAGCCGTCGCCGACCGGCGTGAGGCCGAGGGTCAGGACGGTGGTCGACACGGTGTCGGTGAGCACGCCGGCTCTTCGCCACAGCTCCCGGCGTTGCCTGGCGGAGGCTCGCGGCGGGAGGTCCTGGCCGTCGGCGAGCGCCAGTGCCCGCAGCACCATGCGGGCGAGCACGGTGTCGTCGTCGAGGCCATGCGCCGAGCCGGTGACCTGGAAGGCCAGCTCCCCGCGACCGATCGGGGCCGAGCGGGGTTCGATCGGGGCCGAGCGGGGTTCGAGGAGCAGCTCGGCGAGCGTCTCGACCGCCTGCGCGAGCAGGCGGGCGGCGACCTCGTACGGATACCTGCCGAGGGTCCCGGCGCGGCGGACGCCCTCGAGCCACCCGGGCGCCCATGGGAGCGCGTCCAGCCCCGCCTCGGAGAGCGAGCGGGCGGCGTCGCCGTACAGCCGCTGCCGTGCCGCCACGGAGGCCTCCCGCCGCGCCGGCCGGTCGGTGAGCCTCCCGTCGAGGCCGGTGAGCACCTCGAGGAGCCCGGCTCCGACGGCCGTGGCGCGCAGCCTGGCGTCCAGCTCGGCCAGGTCGATCCGCAGGCGGGGCCCGAGCACGGGCCTGCCCAGCAGCCGCGACAGCGCCAGTCGCTGTGCGTCGTCCAGGTCGTGGAGCTCCAGCCGGCCGGTCACGGCAAGGCCGTTGCGCTCCAGGCGCTCGCGAGCCCGCTGCCACAGCGGCTGCAGCGCGGGCTGGGCGAGCCAGCGCCTGGTCTCGGGCTCGAGTCGCACCTCCGGGCTCTCAGACGCTCACCAGGCGCCGGCGCCGGCCGTCCCAGTCGAAGTGCACCGTGGCGACGCCCCGGGCGCTCTGCTCGCGCAGGCATTCGTAGATGCTCAGCCTGGGGACGGTGGCGAAGGTCCCCCACATCCGTTCGCTGGTGATGATGAAGTCAAGGTCCAGGTCGACCAGGAGCCCGAGCAGCCGCGCGTGGGTGGGCTCGTCGACCTTGGCGAAGGCGTCGTCGAGCAGGATCAGCCGTGGCACGGCCGGCCACTGCTCCGCCAGCGCGTTGAAGTGCGCGGCCGCGGCGGCGAACAGCGGCAGGTAGGAGACCACCCGCTTCTCCCCTTCGGACAGGCCGATCCGCGGGCCGAGGGTCCGCTCGCTCCCCGGCCGGGACGCGTCGACGACCTTGATGGTGAAGGCATGCCAGGCCCGGTAGTCGAGCCCCTCGGCGAGGTGCCGCCCGTAGCCGGCGCCCGGGTCGGCCTGACGGGCGGCCTCGATGCGTCGCTGCAGCGCCTCGCGCAGGGCGACCCGCTGCTCCACGGGGAGCAGCTCCCCGGGGGTGCGGATGAGCTCCACGGCGCGGCGCGCGTCAGCGTCGGCATCGTCGCGCAGCCGCCACTCGAGGCGCACCCCGAGTCCCTGGGAGCTGCGGACCGAGTCGAGCAGGCGGTTCATCTGCCGCTCGAACGACTGCGCGCCGTGGAGCTGCCTGGCGAGGTTGTCGCCCAGCTCGCCGAGCAGGTGGCGCTCGAACACCTCCTGCTCGCGCCGGCTGAGGGTGTCCCGCGCCGCGGTCGCGGCGTCGCGCAGCCGTGCCGCGACCGTGGCGACCGGCTGGGCCCCGCTGTCGTCGTGCAGCTCGAAGACCTTGATCCCGTCGACCTCGTCCACCGAGGCGTCGTAGCCGCCGGCGAGGCCGGTCCGCAGCTGCTCGTAGCGGTTGAGGACCGCCACCCCGCTCACGTCCCGCGAGACCGCTCCGAGCTGGCCGGCCAGTCCCCCGACGGCACGGTGCAGATCCTGCAGGGCGGCGCGCTCCGGGGCGGCCGCGAGCGGCGCGCGGCGCAGCGCCGCGTCCTCGAGGTCGGCCGGGGCACCACCGGGACCCGAGGGTGCCCGCGGCTCGGCCGGACCGCCGGCCACGGGCGAGAGGTCGACCTCGCGAAGCCGCTCGGCCGCCTGCCCGTCCGGGAGCCTCGCGGCGAGCAGCAGGCCGGGCAGGTGCAGGGTCTGCCGCAGCCGCTCCGCCTGGCGGGCGGCGGCCCTGCAGGCGTCCGCCCGTGCCCGCTGGGCCTGCTGCCAGTCCTTGTACATGGCGCCGGCCCGGGTCATGGAGCGCTGCTGCGCCCGCTCGACGCCGGGCAGCGCCTGCTCGGCCGCCTGCAGCGCCGCCTCGGCCTCGCGCTCGCGGGTGAGCAGGGTCGGCTCGTCCACGCCGATGGACGCCTCCAGCTCGGCAAGCTGCCGGGCCTGGCTGGCCCATGCGGACCTGGCCTGCTCGAAGGCCTGCTCGGCGCTGGTGCGCTGCGCGGCGGCGCCGTCGAGCTGTCCCTGCTCGCCGTGGTGCCCGGGCAGCCCCGCGGCAACGCGCCCGACGTGGTCGGCGAGGCGGGTGAGGTCGGACCGGAGGGTGTCGACCAGGTAGGCGACCTTCGAGAGCGCCCTGCCGTCCGGCGGCAGGTCGGCGCTGGTGGCGGCGGCCAGGACGGCCTGCCGCTCCGCCGCCGCCCGGGCCTGCGCCGCCCGCTGTGCCTCCTGCGCCCCGGACAGCTCCCGCCCGAGGCGCCGCGCGCTCCCCTGCTCGGCCTGGAGCGTGGCCCAGGCCCGCTGCAGCTCGGCGTCCCTGGGCAGCGCGCGGGCCGCCGCGGCCAGCGCGTCACGGCGCTCGGCCAGCCGGCGGGCACGCCCGTCGGCATGAGCCGCCTGCTGCTCGGCTCGCTGGATCTGCCCGGCCAGCTCGGCGAGGCGGCGGGTCCGCGCCGCCGCGCGGGCGGCGGCGCCGATGAACTCTGCCCGGTCCTTGCCGTGGGCGCCGCGGGCGACGCCGAGCCGCCAGACGCCCGCCGTCGTGGCCACGCTCGCCGCCGCCGGGTCGGGCATGACCGCGATGCAGGCGAGCAGGCGCCGCACCTGCTGGACGCCGACGCCACCGGTCCCGCTCGGCACCGGCACCAGAAGGTCCGCGAGCGTGGGACCGGCGCACGGCGTGGTCGGGGCGACGACCACGTCGCGGGTGGCCGCGTCGAGCAGGGTGCCGTCCCTGGCCACCCAGCCGGCCAGCACCCCGCTGGCCTCCAGCGCGGCCTCCAGCCCCCCGCGCTGCCTGGCGTCGAGGTGGGGGGCGAAGTCCACCAGCAGGTGGAACGGCGCGCCGGCGGAAGGGTCCCGCTCGGCCACCGACCACACCGGCCGCGGCGGCGGGTGCTCCCGCTCGGCCTCCACGCGCCGTCGCGCCGCCCACAGCGCCTCCACATCGTCGCGAGCCCGCCGCAGCCCCTCTCGAGCGGCAAGGAGGTCGTCCTCGGCCAGCTGGAGGGGGCGGGCGAGGAGGTGGTCGACCAGCGTCCCGACCTCCTCGGGCACACCCGGCCGCAGGACCGCTGGCCAGGAGCCGGCAGGACCGGTCGGCGTGAGCGCGTCCGCCACCAGCGCACGGACGGCGCCGGTGTCCACCTGGGACTCCAGCAGCGCGGGCGTCGAGAGCCAGCCGAGGACCCCGCGGGCGTAGCGGCCGCTCGCCTCGGCCACGGCCTGCTCGGCCTCGCCCTCCCGCTGGCGCGCCTGCTCCAGCCGCCCCTCGAGGTCGGCGACGCGCTCTTCGGCGCGCCGCGCCGCTCCGGCGAGCTCGTCGGCCCGCTGAACCTTGCCTTCCAGCTCGGCGACGGCGCGCTTGCGGGCGCCGACGACGGGCAGGGCGCCGCGGAGCGCCTCTTCCACCCGCGCCAGCTCGACGGTCGTGGCGGGCACGTCCACGACGCCCGCCTCGGGCCGGGCGACCTCGTGCCTGCCGCCCTCGAGGTCGTGCAGCACCGCGCTGCCGCCGCCCCACTGGCGCAGCGGCGCTGCCGGCGGGCCGCCCAGGTGCGTGGCGTCCACGCCGACCTCGCCGGCGGCGCGGACCAGCTGGCCGTGCTGTTGGCGCGTGATGGCGACCTCCCGCACGATCTGGTCGGCCGTGCTCCTCGCGCGCTCGGCGGCCTGGCCCTCGGCCAGCCGGCTGACCTCCGCGGTGCGGAGCGCGGCCGCTGCCGCACCGCGCGCGAGCTCGACGGTCGTGCGCCGATCCCGCAGCTCCATCAGGGACCGGTAGGCGGCGGAGTCGCGCAGCGCCCGCAGGGTGTCCCCGGCCGCCCGGTGCCGCGAGCGGAGCGAGGCCAGCTCCGCGCCCGCCCGCTCGACGTCGTCGAGCTGCCCGGCCCATGCCCGGTGCGCCTCCTGCTCGCCCTTGCGGGCCGACACCCAGGCCTGGAGCGCCTCGCGCGCCGCCTGCGCCAGGTGGCGGAGCTGGCCGTGGACGTAGCCGCGGTAGCCGGCGACGAACTCCTCGACGGCACCGGCGGTCGCCTCCAGCCGGGCAAGCTCCCGCCGGATCCCCTCGAGGTCGTCGAGGTTGTGGGCGACCGACTCGACCACGTCCTCGTCGAGCGGCGGGAGCCCCTCGCTCAGCACGGCAGCCAGCTCACCGGCCTCGATGCGGTCGCCGATGGTCGGCCGGCGCAGCCGGTGCAGCAGGTGGACGACGTTGCGGTAGCGCCGCTCGTCGGCCAGCCGGAACAGCTCGGCCATCACGCGGCGCCGGTACTCGCCCGGGCTGGTGAAGCAGTTGTGCTCGCCGACGGTCGCGCGCAGCCCGTCCAGGGCCAGCGGCAGCCGGCCGTTCAGCAACGACAGGTCCTCGCCGACGCGGCGGTCGGTCACGAAATAGGTGGGCTTCGCCTCGTTGGAGGCTCTCGACGCCTTGATGGCGGCGCCCAGGGTGCGAACGTGCTCGACCCCGTCCTCGTCCACGCGGGCGAGCTCGACCCACACGTAGCCAAGGCGGTTGGAGTCGGCCACGCCGTCCAGCATCAGCCAGCGGAAGCTGGTCCGCTGCGCCCCGGTGGTGTCGAGGGCACGGACGTCGGCGTCGAGCAGGAAGGGCAGCAGCACCTCCAGGGCCCGGGTCTTGCCCGTACCGTTCTGGCCCCGCAGCAGCAGGCGCCCGTCACCGAACTCGAACACCTGGTCGTCGTACTGCCAGACGTTGAGGATGCCGCCGCGGCGCAACCGGAAGCGGTGCGGGAAGGTCGGGAGCGCGGCTGGGCGCGACGGTGGCGCAGGCATCAGCGGTCCCGCTCCCGGGCCGGGCGTGACCGGTCGGGCAGGACCACCTGCGACCGGTAGCGCCCGGCCGCCGCCAGGAGCACGAGCCCTGCGGCAGCCGTGTCCAGGGGCACGAGCCCTGCGGCAGCCGGGTGCTGCCCTCGTGCGTCCCGCACGTCGGTGACGCGGCGGCCGTCGCGCTCCTGCGCCCCGTCCGCCGCGGGCGGCTCGGCGGTGCCGGCGGCCTGGGTGAGGTCGGCGCGGGTCTGCCCGGCCGGCGCGACCAGGCGCATGCGCGCGAGGAGGTCGGTCACGTCACGCTCCAGCCGCGGCCGGTCCTCGAGGTAGGCGCCGGACCAGTGGGAGGCGTGGCGGGCGCAGAGGTCGGCGAGGATCTCGGCCACCAGCCCGGCGGGGACGGGGACGCCGATCACCAGGTGGCCGCCGGCCGCCGGGGTGCCGGCGCCGACCGGGCGCAGCCGCTCGACCAGCTCGTCCAGCAGGAGCAGCGCTGCCTGCGCCACCGTGCCGGTGTCGGGGAACCGCGTCTCGCTCAGCTCGTCGCGCCGGTCCAGCAGGGCGACTCCTTCGGCGCGGACCTCCGCCACCAGGTCCAGCAGGTCCGAGAAGGTCCTGGCCTCCCGGCGCTGGTTGGCTCGGAGCCAGCCCCGCTCGGCCTCGGTCAGGTCGTCGAGGTAGACCGCGGGAGTCTCCGCCAGCCGACGGCGCACGTAGACCCGCGTCCCACCATGGCCGGGCGACTCGGCGCGCCGGACGAGATCGTCCGCGTCCGCCGCCTGCGTCAGCGGGCCGGCGACCAGGTGCCGCGCGACCTCGCGGTCGATCGTGACCAGGGCCTCCGCGCCGGCGTCGTCGGCGAAGGCCCCGACCGAGCCCTCGGTCTCGCTCAGCACCTCCCAGGCGACGAGCTGCCGGAGGGCGGCGGCGAGGGCACGCCGCTCGGCGGCCGAGTCCGGCTCGTCGATGCGCAGGCCAGCCTCGGCCGCGGCCGCGCGCACGCCCGTCACCAGCTGCGACAGCAGCATCTGCTCGGGTGCGGTGACCAGCACGGCGACGGCGAGCGCCAGGTAGGCATAGGTGCGGGGGGTGAACGGGGTGCCGCTCGGGCGCACCAGCCGGTGCCCCGCGCCAGGCCCGAGCCCCGCCTTGTACAGCCGCGCGAAGTCGGCCTGGACCACCAGGCGATAGCCGAACGTCTGGCCGAACTGCGCCACCAGCCAGTCCGCATGCCGGCGGATGAGCTCGAAGGCCTCGGCGTGGTCACCCGTGGCGGTGACCAGGGGGTGGGAGAGCAGCAGGCGGGCCGCGTCGCGCCGCTCCGCCTGCAGCGCGGCATCGTGGTCGACCTGGACGCGTGGCATCAGGCGCTCCATTCCCCGGCGGTGGGGCGCCCGACGTCACCCAGGCGCGTGACGGTCAGCGTGACCCCGTCGATGCAGAGCTCCCCGTCGCTGGAGCGGATCAGCGTCTGCTGGCCGGGTGTGCGGGTCACGGCGAGCGCGATGCCGAGGTCCAGGTCGACGGCGTGCGCACCGTCCAGTGCGGGGGTGCCGGCGGCGAGCGCCCTCGCCAGCAGGTCGAGCAGGACGCGGAGGGCCGCGACGGAGAGGCGGGGCCGCTCCAGCCGGTCCCCGGCGCTCTGCAGCTCGGCAGCCGCGTCGACCCGCCGTTGCGCCGCCGCCTCGGCCTGGCGGCGCAGCAGCTCCTTCTGCCGGCTGTGATCCTGCACCGCGGCGGTGCCCCCGCGCGCGGCCCTGCTCCCGAGCTGGCGCAGGCTCACCGGCACCTCCGCCGACCAGGCCGCCGACCACCAGCTCTCCGAGGCGGGCACCGGCCGCTCCTCGTCGCCCGGGACCAAGAGATGCCTGGCCCCGTAGAGGCCGAACGCCGCCACGAACAGGTCGTGCGCCTGCTCCGGATGGCCGCTGTCGAACCATGCCGCCAACCGGAGCAGGTCACGGCGCCGCGACACACCGCGCTGCGAGGCCCCGATCAGCCGCTTGGCGTTGGCGAACAGCGTCTGCAGCGCCTGTCGCGTCGCGGCCCTGAGCTGCTCCACCTCGCTCGGGCCATGCTCGCCGCCCGCGAACCAGGCACGCAGCGACACCCAGTCGTCCATGTTCCGGCCCCGGCTGCGCTCGATCCGCCGACGGGTCGGATCCGCCTCCTCGAGCGCCCGCAGCGAGCTCCCGCCCTGCTCCAGCAGCGCAAGGAGGCCGGGCAGGTCAGGCCAGAGCCGGTCGAGGCTCGCCTGGATCCGGGGCGTGTGGCGGACGACCTCGTCGAGCAGTGACTCGATGTAGTCGAGCAGCAGGTTCTTGAAGCCCGCGTACTCGGCCCCGTCGAGGTCGTAGCGGGACAGCACCTGGCCGGCGTAGGCATAGAAGTCACGGATCGAGTTGGCGAAGTCCTCGAACTGCAGGAACAGCGTGGTCACCGTCTCCTGCGCCTCGGCGACGGTGAGGTCCCCGCCCGCCATCCTGGCGGTCAGGCCGCTGAGCTCGCGGGCGAGCACGGCCAGCAGCTCCCGGCTGACCTCGCGGGCGCCTTCGGCGGCCGACAGGACCTCGTCGACCTGGCGCTGGACCCGTCGGCCGAGCTTGGACACCTGGTAGCGCGAGCGGGCGCGGTGGTACTCGGCGATGCTGCCGACTCTGATGGTGTGCGAGCTGGGCAGCAGGTTCCCTCTGCCCTCCAGGTACTCGAGCTTCTCCGCGGCGACGTCCAGCGTGACCTCGATGCGCTTCTCGGCAAGGCGCTCCGTCACCTCCCTGGCCGAGAGGTCGGCCAGCAGCGATGCGCAGAACAGCCGCATGATCTCCACGTACAGCCCGCAGTCGGGTGTGGTGAGGTAGTGGTAGGCGCGCAGGCGGTCATGGTCCTCGTTCCCGCCGGGTGGACCGCTCGTCTGTGCTGGGCCCTGCGCCCGGTCCGAGGTTCCTTGAGGCTCCATCCACCCTCCCGCAAGCCGCCGAAGCTCCATCTCCCTCCGGCTCCGGCGTCCCGGCTGAGCGCCAAGCTTATCCGTCCACCGCGACAGCGACGAAGCTGGCAGAAGCGGGCGAAGCGGGCGAAAGCGCTGCTCAGTACGCCTTGGCGAGGAGCACGGCGCTCCTGGCCGGGGCGCCGTCGACCAGGCAGGTCGGGGCGGGCGGGTCCTCGCCGACGATGGCCCGGATCGAGGCGCCCGTGCCGTCGCCGAGCGCCTCCTCGCACTCGTCCTTGCCGCACCAGGCCGCCAGGTAGAAGCCGCCGTCGCCGACCCGGCGCCGGAAGTCGGCCAGGTCGGTCACCGGCCAGGTGTGCCCGGTGCGGAACGCCAGCGACTCGGCGTGCAGGCTGCGCTGCAGCTCGCCGAGCAGGTCGCGGGCGGCCCTCGGGGCGCTGTCGATGGGCACCGAGGACTTGGTCCTGGTGTCCCGGCGCACCAGGGTGGCCTGGCCCTCCGCGAGCTCGCGGGGGCCCAGCTCGATGCGGACCGGGACGCCCTTGAGCTCCCAGTCGACCGAGCGGCGGCCGAAGGAGAGGTGGAAGCGGGTGTCGACATGGGTGCGCACCCCGTCGGCGGCCAGCTCGGCCGCCATCTTCTCCACCGCCTGGGCGACCTCGCCCTCGGCCAGCGGGACGAGCACGACCTGGTGGGGCGCGATGGCCGGCGGCAGCCGTAGGCCGTGGTCGTCGCCGTGGGCCATGATGACCGCGCCCAGCATGCGGGTGGACGAGCCCCACGAGGTGGTGGCGACGTACTCGCGCCGGCCCTCGGCGGACAGGTACTGGATGTCGAAGGACCTGGCGAAGTTGTGGCCGAGGTTGTGGCTGGTGCCCATCTGCAGCGCCTTGCCGTCGCGCATCAGGCCCTCGAGGGTGTAGGTGTGGTCGGCGCCCGCGAACCGCTCCCTCGGGGACTTCTCCCCCACCGCCACCGCGACGGCCAGGGTGTCCTCCATGAACGAGCGGTACACCTCGAGCATCTGCATGGTCTCGGCCTGCGCCTCCTCGTAGGTGGCGTGGGCGGTGTGCCCCTCCTGCCAGAGGAACTCGGTGGTGCGCAGGAGGATGCGGGGGCGCAGCTCCCAGCGGACCACGTTGGCCCACTGGTTGATGAGCAGCGGCAGGTCGCGGTGGGACTGGATCCACTTGGCGAACAGGTGGTTGACGACCGTCTCGGAGGTGGGCCGGACCACGAGCGGCTCGGCGAGCTGCTCGCCGCCGCCGTGGGTCACCACGGCCAGCTCGGGCTTGAACCCCTCGACGTGCTCCTTCTCCTTTTCGAGGAAGCTCATCGGGATGAACAGCGGGAAGTAGGCGTTCTGCACGCCGGTGGCCTTGATCCGGCGGTCCATGTCGGCCTGCATCAGCTCCCAGATCCCGTACCCCCACGGTCGGATGACCATGGTCCCCCGCACCGGGCCGGTCTCGGCCAGCTCGGCCCGAGCCACGACGTCCTGGTACCACTGGGGGAAGTCCTCCCCCTGGGGGGTGAGCACGGCCTGCTTGGCCACTGGCGTCCCGCCTCCTCACGATCGTGCCCGACAACTCAGGAAGGCAGCGTACCCAGGGTCGGCAAGCCGGGCAAAGCGCGTTTCGCGAAGCTGCCGCACCCCTCGACCCGGGACCGCCGGGCAGTACCTAGAACAGCGCGTTGGTGAGCGAGCGCCGGTACCGCACGGTCAGCGGGTCGTCGTCGCCGAGCATGCGGAACACGTCGAGCATCAGCGCCCGGGCCTGGTCCTGGCGGTCGCCGCCCTCGAGGACGGCTGCCAGCAGGTCGGCCAGGGCGGTCTCGGGCGCGCCGTCGCCCGCCATCCGGGCCGCGGCGGCGAACGGCGACGCCTCGTCGGACCCCTCGCGGGCCAGACGGGCCCGGGCCAGCACCTCGGCCGCCACGGGCGCGTGCCCGACCGGGGCCAGCAGCTCGAGGGCCTCGGCCACGTCCCCGCGGTCGAGGGCCAGGGCGGCCAGGCCGACCCGGGCGGGCACGTTGTCGGGGTCGGCGGCCAGCGCCTCCCGGTACCGCTCGGCGGCCTGCTCGGGGGCGAGCACGGCCGCCTCGGCGGCGGCCCGGTCGGCCGGGCTGGGCACCAGCTCGTCGATGAAGCGCTCGACCACCGCTGCGGGCTGGGCGCCGACGAACTCGTCGACCAGCTGGCCGTCTGCGAACGCCTTCACGGCAGGGATGCCCTGCACGCCGAAGGCCATGGCGAGCCGCTGGGCCTGGTCGACGTCGACCCGGGCGAGCACAACCTCGCCGTCGCGGGCGGCGACGGCCCGCTCGAGGATCGGGCCGAGGCTGCGGCACGGAGCGCACCACGCCGCCCAGAAGTCGACCACCACCGGGACCTCGAACGAGCGGCGCAGGACCTCGTCCTCGAAGTCGTCCTCGGCGACGTCGATCACGTACGGACTGGGGCTTGGTTCTACGGTCATGCTCTGTAGGTACGCCCCTGGGCCGCTGTCGCGCAACCCGCGGTCAGCCCTGGGGCGGGGTGACGCCCTCGATCTGGTCGGCGTGCTCTTCGAGGTGGGCGACGACGAACTGGTCGACGATGTCCGCCACGGTCATCCGTCCCCTGGTCTGGTGGGTGCCGAACCGGGCCAGGGCCGCCCCGTCCAGCCCGTCGACGAACGCGAGGACGCCGGCGACGCCCTCGTCCATCCGCCCGAGCAGCCGGTGCGGGTCCTCCCGGCGGTCCCGCTCGATCGCGGCGACCCGGACCGGGTCGGTCCTGACCCGGCCGAAGGCGACATCGTCCCCGGCGGCCGCCACCACCTCGGCCTCCCGGACCCAGTAGGGCAGCATCTCGACCACGTGGGCGAGGAGCTGGCCGGGGTCCCAGCGCTCCCCGGTCTCCGGGTCGGGGCTGGTCAGGGCGCCGGCCGGCATGGCGGCGACGTGCGCGCGGATGCGGCCGGCGGCCGCCTGCAGGCGCGCGGCCCACCGGCCGGGGGTCACGGGCGCGGTCACGGGCCGAGCCTCGGCCGGACGCGCTCAGGGTCGGGGCTGAACGGGGCGGCGGTGGGTGCCGCCACCCGGTTGGCCAGCACCCCGAGCCCGTCCACCTCCAGCTCGACCTCGTCGCCGGGCTGCAGGTAGGGGTACTTCTCGCCGCCGTGGACGAGCGACAGCTCGAGGATGCAGCCGGTGCCGCAGGTGCCCGAGCCGAGCACGTCGCCCCGGCGCACGGGGGCCGCCTCGGCGGCGTAGGCGAGCATCTCGGCGAAGCTCCACCACAGCCCGTCGAGGCTGGCGCGGGAGTACTCGACCCCGTTGACCCGGGCGGTCATGGTCGCGCCGGGCACGGCGCGCAGGCCCCTGGGCGCGAACTCGCCGCTGGTGACCAGCCACGGCCCGAGCGAGGTGGCGAAGTCCTTGCCCTTGACCGGCCCCATGGAGAGCTGCATCTCGCGGCGCTGCACGTCCCGGGCAGACCAGTCGTTCATCACCATGAAGCCGGCCACCAGCCGGTCGGCGTCGTCCAGCCCGACCTCGTCGGCCCCGGCCCCGAGCACGCAGGCGACCTCCAGCTCGTAGTCGAGCTCGGCCGACCGGGGCGGGGCGGCCACCGGGTCGTCCGGGCCGACGATCGCGTGCGGGTTGGAGAAGTAGAAGACGGGGAGCTCGTACCAGTCGGGGTGCATCTCGAGCCCCCGCCTGGCCCGCGCCGTGCGCACGTGCTGCTCGAACGCGTAGAAGTCGCGCACGCTGGGCGGGCTGGTCACGGGCGCCAGCAGCCGGGCGTCGCCCAGCGGGACCGGCTCCCCCACCGGGTCGGGGCGCAGCTCGGGGTCGGCGTTGGCGGCCATGGCGAGGTCGAGCACCGCGTCGAGCCCGGCCTGGCCCTCGCCGCCGGCCACGGGCACGATCGTCTGCCCGTGGAGATAGCCGACCCTGGCGCCGCCGGGGGCGGCGAAGCGGACGATCCTCATCCTGCTCGACTCCTCCTGGGACGCTTCGGGGACGCTGAGGACGGCCGGGGCGGCCGCGCCCCGGCTCCGGGATCCTACGGCCCCGGCGGCCAGGCCGGCATCCCCAGGGGACCTTCGCCCACCGCCGGGACGCCGGCGCGCCATCTGTCTGCCTGCATGCCAGGCTCTCCGTCCCGGCCAGGTGCGCGCTCTCGCGCACGGTCCTCATGGAGGAGCAGCCGTGCTGACGGTAGTCTACGGCGAGGACTGAGGAGCACACCGCGTTCCTCGCCGTGCTCGACGAGGAGACGGGGCTGCCGGCCTCAGCCAGCCTGCTCGGACGCCCCGGACGGGGGCCTGGCACGGAGCCGACGACTCGACCGGCTGGAAGGGAGGTCCGATGCTGGAACAGTGGGACCTGTGGTTCCCGAGCGCCGGAGCCACCGGGGTGACGTCATGCATGGGGCTGAGCTGCTGCTGTTGACGCTGATGGTGGCGGTGGCCGGGCTGAGCGTCCTGGCCCGCTGGGCCGGCGTCCCCTACCCGATCCTGCTGGTGCTGGGCGGGCTGGTGCTGGGGTTCGTGCCCGGGATGCCGACCGTGGCGATGCCGCCCGAGCTGGTCCTGGTGCTCTTCCTGCCGCCGCTGCTGTACTGGGCCGCGTTCTTCTCCTCCCCGCGGGACCTGCGCGCCGACCTGCGCGCGATCTCGCTGCAAGCGGTCGGGCTGGTGCTGGCCACCATCGGCGCCGTCGCCGTGACCGCGCACACCCTCATCGACGGGCTCCCGTGGGCGGCCGCGGTGGCGCTCGGGGCCATCGTGTCGCCCACCGACCCGCTGGCCGCCACCGCCATCGCCCGCCGGCTGGGCGTGCCACGCCGCCTGGTCACCCTGCTCGAGGGCGAGAGCCTCGTCAACGACGCGACCGCGCTGGTCGCCTACCGGATCGCGGTGGCCGTGGCGGTCGGGGGCAGCTTCACGCTGTGGCAGGCCGGCCTGCGGTTCGTGGCCGGCGTGGCCGGAGGTGTGGCGGTCGGGCTCCTGGTCGGCTGGCTCATCGCCGAGATCCGCCGACGGCTCGACGACCCGGTGGTGGAGATCGTGGTGTCGCTGGTGACCGGCTACGCCGCCTACCTGCCGGCCGAGCGGCTGGGCGTCTCGGGGGTCCTGGCCGCCGTGACGGCCGGCCTGTACGTGGGCTGGCGCGCCCCCGAGCTCGCGTCGGCGTCAACCCGGCTGCTCGGGTTCTCGTTCTGGGAGGTCCTCAACTACCTGCTCAACGCCATCCTGTTCATCCTGGTGGGCTTGCAGCTCCACCCGATCCTGAGCGGCGTGACCGGGCGCTCGATCCCTGCCCTGCTCGGGCAGGCGGTGCTGGTCAGCGCCGTGGTGATCGTCGTGCGCATCGTCTGGGACTTCACCGTCCCGTACGTGGTCAGGGCCCTCGATCGGCGGCCCTCGCAGGTCGGGCGGCGCGTCGGCCCCAGGGAGCGGCTGGTGGCGGGATGGAGCGGGATGCGCGGGGCGGTCTCGCTCGCGGCCGCGCTGGCGCTGCCGCTCGAGGGAGCAGCCGGGCAGCCGTTCCCGGAGCGCAACCTCATCGTCTTCCTGACCTTCGGGGTGATCTTTGCCACCCTGGTCGTCCAGGGGCTCACGCTCCCCGCGCTCATCCACCGCCTGGGGGTCACGGGCGACGACGCCGAGGAGCGGGAGGAGCTGCGGGCACGCCTGGGTGCGACCAACGCCGCGCTGGCGCGGCTCGAGGATCTCGCCACCGAGGACTGGACCCGGGAGGACACCGTCGAGCGGCTGCGCGGCCTGTACGACTACCGCCGCCGGCGCCTGAAGGCGCGGGCCGGCAAGATCGAGGACGACGGGTACGAGGACCGCTCGCTGGCCTACCAGCGGCTGGTCCGCGAGCTGCTCGAGGCGCAGCGGCGCGCCATCGTCGGCCTCCGCAACCAGGGTGCGATCAGCAACGACGTGATGCACCGCATCGAGCGGGACCTCGACCTGGAAGACTCCCGGCTGGAGATCTAGATCATCGCCGACGCCCAGCCGTCGACTCCGCAGGGCGAGGCTCTGTGGACGGCCAACGGCGGAGCGGGGACACTTCGCCGCAGGACGGATCAGGACAACGCCGCCTTCCTGCAGCGCTTCTACGATGCGCTCAATCAACACGACGTCCCGTCGCTCCTTGCGCTGCTTGATCCGCAGATCGAGGTCCACACGCCGGGAGGGGTCGAGCGCGGGCTGGGCGTGGTCAGGCACCTGACGGAGCCGGGCCCTGGCAAGGAGCACGTCGTGCCCCATTACGTCATCGACCAGGTCGTTGATGCGGGCGAGCGGGTCGTGGCCTTCGTCACCGTGCAGCTGCGGTGGAAGGAGACCGGAGAGGTGGGCACCGAGCAGGCAGTCGCCGCCGTGTTCACGCTGCGAGCGGGAACGGTGCTGCGTTGCCAGGTGCTTCTTGACCGCCAGGAAGCTCTGGAGGTTGCCGGGCTCGGCGGTAGTGACAGCGCAGGGCGCGAGCCTCGGTCCTGATCGCCATTGCTGCGGCCTCGCAGTGGATCGACGGTAGGCTCCTACGGCGTCCGATGTGGCCCTTCCGACCGGCCGAGCGGCTGGGCGGCCGGGCGGTAGCCGCGAGGCGGCGCTCGCCTGGAGCTCGTCTCCCACGAAGCCACTCGGCGCCTTGGCAGCCGCCTGCCTCGGCTCCAGCCATGCCTTCCTTCGTCTGGCGGGGCTCCCATCGCCGCCCGCTCACGAGCTGTCCCCACGCCAGCGCCAAGCAGCTCGCCGGGCTGGCCGTGGGGCGACCCGCCTGGCGTTTGACCGTAGGCCCCGTGAAGTGGCCTTGCCAGCGGGAATTACTGGTTCAGCTCTATCGGGGTAGCGCCGTAGCGGCCAGCAAGGACGTCGGGGAGCAACGCCGGCAGGCCGGGCGGGAGGAACCATTCGCCAGTTGCCGCACCCAGCTCCCCGACCGACCACCAGCGCTCACCCAGCAGCGTGAGCTTCTCGTTGGCGGTGTGGCAGGTCCGCTCTCGTTCGCCGATCTCGGGCAGCCGGGCCAGGTGGACCCACTCTCGACGGTGGTATTGCCGGCCGCGGAAGCGGAAGCGAGTCTGCCGGACCCACACGCAGGGGCCAACCGCGTTCAGCTCCAGCTCGATCCCGGTCTCCTCGGCAAGCTCGCGCCGGCATGCCTGGGCGGTGGTCTCGCTGGGATGCAGGCCACCGCCGGGCAGCTCCCACCAGCGGCGGTCGGGCTCTGCCGGGTCGTGCGCGCGCAGCAACAGCAGCCGGTCATCGGCATCCAATAGCAGCACCCGCGCGCCCAGCCGCGGGCCGTTGCCGTTGCCGGTTGAGTCGCCAGGCGGAAGCTGGGCGGGCACGCCGAAGGATACGATCATAGGCGCACGCCTTTCGTCCACGGGGGAAGGAGGGTTCAAGTTGACCGGCGACTGGCAGGGCCGGCAGGTCCTGCCGCGGGCATGCCCGCCGGGCGTCAGAACAGCGAGGGGGGCGCTGGGCTGACGGGCGGGTCGGACACTACCAGCTGGGTGGGTCGGCTGACACGCAAGCGCAGGGTCAGCGCCGAGTGGTCGCTGAGCCGGATGGTGCGTGGCTCGTGGACGTAGGCGCAGCCGGCGGAGGGCATCCAGCAGGCCCTTGGAGATGAAGGCGTGGTCATAGCGGTAGCCGTCACCGGTACGTCCGACCCAACTGTGCTCGACCTGGCCGGCGTGCAGGTGCCGGAAGGCGTCGACCAAGCCAAACTCCTCAAGGCGCCGGTAGAAGGCGTACTCGAACGGGTGGAAGAAGGGATAGCGGGGCTGGTGGTCGGGCTCGACGATGTTCAGGTCGCCCAGCAGCACCATATCCCCGCCGCCAGCGCCGGCCGCGAACGTGCCCAGGCAGCACTCCAGGAACCGGCGTTTGCGCTCGACCTTCGCCTCGCTGGCGTCCCGCGACGGCACATACAGGCCGACGACCTCGACGTCATCGTCGATCGGCAAGGTGATCGACGCGGCCCGGGCTTGCAGGTAGTCGAGCTGGCCGGCGAAGGCGCCCGGGTGGCTGGCGACCCGAGCGGCGATCATGGTCCCGTACTCGCCCTGGTTTGGATGCGGGAAGGTGACGGCATAGCCGGCCGCCGCGAACCGTTCAGCGAGCAGTTGGCAGCCATGGCTGGCGCGGGTCTCGGTGAGGACGAGCACGTCCTCGGGACGCTTGGCGAGCCAGGCGAGCTGGCGCTCAGCGCGTTGTGGCGAGGGGTTGCCGATGTTGAAGGTGAGCAGGCCGAGCAGGTCGGCGCCGGGGCCGGATGGCTGGGTCATCGTGGCTGGCGAGCTGGTCGGTGATGAGGCTGCGCCTGGCCGTCATGGGGGTCACTCCCTTGATGGATGCGCTGCCGCCACGGCGTCCGAGCGGCAACCACTCCTGACAGGTACGAGATGGCTGAACAGCGCTGTTCGTACCACTAAGCTGGATCGATCCTGATATGTAAAGAGCTACGGATTGGCTTGGATAGCGCCAGTGACCTCGTCACGGGCGGGCGGCGGCGCGGCGAGCACCAGGAGAGTCGCCTCGTCGATGCGAGGCTCTCTTCGATGTCGATGTCGATCGCCCCACCGTGGCCCGACTGCCTCCGGTCGCCGCTGACCAGGGCGAGCATGCCGCGCATGGTGACGTCGCCCCTGGCACGGGCTCAGCGCTTGCGGCCCACACCGCCGTAGATCCAGACTTCGTCCTCCGGGATCTCGCCCTCTGGCCGCCACCGTGAGACCTGCACCAGGCCCGGGTCCACAAGCGCAAACCCGTCGAAGAACCGCGCGACCTCGGTGTGGGTCCGCGGCACCACTGGGGAGGTGGCGCGGTCGTACGCCCGCGCCGCCTTGGTGGCCATCTCCGGGTTGAAGTCCCCGGTGGCATGGGAGATCGCAAGGAAGCTGCCGGGGGCCATGGCGTCGCGGAACCGGGCCACGGTGCCGACTGGGTCGTCCTCGTCGGTGAGGAAGTGGAGGATGGCCACCAGCAGCAGCGCTAGCGGCTGGTCGAAGTCGATGAGGTGCCGCAACTTGGGATGGTCGAGGATCGTGTCGGGCTTGCGCAAGTCCGCCAGAATGATGGTCCTGCTGTTGCCGGCGAGGAGCGCGTTGGCGTGCACGTGGACGATCGGGTCGTTGTCCACGTACGCCACGCGCGCGTCTGGTGCGATCGCCTGGGCGACTTCGTGGACGTTGCCCTGGGTGGGGATGCCGGTGCCGATGTCGAGGAACTGGCGGATGCCCGCCTCGCTGGCCAGGAAGCGGACTGTTCGCTGCAGGAACGCCCGGTTCTCCCAGGCCATGTCCCGCGCCTGCGGCACCACGGCGGGGACCCCGATGGGACTCCCGATGGCGAGCTGTCCGTGTCGTCGACCATCAGGACTGCCAGCCCAGCTCGACGGTGGCGAGAACGGTCAGCACGGTTGGGTGCCGCGAGCGTCGTCGCCAACCACAACCACACCATCGCGCCCTCCTTCGCATCGTTCGCATGACGGGATCGAAGGGCGGGATCGTCGCGGATCACCCCAGCGATGCCGGCAGGAATCCTGCGTCGAGCGAAGTCCTGTCAACGTCAGCAGGGCGGCAGGGGGACGCTGGGAGGGTGCTAGAGGGCTGCGAGCCGCTCGGTGAGCGCTCGCACCTCGCGCACGTCGCGATGCTGGTGCAGCCGGTGCCGCAGCTCACCGAGCCGCCGGCGGACCTGCTGGGAGTTGGTGGAGGCAAGCAGGTCCGCGGCCTGACCGCCGACGCGGGTCGCCTCGATGACCTCACCGGCATCAAGCAGGCTGGTCGCCATGCACACCAGCAGCCCGGTGCGGCTGCGCACGAACGTGACCGGGCGGGCCGCGAGCGCCCGGCGCAGCACGGGCAGCGCTGCCGCCGGATCGGCCAGCATCACGTAGCAGCCACCCTCCAGCACGTCGAGCTGCGAGGAGTCCAGGTAGTAGACGAAGGGCGGGTCGGCTTCTGCGGGCCCCTTGGCGAGCTCCGAGCGGGCAAGGTCGAGCGCTTCCCGGCAGGCATCTGCCTCACCGGCACGTGCGTGCGCCTTGGCCTTGCGGCTCGCGATCGCCGCGACGAGCCGATGCGAGTTCGTCCGGGTGGCCCGGCCGAGCGCCACCTCAGCACGGCGGACCGCCTCCAGGGGCGTTCCGGTCGCGCCAGCGAGCAGGCTCATGCAGCCGAGGATGTGCGCGGCCATCGCCTCGTCGCCGACGGCATCCGCGGTGTCCAGGGCTGTGCGGTAGCGGGCGCTTGCCGCCTTCGGGTCGCCAAGATCAAAGGCGAGCCAGCCTGCGAACTGGTCCAGCTCAGCGGCGACAGACCCGAGCTGCCCTGCCACGTCGCCGGTGTGCGCGGCGCCTCGGAGCGCGCCGACCAGGCGACGCTGCACGTCGACGACCGGGCGAACCGCCGCCGGGCCGAGCTCGTCGTCCAGGTGCCGCCAGATGGCGAGACTGGCACGAAGCCAGCGGACGCCTGCCGGGCTGACCCGCCCGGTACCGGTACCGACTCGCATGACGCCGAGAACCTCCTCGTGCACGGAGAAATCGGTGGCGCGGCCCGAGCCCAGGGTGAGAGGTCAGAACTGCTCCGGTCGGCCTACCCTGGATGGTTGTGCATCCGACTGGGGCAGGCGGCCGTGTTGATGAGGCTGGGCTCGCGAGGCAATCCCGATGGGTGAGCTTGCCGGCGTGGTGGACGAGCGGGAGAGCCGCCGCCGGCTGCAGGCACTTGTCCGGGAGCTCGTCGGTCAGGGCGCGATCCGTTCGGCCGCCTGGCGGTCGGTGTTCGAGCGGGTCCCCCGCCATCCGTTCCTGCCCAAGTTCTACCTCGCCGACGGCAGCGGCGGCGGCGACCGGACCGTCTGGCGCCACTTCCAGGCTGACGCGGCAGCCGAGTCCAAGGCGGAGTCGGAGTGGCTGGACCTGGTGTATCGCAACGAGACCTACGTGACGGCGCTGGACCCCACCACGATGCAGGCGGTCGACGGCGGCTGGCGCGGCCGCCCGACCAGCTCGTGCCCGCGGCCGAGCCTCATCGCCAGGATGCTGGAAGCCCTCACCGTGCGGGACGGGCAGCGGGTGCTGGAGATCGGCACCGGCAGCGGCTGCCAGGCAGCGCTGCTGTCGGAAAGGCTCGGCAGCCAGCACGTCACGACCATCGACATCGACCCTGTGCTCGCCGGCGCCGCCCGGCAGCGCCTCGCCGGCTGCGGCTACACCCCGACCGTGGCGGCCGGCGATGGCGCGGACGGCTATGCGCCAGGCGCTCCCTACGATCGGATCATCGCCAGCTGCGCAGTCCTCGAGATCCCCCCTGCCTGGCTTGCGCAGACCCGGCCAGGCGGGCTGATCGTGGCCAACCTCCGCGGGGAGTTCGGTGGCGCGCTGGTGCGCCTTGTGGTCGGCGAGGATGGCACCGCCTCTGGCCGGTTCCTCCCGGGCTGGGGCGGGTTCATGCCGTTGCGGCACGAAGCCGACCGCTACCCGCCCAGCGCGCCACCCGAGCTGGATCCCGAGCTGGACGCGGCGGTGCCGGCCGTCGAGCGAGCCACCCAGGTGTACCCGGCGGCGCTCAGCGATCTCGCGTTCGGTTTCGTCGCGCAGCTCCACCTGCTGGGCGTGCACTGCTGGCAGTCCTGGCCCGACGAGCGTGGTGACTGGTCACTTCGGCTGTGGAGCGCGGACGGCTCGTGGGCGCACCTGCCGCACATGCTGTCGCCCACGCGACAGTGGACGGTCCACGAGCACGGCCCCCGGATGCTCTGGGCCCTGGTGGAGCGGGCGTGGCAGTGGTGGGAGGCCGCCGGTCATCCCCGCTGGGACCAGTTCGGCATGACCATCACCCCGACTGGGCAGCGGGTGTGGTACGGCAGCCCCGACAGTCACCAGTCCTGGCCGTTGCCGCTGTAGTCGCCGCTCCGGACCTTGGCACCGATCACTGTTCGCCCATGCATAAGCGGCGACAAGCGCATGCTGCCTGGAGTTCTTGACAGCGTCGGCCGGCGGGTCGGTGGCCTACCGGGCGGCCCACCGCGCCATTCGTCGGGCAGGCCGTCCGCGGTCCAGTGCAGCGGCGCGGAACCGCTCGGTGACCACGCTGTCGTGGTCGGCGACGTACCGAGGGTTCTCCTATCCGCAGTGGCCCGTGCGGCGCTACCCGGCCGGCGACCCCCGGCCCGCCGGCTCCGGGCCGGGCCGGCCGCCCCGGGACCAGGAGCGCGCTACCCGGCCGGGGACCCGGGCTCCGGGGCGACCGGCGCTGCCGGCCGGGGCCGGCGGACCGCCCGCACCATCCAGAGCGCCAGGCCCGCGAGCAGGGCCAACGGGGTGAGCCAGACCACGGCCACCAGCGCGGCGGCACCCATGGCGGTGAGGCCGGACAGCGCGGTGTGCCACGCCCTGGCGAAGGCCCCCCGGGGACGGGCGCTGGCCGGGACCGCCCCGGGCTCGGCCAGGTTCAGCACGATGGTCGAGAACGACGACTGGTCCTCGAGGTAGTTCACCTGCCCCTGTAGGCGCTCGATGTTCGACTGCACCTGCTGCAGCTGGTTCTGCACCGCGATGACGTCCGAGATCGACCTGGCCCGGTCCAGCAGCCGCAGGTAGACCCGCTCCTGGGTGCGCCAGGCGGCGAGCTGCCCCTTGAGGTCGACGTACTGGCCGGTGACGTCCTCGGTGCTGGACTTCTCGCCCCGGTAGGTGCCGAGTCCCTTGAGCTCGCGCAGCGTGCCCTCGAAAGCCGGGACCGGCACCCGGAAGGTGACCGTGCCGCGGGAGTGGCCGTCGCTCGGCACCGAGGTGGTCGAGCCGACGTACATGCCCTTGCGCGCGGCCACGATGTCGGTCGCCTTGGAAATGGCCTCGCCGAGGCCGCCCTTGGCCACCTCGAGCTCCACGGTGGCTGAGCGGACGATGCGGTTGCCGAGGTCGGCCAGGCGGACGGCGCCCGCCGTCCCGGCCCCGGCGGCGTCCTTCGCGGCCTCGCCCGCCGTCGCCTTGGCGTCAGGCTGCCCGGGCCCGGCGGCTGGCGCCGCCGGCGCGGCGCCCTGCGCCGTGTCGCCGGCCACCCCGGCCGAGCCGCCCGAATCGCTCCCTGCCTGGCTGCAGCCCGCGGCCAGCACCGCCGCCAGCACCAGCCCGATCCCCCAGCGGCTCGCCCGCATCCCGGTCCTCCCTTCCCCACCGTCCCGACAGTCCCCACCGTCCCGACACCACCTGAGACGGCGCGGGCGCCGGGATGGTTCCCCGACCGACGCCGGCTCAGCGCCTCCGCGGGCCAACCGCTGCTGCCCGTGGGCGACCGCTCCGAACCGATGCCACGGGCACGCCGAAGGCACGGCCGGTGAGCACGAAGGCGGCTCGGGCCTGGCGGCAAGGACATCAGCTCGGGTGAAGGGCGAGGCCCTCCAAGGCCCCCGCTTGCCTGGTTGGCAAGGGCCGGTCAGCCGCGTTCCAGCACCGCATCTGGCGGCCGGCCCGAGAGCGAGCCTGGCTCGGAGGTGCTCACCACCAATGGTGGCGCTTGGCGCGAGCAACCCGGCTGCCACACCTATCCAGAGCAGGGGTGCTCACCACCAATGGTGGCGCTTGGCCCACCAGAGCATCGCCGACACCACGCCAGCATGAGCGCGAGCACCACCGCGACCTGCCGTGGCTGGGTCTCCTGGTTCACGATCAGGTTCATCCCGTAGATCCCGGACACGGCGGTGACCGGCAGCACCAGCGCCGCGATCAGGGCCAGCCGCTCCATCGCGACGTTGATCCTGGTGGTCATCTTGGTCTGGTAGAACTCGACCACGCCTTGGAGGAAGTCCTGCTCGTCCTCGCACAGGCTGCGAACCCGGGCGAACTGGTCCATCACATCCTCAATGAACGGGCGTGCTTCGGCGGGCACGAACCGCGCCACCACGCCCATCCGCCCGTAGATCTCCCGGCTCTGACCGGCCATGGTCCGCACCGTGAGCAGCTCATGGCGGACCTGGAACAGCTCGTGCAGGATCCGCTCAGGGTCCTTGTGCTCCTGGTCCACGATGCGCCGCTCCAACACGGCGATCGTGCCGGCCATGGTCTGCACCACCTCCGCCATGCCTCGGGCCAGCGCGGAGACGATCGCGTAGGACAGTTCGTACGGCGACCCGGGACGCAAGCGCCCAGCCTTGAGACGTTCCAGCACGATGCGGGTTCCCCGCAGGGCGGCGTCAAGGGCAACTCCCGCCCCCAGCGCCCGTGGACGGTGACCAGGTAGCGGCGCCCGATGAACTGGTCGAGCTCCAGCAGGTGGACGTGCCCGGCCGCTTCCGGCTCCGGCGCGTTGAGCACCACGAACACGTGATCGGCATACGCGTGGACCCTGGGGATGTGGTTGCGCTCGGTGCAGGCCCGCACGGCAAGTGGATGGAAGCCGAGGACCTCCGACAGCACCTGCGTGGCCTCGGCGTCGCAGGTGGGGATGTCCACCCAGGCGAACCCGTCGTCGCGATCCAAGAGGGCCTTGAGGTCCTTGACCTGGTGGTCCTCGATCCCCTCGGCGGCTATCCAGCGCACGTCCATCGCATCCCGCTCCCGGCGCGACCACCATCCTCGACCGCTTGGGCCGCCTCCATGGTAGGCGCCGCCGACCGGCGGCCTTGGGCCTTGGTTGGACCCCTTCAGCGTGACGCTGCACTCGCCCACAAGGCGCAGTCACGCTGTGGTCCAGGGTTTGTGCACCAGCCTGGTCGAGGTCAATGGTGGGGTGGGCGTGACAGGGCTCGAACCTGTGACCTCGTCGTTGTAAGCGACGCGCTCTGGCCAGCTGAGCTACACGCCCAAGTGGTGTGTTGTTGCTGGTAGGACTCTGTTTGTGTGAGTCCTGCGTCAGCGTAGCGATGTTCTCTGGGGCCTCCTCATCCGGAACTCAGTAGGAACTCATCCGGAGTGCGGGTCGCACGTCATCCGGTGACCTGCGACACGGAGGCATGGTAATGGCCTGGATCGCGATTGTCCCACCCTCGGCCCGTCATCCCCACGAGCGCTACCAGGTCCGCTACCAGGACGGCACCCGCCAGCGCTCGGCCGGCATCTTCCCGACCCTGCGCCGCGCTGAGGCCGAGCGGCGGGCGATCGCGCGCAAGGGGCGCGAGCAACTCTCCGCCCCGACCGAGCCGGATCCGGCCAAGGCCCGGACCCTGGTCGGCGAGTACGTGACCACCAGGTGGTGGCCGGCCTGGAAGGACCAGCACCCCGCCTCCGAGTACGGCACCCGCAAGAAGGTCGAAAAGCGGATCCTGCCCACCTTCGGCAATCTCCCCCTCGGAGAACTGGACCCCAGCACCATCGGGCGATGGAAGGCAGCCATGGTCGCCGAAGGCCTCACCCCTCGCACGGTGAACACCTACCTCTCGCTGCTGGGGACCATCCTGAACGCCGCCGTCGACGACGATTACCTGGCCCGCTCCCCCCTGCTGCGCAAGAGCGGCGCCGGCCGCACCGCTGCCACCCGCAACCAGCCCGTCCCTCGCCGCGAGGTCTGGCGGCTGCGGATCGCCCGGGCGATCAGCGACCCCCGCCGGACCGGCCGTGTGGTGGAGAAGGGTCCCAAGACCGAGGCTGGCAAGCGGGTGATCGCTCTGGACCAGGAGACGGTCCAGGCGTTGCTGGCCCATCGGGAGCTGGTCGGCGGCGGCGCCTATGACCGCATCTTCACCAGCCCTGGCGGCTCCCGCGGCCCGTCCGGCACCTTGGCGCACAACAACTTCATCCGCGTGTGGAAACAGGCCCTGGTCAAGGCTGAGCTTGCCCATCTGTGGCCGGAGTACGGTGGGCTGCACTTCCACGACCTCCGGCATACCCATGCGACCTGGCTGATTGCTCAGCGGGTGCCGATAATCGCTGTCGCTGGACGCCTCGGGCACGCCAATGCGGTGGTGACCATGATGGTGTACGCCCATGTCGACAAGCTGGTCGACCGAGGGCTACTCACGGTTGACGAGCTGGGCGTGACGGCATCCGCGCCCGCGCCGGTGGTGACCTTGGCGCCTCGGGCAGGCTAGATCTGACGTCTCGTGTCCTGCGCTCTTGGATCAGTAGGTGCCGATGGCTACAAGCCCGTGGTGGCTTCGGCTATCGCCTGGCTTTGACACGAGCCTTGATGATGGCCCGGACCGTGAGCAAGACGACGATGGCCACTACCTGACCGCCCAGGACGATTCGGTTGACGTCCACCGCCGGTCGCCAGCTCGGCTCGCCGTTGCGGATGATGAACGCGCCGACCGGGCGGGCGGTCATCCCGAAGCCGCTGCCCGACCCCTTGCCCTGGCGTTGGGGATCCTCGCCGCTTCCGCCACCCGCACCACCCTGGATGCGGGCGGCGGGGATGATGGTCACGCCGTCCTTCTCGTACGGCTCGCCGAACACTCGCTTAACCGTGAGGGTGTCCCTTGCCTGGGCGATGACGTCTTGGACCTCCATGGTCTGCTCCCTTCGCTCGCACCGCCCTCCATCCTGCCGGCTGGCAAGCGCCTAGAGCGATCTATCCGAACGCTTTCTGCTACTCAGCTCCACCGCTAGGTGCGTCGTGAGGACGACCTTTGCCCCGTCGGGGTGGCCTGGCAGGCTTCCAGTCCTTCTCCCGGGACAGTCGCCTCACCTATTGGTGGCTCGCCGACATCCCAGCGCGCGCTCGGCGGCGCTCGGCATGGTCGATGGGCCAGAAGAGCAGGCAGCCGACCTGGTCGTCACGGTCAAGCAGCCAGTTGGAGACGGCCAGCACCTCGCAACCGGCGTATCCGCGCAGCGCGGCCAGCAGCATCGACGCGCCGTAGAAGAGGAGGGCGGCGTCGCTGGTCACCGACAGGACAGGCGCATGGGCCGGGGTTAGGGACAGGGCCAGGAACAGGACCACGTTGAGCACGTTGGCCACGGGCCCGGTTGCCTGGAGGCGGGTTGGGGTGCGTCGGGCACGCAGCCACTGCCAGCCCAGCAGCAGGGCCGGGAAGCCGAGCAGGCCGAGCGCCCAGGCGGCCGGGCGGAAGGGCCCGGCCAAGTGGCCTTGAACCACACTGCCTAGCAGTAGGCCTCCGACGATGAGGCGGGCGGTCGTCCCGATGGGCCCGATCCTGCGCCGTCGGCCGGTCGATCGGTGGCTGTGCTGGAGGGTCGCCATGGTGCTGCACCTCAGGTGGTGTCGCGGCGGGTGGTGAGGAAGGTGCCGGCAGCGGCGAGGATGAGGCCGTAGCCAGCCAGGACCAGGCCGCCCTGCCAGGGTGGGAGGAAGTCCTGGTTGGCCTGGGCGACCTGGGTCAGGGCGTTGGCGGCGGCCCCGGGAAGGTAGATCGTCCAGCTGCCAAGGGCCGGGATGCGGGTGACGATGGGTTCGGCGATGAACAGGTAGACCAGGAGGCCGACCACGGTGGCGACCTGCTCGCGGACCAGGGCTCCGAGTCCGACGCCGATGAGGCCGAAGATCGCGACCGCGGCCACCACTCCGGCCAGGGTGGCCGGGATGCCGTTGCCGCCAAGGGGGATCTGGATGCCTTTGGCGTTCAGCCAGGGCAGGGCGATGGCGATGGTGACGGCGATGCAGACCAGGGCGTAGCCGATGCCGACGAGTGCGTAGGTGATCAGCTTGGCCAGCACGACCCGGCCGCGGTGGGGGGTGGCCAGGAAGGTGGTGGTGGCGGTCTGGTTGCGGAATTCGCCGGTGAGGCCGATGGCGGCCAGGACGGCCAGCAGGGTGCCGGCGCCTTGGCCGACCGAGAACACGGTGCGCTGCCCGCCGGGGCTGGCCAGGGGTGGGGTGGGGTTGTCGGGGGTGTCACCGAAGGCGATGGCCAGGCTGGCGTACAGGGCGGTCAGGGCGACCGAGCCCAACAGGAGCCACAGCCACAGCCGGGTGGTGACCAGCTTGTGGAACTCGGCGGCGACTAGGCGGCGCATGTCAGCTCGCCTCCTTGAGGAGGGCGACCGGCTTCTGGTCGGCTTGGGCGGTGAGGGTCAGGAAGGCCTGCTCGAGATCGCTGTGCTCGGTGCTGAGTTGGTGCAGCTCGACCTCCTCAGCGAGGGCGAGGCGGCCGATTTCGGCGGCGGCCAGGCCGGTGACCCGCAGCTGGTCGGGTCGGGTGTGCTGGATCCGCGCTCGGTCCAGGCCGGTGCGGGCGAGTGCGGCCAGGAGCCGGTCGGCGTGTGGGGTGCGGACCGACACCCAGGTCTGCCGGTCGGCGAGCTCAGCCAGGGTGCCCTGGCGGACCAGGCGGCCGTGGTGGAGGATCACCACCTGGTCGACGAATTGCTGGACCTCGGAGAGGACGTGGCTGGAGACCAGCACAGTCCGGCCCTCGTCGGCCAGTGAGCGCAGTAGCTGCCGCAGCCAGGCGATACCTTCGGGGTCTAGGCCGTTGGCCGGCTCGTCCAGGATCAGGACCTGGGGGTCGCCGAGCAGGGCGGTGGCCAGGGCCAGCCGTTGGCGCATGCCCAGGGAGTAGCCGCGCACCGGTCGCCGGCCGGCGTCGGCGAGGCCGACCAAGTCCAGGACTTGGTCGGCGCGCTCGGGTGGGTAGCCGTTGACGGTGCCGTAGATGCGCAGGTGGTTGCGGCCGCTTCGGGCGGGGTGGAAGCCGGAGGCCTCCAGGACGGCGCCGACCTGGTTGCTGGGAACCGAGAGGGCGCGGTAGGGGTGGCCGCTGATGGTGGCGGTGCCGGCGTCCGGAGTGATGAGGCCGAGGAGCATACGCAGGGTGGTGGTCTTGCCGGCGCCGTTGGGCCCCAGGAACCCGGTGATGGTGCCAGGTTCCACGGTGAAGCTGAGGCCGTCGACCGCCCGGAGGGTGCCGTAGGTCTTGATCAGGCCGGCAACGACGATCCGGCCTTCCTGGTCCGTCATGGGTCCACCTCTGCTGTCGTAGTCCTTGCCCCTGTCCGGATGGGGTACGATGAATTCGGAGGATACAACATAGTGAAGCAGGTTCACAATGAGGATACCGCCGTATCGCCGGTTGCCCACCAGGCGCTGATGCGACTGTTCGAGCTGACCGTGCGCCTGGGCGAGGAAATGGAGAAGGGCCTGGTGGAGCGGGGCCTGACCCGGGCCCGGGCGGCCGTGATCTGGCAGCTGCACCAGCAGGGTCCGGTGACCCAGCGGACCCTGAGCCAGGCCCTGCGGGTCAGCCCGCGGAACGTCACCGGGCTCTTGGACGCCCTGGAGGCTGGCGGGTACGTGAGCCGGGGTCAGCATCCGACCGACCGGCGGGCCACCCTGGTCAGCCTCACCGAGCAGGGCGCCGCAGCCGCCGCCAGGTTGCACTCTGACTATGAGATGGGCGCCCGGGTGCTGCTCGGTGACGTCCCGCCCGCCGACCTGACCGCGTTTGTCAGCGTTGTCGACCACGTGCTCGACCGGCTCCGCGGGGCAACTTCCACTCCACCCGGCTAGCGGCGACCAGCGCAACTAGTGGGCGTCACTTCCGACGCGATCCACAGGCTCCCAGCGCGTTCTCGTCAAGGCGAGGTTGCTAGGTCCGACGCCGGCCCCAGACCTGCACGAGCGTGAAATCCAGTCCCCAGCGGCCGGGGTCCTTCAGTTCGCGCTCGGCCTCCCCGCGAAGCCGCTCCAGCTCCTCGGGGTCGATCAGCGACCGCAGCAGCCCGTCCAGGGCGGTGAGGTACTGCAGCGGCTCCTGCAGGGCGGGATGGCCGGGAGGCAGCGCCCGGATCTCGGCCCGGAGGTTCGGTTCGATACCGGCGCTGCGGAACAGCTCCAGCTGGGTGGTCGCGGCCTCGGGGTCGCCGCCGGCCTTGCGGAACGCCTCGATCACCAGGGGCTTGAGCCGATCGAAGGCGGGCGCTGCCGGGAGATGGTGCAGGGAGGCGGCGTCCACCTCTTCCAGGACCACGGTCCCGCCGGGACGGACCAGCCGCAGGTGGGTCGCCATCTGCTCGGACCCGCGGCCGAGCGGGAAGATCAGAGCCCGGGCATGCACTAGGTCGAACGAGGCGGGCTCCAGCTGGCTGGCGAACAGGTCATCGTGGATCAAGGTCACGTTGCCCAGCCCCTCCGCGGTGACGAACTGTCGGGCGGCGGCCAGCATCTCGTCTTGGATGTCGGTCCCGATGACCTGCCCGTCGGGGCCGACCCATTCGCTGAGCAGCCGCAGCCAGCCCAGCGCGCCGCAGCCAACGTCCACGACCCGTGCTCCCTGCCCGTCGCCGAGCTCAGTGAGCAGGCGCCGGCCGGCCGGTTCCAACATCCGGGACCCTTGCTGCAGCCGCTCCAGCTCCCGGTCCTTGCCGGCCAGCAGGTACGAATCCTTGCTCATGGCGTCCCCCATCCCTCGTCTGGCGCCGTCGCAGCGATCGTCCAGGCCGCTGATCGCAGCCTGGTCGCAGGGCCCTGACCCAGGGCACGTGGTCGCTGCGATTAGGCTGCGATCCAGACCGGTCACCGTGACCACTGCCGGCGATGGCCCCGATCAAGGAGGGAGCGGTCATGCGGGTCGAGGAGAGCATCCTCATCGACCGTCCACCCGAGGAGGTGTTCGGGTTCTTGTCGGTCCGGACCAATGACCCGGTGTGGATGGCGTCGGTGACCGAGTCCGAGTGGCTGGATCCGGCCGCCCCCATGGGGGTGGGGCGCCGCGGACGCATGGTCATGCAGGCCATGGGGCGGCGCGAGTTCCTGGACGAGGTGACCGAGTACGAGCCGGGTAGGCGGATCGCCCATCGCTCGGTGGCCGGGCCGATGGTGATCCACACCGCCTGCCTGGCCGAGCCGGTAGGCAGCGGCTGCCGTGCGACCGTGCTGTACGAGCCTGAGCGCCTCCCGGGCGGAGTGGTGGGCAGGCTGACCGCACCATTGACGGCCAGGATCCTGCGCCGCACCTTCAGGGCTGACCTGGCCAGACTCAAGGAACTCCTCGAGGCGGAGACACAGGTCACCAGGTAAGGTCGAACCAACATCGGGAGGGGCGGTGGAATTCCGAGTCCTGGGACCACTTGAGGTCGTGACCGCCGGCCAGCCGCTGGACCTTGGGACCCCGCGCCAGCGCACCCTGCTGGGGCTGCTGCTGGTCCACCCTGGCGAGGTCGTCTCCTACGACCGGCTGCTCGAGGACCTGTGGGACGGCGACCCGCCGGCCACCGCCCGCCACACCCTGCAGGGTTATGTCCACCGGCTCCGCCGCACGCTTGGCGCGGACGCGTGGCGGCTGACCACCCGCCCGCCGGGCTACCAGCTCAAGGTGTCGACCGGTGAGCTGGACGCCCAACGGTTCCAGGACCTGGCCACCGCGGGCCGCCGCGCCCTGGTCCGAGGAGACCCCCAAGCGACCGCCGACCAGCTTGCTGTGGGGCTGGGCCTGTGGCGGGGACCGCTGCTGGCCGACCTGGACGAGGTGGCCGCCTTGGAGCCGGAACGGGTCCGCCTGGAGGCGTTGCGGCTGACCGCGTTGGAGGACCGCATCGAGGCCGATCTGGCCCTCGGTGGACACGGCGGGCTGGTCTCCGAGCTGGAGGCGTTGCTGGCCGACCACCCCTACCGGGAGCGGCTGTGGGGCCAGCTGATGCTGGCGCTGTACCGCTCGGGCCGACAGGCCGATGCCCTCCAGGCCTTTCACCGCGCCCGCCAGGTCCTGGACGAGGAGTTGGGCATCGAGCCGAGCCGCTGGCTGCGCCGGCGCCAGGAGCAGATCCTGCTCCAGGACGCTGCCTTGGAGGTGCCCGACCCAACACCGCCACCACGGCCACAGCACCACCTCCCGGCCCAGCGCACCAGCTTCATCGGCCGCCGCCGGGAGCTCGCCGAGCTGCAGGGGCTGCTGCAAACCCGCCGGCTGGTCTGTGTGACCGGCCCGCCCGGGTCGGGCAAGACCCGCCTGGCCGTACAGGTCGCCGCTTCCCTGCTGGAGGCCTTCCCACACGGCGCCTGGTTCGTGTCGCTGGCCGAGGTCGCCGATCCCGAGCTGGTCCGGTCCGCTGTGGCCACCGCCCTCGGGGTTCCGGAGCTGCCCGAACGGCCCGCTGCCCAGGCGCTCACCGACCACCTGCGGTCCCGGCGGCTGCTGCTGGTGCTGGACAACTTCGAACACCTCCTACCGGCGGCGGTGGTGGCAGCGCAGCTGCTGGATGCCGCCCCAGAGCTGACGGTGCTGGCGACCAGCCGGACACCGCTGCGGCTGTCCGGCGAGCAGGAGTATCCGCTGGCTCCTCTGCCCCTGCCCCAGCCCGACGCGCCGGCCGACGTTCTGGGCAACGACGCGCTGGCCCTGTTCGCCGACCGGGCCTCGGCGGTCGACCCCCACTTTGTCCTGGGGGCCGACAACGCGCCGCTGATCGCCGAGGTGGTGGCCCGGCTGGACGGCCTGCCCCTGGCGATCGAGCTGGCCGCCGCCCGCCTGCGGCTGTTCCCCCTGGAGGAGCTGGCCCGCAGGCTCAGCCCCGCCATCCCCCTGCTCACCGGAGGGCCGGTCGACCACGCCGCCCGGCAGCGGACCCTGCGGGATGCGATCGCCTGGAGCGACCAGCTGCTCGGCCCCACCGACCGGGCGCTGTTGCGGCGCCTGGGGGTCTTCCAGGGCGGCTTCACCCTCCAGGCCGCCGAGGCGGTCGCCCAGGGCTCACCCGTCACCGACCTCGTGGCCGGCATCGCCACCCTGGTCGAGGCCAGCCTGCTCGGCCGGCCGGTGGAGCCCGGCCAGACGCGCTTCTTCATGCTAGAGACGATCCGCGAGTACGCCCTGGAGCAGCTGCGGGCGGCCGGCGAGGACGATGAGATCGGCGGCCGCCACGCCCACTTCTACGCCACACTGGTGGAGCAGGCAGAGCCCAAGCTCACCGGCGCCGACCAGGCGCGCTGGCTGGACCGGCTGGAGGCCGAGCACGCCAACCTCCAGGCGGCACTGCGGTGGGCCAGCCAGACCGGCGACACCGAGATGGCGCTGCTGCTGGCCGCCAGACTGTGGCGGTTCTGGCAGCTACGGGGGCACTTCGCCGAGGGCCGGCGCTGGCTGGAGGACGTCCTGGCTGCCGAGGAGTCGGCCAGCATGGCGCGTGCCAAGGCCCTGATCGGCCTTGCCGGCCTCTGCTACTGGCACGGCGACTGGGACGCGGCCGAGGCCGCCTACGGCCACGCCCGGGAGCTGGCCAAGGGCCTGGACGACTGGTGGCTGGAGCTGGAAGCCCTCTTCGGGCTGGCCTTCACCCTGGCCTGCCATCGGGGTGAACTGCAGGCCGCAGCACCCATCGAACAGCAGTTCCAGGCCATCATCGACGAGCACCCAGAACCGCTCGCGATCGGCCTGGGCTTGGCCACCTCGCAGATGATGCGGCTGTTCGCCGGGGACCTCGACGGCTCCCGCCCCTACGGCGAGCAGTGTCTTGCCGGGACCCGCGCCTTGGGAGAGCGGTGGTACGAGAGCCAGATCCTGCGCACCCTGGCCCTCACCTCCACGCTGCAGGGCCGCCACCAGCAGGCGGAGGAGGAGCTGCGGGAATGCCTGGAGGTCGCCTTGGAGCTGGGAGATCTGGCCGGGGTGGCCCTCGACCTGGATCGGCTGGGACAGGCGGCGGTGGCCCTCGGACACCCCGAACGAGCGGTCGTCCTGGCCGCGGCCGCCGACCGCCTTCGTGAGTCCATCGGCGGTGGACTCACGGTGGAGTCGGGCCGGTGGGCGACCGAGCATCCACGAGACGCCGCCCGACGGCTCCTCACCGACAGCGAGATTGACAGAGCCTGGGCGCAAGGACGCGCCATGAGCCTGGAGGACGCCGTCGCCTACGTCCGCACCTGGTGATCCTCTCCAGCTGAGGTCCCGCTGGTCGGCGGTTCTGCCGCAACGCAGGAGGTTAAGGGTTGACAGCCCGCTGGGTGAGACTGGTCCAGCCGGCGGTCTCGATGGTGGCCAGCATCGCCCGGATGTCGTCGTAGGCGGCGTCACCGACGGGGGTGAACCGGTCGATGAGTCCGTAGTCGAGTACCGGCCGGGCGGCCGGGTCGTCGGCCAGGGTGACCAGGAGGTCTCGGACCTGGTCCTTGAGCCGGTCGGGCAGGCGGTTGGCGGCCACCACCGGCTGGATCGTCGAGGGGCCGAAGGCGCCGATGACCCGCAGGCCGGCCAGCCGTGGGTGGTCGCGGAGCTCGATGGCCAGGACCTGGGAGTCGATGGCGGCGGCGTCCACCCTGCCTGCGGCGACCAGGCGGATGGCCCGCTGGTGGAACCCGGCCTCGACCACCTTGCCGAGGTAGCCGGGCCGGGCGCCCAGGCGGATCAGGCTGTAGAGGGTGACGGTATGGCCGGAATGCGAGGCCGGCTCGTTGTAGGCCCAGGAGCGGCCCTCCAGGTCCTCCAGGCGGGTGACCGGGCTGTCGTGGCGGACGATCACATCCGAGTAGTAGATGGGGCGGCCGGCGTAGCGGGCGCCGTGCAGGATCGGGGCGGCCACCGGCTCCACCGGTGGGGGCCGGCGGGCGGCCAGCCAGACATAGGGCAGCCCGCAGATCACCCCCAGGTCGGCCTCGCCCTGTTCGAACTGGTCGAAGGAGCGGCCGACCAGCTCAACCGGTCGGCCCAGACGGTGGCCGATCTTGTCGGCCAGGAACCGGTAGACCGGCAGCATGTTGGGGGCCAGGAAGGTCGCGAACCGCAGCGGCGTCGTCATGGTTGCCGCGCCGGTTGGTGGGTCTCGTACATGCGCCCGGCAACGACCAAGCCGGAGGCGGCCGTGAGGGCGGCAACGACCCACACCGCGGCCTCCAGGCCGGCGAGGTCGGCCACCACGCCGGCCAGCAGGGCGCCCACGGCGAAGCCGGTGTCGCGCCACAGCCGGTAGACCCCGACCGCGGTGGCGCGCCAGCCGGGGTGGGCGACGTCGCTGATGGCGGCCAGCAGGGTGGGATAGACCATCGCGGTGCCGGCCCCGAGCAGGATCGCGCACGTCGCCCAAGACACGAAGCTGCCCGCTACCGCTGTGCCGGCCAGCGCGAGAGCCTGGAGCAGCATGCCGCCGGTGATGAGGGGCTTGCGGCCCATCCGGTCGGACAGGGGGCCGGTGATGAGCTGGCCCAGGCCCCAGACGGCCGGATACAGCGCCGCCAGCAGGCCGACCTGGCCGACGGAGAGGCCGCCGCGGACAAACAGCAGGGGCAGCAGCCCCCAGGCCAGGCCGTCGTTGAGGTTGTTGACCAGCCCGGCCTGGCTGCAGGCGGACAGGGCCGGCTCCCGCCAGCTCGTGGCGACCACGACCTGGCGGGTGGACGGCTGGCGGCTGGCGGCTGGGTGTTGCGACCCGCGGGTTGATCGGCATCGGCCAGCTGGGCTTCGAGGTCGGCGTGCCCGCGGGTCTCGCGGACCAGCAGCGCCGACAGCCCGAGGCCGAGGCCGAGGCCGGCATAAGCCAGGCCGAGGTAGAACGGCTCGGGACGCAGCCCGGCCCGGGCCGCGATCAGCCCGGTGAGGTAGGCGGTGAGGGCGACGGCCAGGTAGCCGGCGGCCTCATTCAGGCCCATCGCCAGCCCCCGCCGGCGCGGGCCGGCCAGGTCGATCTTCATGATCACGGTGGTCGACCAGCACAGGCCCTGATTGAGGCCGAGCAGCACGTTGGCGGCCACGATCCAGGACCAGGTGGGTGCCCAGATGATCAGCAGCGGCACGGGCAGGCCAATCAGCCAGCCGGCGACCAGGACCGGCTTGCGGCCGTAGCGGTCGGCCAAGGCGCCGGCCAGGAAGTTGGTGGCCGCCTTGGTCAGGCCGAAGGCGACGATGTAGGTGAGCGCGGCCGAGACCGCGGCCAGCCCGAACACCTCGGTGGCGAGCAACGACAGCAGGCTGCGCTCCTGGCCAACCATGCCGCCGACCAGGGCATTGACCCCGACCAGGAGGCAGAACTGGGCCAGATTCGCCCGCAACCCCGGCCGCAGCCCAGCGGGCCGGACCGGCGGCGGCTGAGTCACGAGCGGGCGAGGGCCTTGCCGGTGGCCCGCCGCCAGTCCCGCGGGCCGCCATGGACGACCCGCAGCTCCTTGTGACCGGCGCGTTCCAGGAGGCTGGCGGCGGTCATGGCCCGCTCGCCGTGCGCGCACATCACCGTAACCGGCCCCTCCGGAAGCTCCCCAGATTGCCGGTCGCGGGCGAGCGCGCCCAGCTCGACAGCGAGGGCGCCGGGGAGGTGGCCGTCGGCGACCTCGCTGGCCTGGCGGACATCCAGCACCACGCCAGGCTCGTCGTCGAGCTGGTCGGCCTCGACCACCGGGAGCTGGGCCTGGGGCAGGTTGGCGGCTTGCCATGCGGCCATGCCGCCAGCCAGCTCGCCCGCCAGGTGGTCGTAGCCGATGGTCCGGCACTGGCGGGCCAGCTCCCCGCGGTCCTGGTCCTCGTCCAGGACGAACGCCAGAGGTCGGGTGTCGTCGACCAGCCAGCCCAGCCAGCTGGCGAACGCCGGCCGCAGCGCGATCGACAGCGCCCCAGGGATGTGGCCGGCGGCGAACGCGGTGATCGGGCGTGCGTCAACCAGCACGCCACCCCCGGCCAGCTGCGCACTGACCCGATCGGTCGACAGCAGGGGCAGGACCCGCCAGTCGGCACCGAGCAGCTCGGGGCCGACCCGGTTGCGCTCCCGCAGCCGCAGGAAGTAGGGCGGGTAGCTGCCGAAGCTGGCCAGCAGCTCGGCGACGAAGGCGTCCTCGTCAGGGGCGGCCAGCAGCCGGTTGTGGCGGCGTTCGGCCCCGATGGTGGTCGTGCGCGCGTCCCCGGCCGGGGCGGCGCAGAAGGAGCCCGCGCCGTGGGTCGGGTACACCACGAGCTCGTCGGGCAGCGACAGGAGCCGCTGGTGCAGGGACCGGTAGGCGGCCCGGGCCAGCGGCTCGGTCAGCTCCGGTCCGGCCAGGTCGGTGCGGGCCACGGTGCCGACCAGCAGGGCCCCGCCGCTGAACAACGCCAGCGGCCGCCGGCCGTCCAGGAGCAGGTAGCTGACATGCTCGGGCGCGTGCCCAGGGGTGGCCAGCACCCGCAGCGTGAGCCCACCCAGGTCGACCTCCTCGCCGTCCTCCAGGCCCCGATGGGCGAAGCCCAGCCGGCTCGCCCGAGGGGCGAGGACCTGGGCGCCGTCGGCGGCGGCCAGCTCCCGGCTGCCGGTCAGGAAGTCGGCGTGCAGGTGGGTCTCCACGCTGTAGGCGATCTGGAGCCGCCGCCAGCGGGCCAGCTCAAGGTACGGGGTTGGGTCGCGGGCCGGATCGATGACCAGCGCCCGCCGGTCGCCCAGCTCGACCACATAGGCGCTGTTGCCGAGGCCTTCGTCGACGACCGGGTGAATCGTGGGCATGGCCGGCTCCTCCGTTGGATCCGTGGGTCAGGCGCCGGTGACGGCCAGACCGGCGGCCTGCCATTCGGGCAGTCCGTCCTCCAGCCGCCGGGCCGAGAAGCCCTCCTGGCGCAGCAGGACGACGGCCTCGTAGGCGAAGGCGCAGTAGGGACCGCGGCAGTAGGCGACGATCTCCCGGTCAGCGGGCAGCTCGGCCAGCCGCCGGCGCAGCTCCCCGACCGGGATGGACACCGCTCCGGGCAGGTGGCCGGCGGCATGCTCGGCTGCGGGTCGCACGTCCAGCACCACCAGGTCGTCGTCCTGGAGGCGGCGGGTCAGCTCCTGGCGGGTGACTGGCTCCAGCTCGTCGCGCCCGCCGAGGTAGGCGGCGGCGAGGCGCTCGACCTCGGCCAGGCGGCTGGCGGCGAGGGTCCGCAGGGTCCGCCAGAGCTCGAACACCTCCGGCCCGGCCAGCCGGTAATGGACCGAGGTGCCCTCCCGCCGGCTGGAGACCAGGCCAGCCTGCCGCAGGACCTGGAGGTGCTGGCTGGTGTTGGCCACCGACAGGCCGACCTCACCGGCCAGGGCCTCCACCGTGCGCTCGCCATTGGCAAGCACGTCTACCAGCTCGATACGCCGGCCGCTGGCCAGCGCCTTGGCCGCCCGAGCGAACTCGTCGAACAACGCTGTCTTGGCTCCACGATCCGCCATTCAGCTCCCCAAACAGTCTATTCAAGTAAACTATTGATAAGTTGAGTAGCGCTAGGATAGTCCCTGGTCGACCGGGCGGCAAGCCCACACGAGGAACTCAGCCATGACCGCAGCTGACGCAGGCGAGCGCCGCACCTACGAAACGCGCTCCAGGCCAGCGACCTGCCAGATTCGGCTCTGGCCCTGGTAGGTCCGCCGAAGCCCGCGGTCCTCCAGCACCGCAAGCATCGCGCCCTCGGGGTGGGCGAAGCCCCGAAAGCCGCTTCGGGTCAGCCGCATCACCAGGTTGAACAGCCCGTAGAAGGCCCGGGAGAGCGGGTTGCGGGGTGGATAGCTGAAGACCAGGGCGCGCCGGGCATGGTCGGCGGCCGCGGCTAGCAGGCGCGCATAGTCCGGGTAGCAGCACACCACCCGGTGCAGGACCACCAGATCAGCCGGCGCCACCCCCCCGGGGTCCTGGGCGAGGTCGTGGAGGCGCCAGTCGAGCCGCCCTTGGACGCCCTCCTTCGCGGCCAGCGTGCGTGCCTGTTGCTCGTAGGCGGGAGAGAGCTCCAGGTTCTGGGCGCGGGCCGCGCCCGCCTGCAGCAGCTCGATCTCGATCTCGCCGACGCCCCCGCCGATCTCCAGCACGCTGGCCCCCTCCAGGCCGAGCCCTTGCAGGAACTCGACCATCCTCTGCGCGGTCTGGTCGAGGCCGCGCTTGAGGTACCGGTTGGCGAGCCGGCGGGCGAACCGCTGGTTGAAGAAGCGGTGATAGTCGCGGGAGGGACAGCAGCCTGCCATGGGAGGGAGTGTAGCGGCGCGTTCGCCTGGTCCAAGTCTTCTCCAGGAGATGCACGGCTGATTTCGTAGGAATCACCGTCGGTGCTGGAACGGCCATGGCCGAGCCGACGTCCGAGCCGAGCCGCTCGGCCTCAGCCGGGGGGTGCGGGGCTGTTCAGCATCACCGTCCCTCACGTCGCTGCAGTTCCAGGTGCCGGGCGGCGAGGTCGGTTCGATTCCGGCCGCCGAGCTTGGCGAGCAGCGAGGACACGTGACTCTCGACGGTCCGCACCGACAGGTACAGCTGTGCGGCGATGTCGGCGTTGGTCAGCCCGGCCGCCAGCAGGCTGAGGATGTCGGCTTCTCGGCATCCCCCCACGGCAACTATCGGACAAAATAGTCGTGCAGGGACCCTAACCGAGTGGCCGGTCTCGAGAACGCCGCGCTCTTACGCGAGCAAGCCGCGTCGCGGGCACCGACCGAAACGGGAGCGGAAGAGATGACGGTCAGGGTCGATCCCGAGCAGAACGAAATCGGGGCGCTGCTCGATTTCGTCAACCTTGATGGCCGCCGCGTCCTCGAGATCGGCAGCGGCAATGGTCGCCTGACCTGGCACTACGCCGATCGGGCGGCACACGTCACCGCCGTCGAGCCGTTCGCGCCCGCGGTCGCCCACGCAGAGGACAACCTGCCGCCGGAACTCGTGCGCCGCGTCGTGCTGCGCCGGGCCGCGTTCGGCGAGTTCGCGGCAGAAACCGCCTCGTCGACATTCGACGTCGCGATCTTCTCCTGGTCCCTCTGCTGTATGGAGCAAGGCGACATGGTCCCGGCACTCGGGGAGGCGCATCGCCTGCTCGGGCGCGACGGCACCGTCATCGACATCCACCCCGTTCCTGGTACGGCCGAGATCGAGGTTCACCGCGCCGGACAGGTCGTCTTCGCGGAGCCCGCATCGACTTCGGACGGCGAGGGCGAGCGCCACGCGGACGAAGCACTCGCCACCGTGGTCGCGCGCGGGTTGTTCGTCGCGGAACGTCGCTCTGAGTTCGACGTCCGTGTGTACGCCTCATCGCTGCGCGAGCTGCGTGAGTTCCTCGCGGAGGCCGACGCGCACGCGAGGCAGGAAGGGACCGAGACGAGCGACGCGTCCGAGTCCGCGCTGTACGGGCAAGTCGAACGAATGATGGCCACTGGAGCGACCCGGACAGAGGTCGCGTACCACGAACGGGCGCGAATCACCCAGCTGAGACCCGTCGTCACCTGACTCGACGAGCCGGAGCCCTCGGACCGGCCGCGGCTTGCCGACTGGGCCTACCGAGGAGCGCGACCGGCGAGCGACGTTCGAAGCCTTACGGCTCCGGCGGTGCCGATCACGCGGCATGCCTGGCATGGGGAGTGGAATTACACCGTGCTCCCAGCCGCCGCCTAGCCACTCAGGAATCAAACTTATCGTGCGGGGACCCCTAAGCGCGGCGGGTGGAACGGCGAGCCATGATCAGCGGTATCTGTCGGACGCCGTTAGGGGTTTCACCGTTGACCACTTGCACCCGGTCTTCGGTTAGTCGTAACTTACGTTAGTGGTCACTAACGGAGTTGAAGGCCTGGGGCTGCTCGGGGACCCGACCCGGCGGGCGATCTTCGAGCTGCTCGCCCGACATCCACGCACGGTGGGCGAGCTGGCCCAGCAGCTGCCGATCACCCGATCGGCGGTGTCTCAGCACCTCCGCGTGCTCAAGGACGGCGGCCTCGTCATCAGCCGAGCCGAGGGTACCCGCCGCATCTACCGACTCAACCCCGACGGCGTGACCGCCCTGCGCGCCTACCTGGACCGCATCTGGGAGGAGGCGCTCACCGCATTCGCCAAGGCCACCCAAGCGGCCCCCACCGATCTCGAACAGGAGGACCAATGACCAGCGCCCCTACGATCCCGCCGCTCAGCGGAACCATCACCGTCGACGCGCCCATCGACCAAGCCTTCCGCACCTTCACCGACGCCTTTGGGAGCTGGTGGCCGGCCGAGTACCACATCGGCCAGGCCGACATGGCCACCGCCATCCTGGAACCACGCGAGGGCGACCGCTGGTACGAGCAAGGCGTGGACGGCAGCGAGTGCGACTGGGGCCGGGTCCTGGCCTGGGAACCACCGCATCGGCTGGTCGTGACCTGGCAGATCAACGGCCAGTGGCAGTACGACCCCGACCCCGAGCATGCCAGCGAGATCGAGGTCCGCTTCACCGCCGACGGGCGAGACCGGACCATCGTCCAGCTGGAGCATCGACTGCTGGACCGGCTCGTCGACGGCCAGCAGCTCCGTGAGGGGATCACTGGCGGCGGCGGCTGGACCAGCCTCCTGGAGCTCTTCGCCAAGGCAGCCACCAACCAGGCCTGACCCAGCCACCGTCCGTTCACATTCGAGCGATCCGCTGGCCGGCACGAACCGGCCAGCGGCTCCATCGCCCTAGGCCCAGCCCGGAGGCAGCTGGCCTGGTCAGGGTCGCGTGGCGGCATAGCGGATGCCGCCCGCCTGAATTTGCCCGGCGTCGATGGCGCCCTGCTCCTCCGCCTCGCTGGTGCCGGATAGGTCGGCGAAGAAGTACGGCCCCTCGGCATAGAACCGGCGAGTGAATCGCACATCCAACCCCCGCAGAATCGCCTCACCGGGATGCAACCCCTCTTCTTTGGCCCAGGCCCGACAGTAGGAATCCCACGGCTGGCCGGAGGCTGCCCACCGCTCCTGGTGCCGGTGCAGCCAGCCTGGCTCTGCACCTGACGCCGGCGACGCTAGTCGAGCGAAACACCACCGGGCCGTTGGCTCGTCGAACCGCTCCCAAGCCCACTCCACCACCACCAGCACCCCACCGGGCACCAGCAACACCTTCAGCCGGTCCAGGACCTCGTCCAGATCGGCCACGTGATGCAGCGACGTCGAGGCCAGCACGCACTCCAGCGGCCACCGTGGGTCGAAGCGCTCCACTTCGACCTGCTGGTAGTTGAGCCCGTCCGGGGCTTCGGGGTCGACGCCGACCGCGTCGTAGCCACCCTCCAGCAGGGCCGGTACGAAGCCGCCCAGCGGCCCGCAGCCAACCTCCAGCACCCTGGCAGGGGCCGGCGGGAGCCGCTCGCGGACGAACGGCCACACCGCAGCCAGCCAGCGGTCATCTGGCGTCATGGAGCCCATCCTAGGCTCGGCCTGCGTCGGTGGCGCGGCATTCGGCTGGGCGACCGATCTTGTGAGCAGGCAAAGCCAGGTCGTTCACAACCCACTTGGTAGGTCCCAGTCCAGATCTTGCATCGGGCGAACAAGATCATCCGGACATGCGCACGTTGCTGGGCGGATTTCAGCGGTCACTGCGACTCAGCGGTTGTCTGGCCGTCATCGTTGGCCGTTACCCGTTCGATTCTGGCAGTGGCCCACTTGAGGCTGGCTGCGACCTCGTCTGCCTCGATCTCGGCGACCGAACGTCGCTCCCCCTCCGGGGTCTCCCAGGAGCGTTGCCGGAGCCGGCCCATGACCACGACCCGGCTGCCCTTGGCGAGGGTTATGTGGGCTGGCCTCTTCGGTGTCTTTGACGTCCAGCTCGTTGGTGGTGGGCAGGGTGGATGTGCTAGATGGACACCGTCGTTTGGCGTGTCCATGACGAGTCGGGGGGTGCTGGTTGCTGCTTCGCGTGCAGCGGTTGCGGTCGCCGGACAGCGGGTCGGTGTCGTTCACGGTGGTCGGACGGGATGGGCTGCCGGTGGCGCCGGTCGAGGAGTTCTTGGCGCATCTGACGGTGGCCGGTCGGTCGCCGAACACGGTGCAGGGCTACGCGCACGATCTGCGGGACTTCTTTGAGTGGCTGGGGCAGCGCCGGTGGGACTTCCGCGAGGTGCAGCTGGAGGAGGCGGCGGAGTTCTTCGCCTGGTTGCGGCGACCCAAGCCGGCTCGAGCGCCGGGGGTGTTCGTCCTGCCGGGCACGCCAGCGGCGGTCGGCAACCGCACCCTGCAACGCAAGCGGGCAGCGGTAGCGTCGTTTTACCGGTTCCACGCCCGCCGTGATCCGGGCGTGTCGCCGTTGTTCGGCGAGCTGCTGGGCGCGCGACCGACAGGCCGCTACGTGCCGATGCTGGCCCACACCCGCCGGCGCGGTCCGGGCCCAGACGACTACAGCCCGATCCGGATCGTCGCGGCGCCCCTGCCACCCAGGACGCTCAGCGATGGTGAGGTGCGGCTGCTGCTGGACGCCTGCGGCCATCAGCGTGACCGGTTCCTGATCGGCCTGCTGAACTGGTCGGGTCTGCGTCTGGGCGAAGCGCTGGGGTTGCGGCACGAGGATCTGCGGCTGCGGGCCGGTGAGGTGCGGGTGCTGCCGCGTGAGGGCAACGCTAACGGCGCTCGGGTCAAGGGGCTGAAGGGCCGGGTGGTGCCGGTGCAGCCAGCCCTGTTGGACCTCTACGCCGACTATATGGAGGCCGAGTACGGCGCGCTGGACTGCGACTACGTGTTCGTCAACCTGTTCGGTGAGCCACGCGGGGCGCCGATGACTCGGGCGAACGTGAACTCCCTTGTGCGTCGGCTGCGTGCCCGCACGGGGATCGCGCACTTCACCCCGCACGTGCTGCGGCACACCTATGCGACCCGGCTGCTGCGCGCCGGCGTGCCGATCGAGGTGGTGGCCGAGCTGCTGGGCCATGCCAGTCCCCAGACCACCGCCGAGACCTACAGTCACTTGCGTGTTGAGGATCATCGCCGTGTCCTGGTGTCGGCTGGGCTGGTCGACGACGCGGCGGCCGCACGGTGAGCGCGCCGCCGCGGCCGCGGCCGGCGACCGGGCTGCTGGAACGGCTGGTGCAGGTCGTGCGGCCCGAGTTCCGCGCCGAGGTGTTCCACCCACCCAAAGACAGCCAGGTGTTCTTCCGGGGCCTGTGCCGCGTCCCGGCCTGCCCGGTCGCGATCAGCTACGCCGCTCGCCGCCTGTGCGAAGGCCACTACCAGCAGTGGAGGCAGGCGTCGGCGCGGCCGGGCGGGGCGGACTTCACCGCCTGGCTGACTGCCGAGGGCCAGCGCACCCGCCAGCGGGAGGTCGTGGCGGCGTGCGCGCTGGACGGCTGCAACCGGGCGGCCAAGTCGCACCGGCTGTGTCACCGGCACGCCGAGCACTGGATGCGGGCGCGCCGGCCGCAGCTGGCGGGGTGGCTGGCTGTGACCGGCTACACGCCGACCTGGGCTGGCGAGCGTGACTGCCAGTTCCCAGGGTGTACCCGGTGGACCGACGGCCCCGAGATTCCGCTTTGCCGCTCCCACTACGAACGCTGGCGGCGGGTGGGACGCCCACCGGTCAACGAATGGGCCACCCAGCTGGCCCGCCTGGCCACCAGCGGCATCAGCGTCCACCGGCTGCAGTGGGTGGTCCGCACCGTGCCGGATGACGGCAGCGGGACCCGCAACTATTTCAAGCGAGCCCAGGCGCCCGACCTCGACCAGGCCAGCGCGGTCATCCGCTCCTACCTGGAGCTGCTGCGCGTGTCCGGTCCGGCCTCCTCCGAGCACACCACCCTGCTGGCCGTGCAACTCTCCAGCCGCCACTCAGTGCCGGCCATCCGCGCCGCCGGCGGCGGCGACCACGGCGCCTGCACGGTGCTGGCCGAGGCCTTGGAGGCCCTCGCGGAAGGCCTCGATGGCTGCCAGGTCGGCGTGCGCCGGCTGCTCGGGGTCCGCGAGTACCAGGGGGCCATCCGCACCGCCTTCGACCCCGACGCCCTGGCCGACGTCAACGTGCTGGCCGGCCTGCACCCCGACCGGGAGTGGGGCAGCGACGCCCCCTGGCCGTACGCCACCGAAGAGCGCTGGGGCTACTACCGCACTGCCGACCGCGCCTGGCACCGGTCCTTCGACCTGGTCCTGCCCATGACCGACGTGCCCGCCGACTGGTTCGTGCCGATGGTGCTGGAGGGCGATGTCACCCGGACGATCAGCATGACGCTCAAGGCCGTGCCCCGCCGGCAGGCCACCCGCGAGGTGCGGAGGTCGCTGACGCGGCTCCGGACCGAAGAGGAGCGCAAGCGCCAGCTTGGCCAACTTCACACCGCCGAGGACGAGAAGCGCGAGACCGCGGCCGACCGGCGCATGCGAGAGCTCGCCGAGGGCCATGCCGTGATGGTCTATGCCGTCACCGTCACGGTGACCGCACCCGACCCGGGCACCCTGGATCGAGCCTGCCGGTCGGCCGAGCATGTCGCCGGCCTGGCCTACTGCGAGCTGCGTGCCCTGGAGGGCCAGCAGGCGGCCGCGTTCACCTGGGCGCTGCCGCTGGGACGGGGCCTGGTGTGAGTGGCGCCGTCCGGACCTGGCGGCATCCCTACCGGGGCACGACCCGCCACCTGCAGTCGGTCTACCCGTTCATGGCCGACCCCGGCCTTGGCAGCGACGGGGTGGTCATCGGCCGCGACGGGCTGCGCCGCACCTTCTGCTACGACCCGTTCGTGCTCTATCAGAAAAACCTGCTGAACGGGCCCAACATGCTGGTCCTGGGCGACATCGGCTGCGGCAAGAGCGCCCTCACCAAGAGCTTCCTGTACCGCCAGGTCGGCTTCGGGTACACGCCGCTGGTCACCGACGTCAAAGGCGAGTACGACCGGCTGTGCGAGGCGCTGCAGGTCAACCCGATCCGGTTCGCCAGCGGCGGCAGCCTGCGGCTGAACCCGCTCGATCCCAAGATCGGCGGGACAGCCCGGCTGACCCTGCTGCGCTCCATCGCCGAGCTGCTCCTTGGCCGTCAGCTGTACCCGCGGGAAGGCGCCGCGCTGGAGCAGACCTACGTTGAGGTCGAGCAGGCGGCCCGCCACCGTCGCCGGCAGCCCCGCATCCCCGAGGTGGTCGGCCAGCTGCTCCGGCCCTCCCCCGACAGCGCCACCGCCCTGGAGACAGGGGTCGAGGAGCTGCGGGAGTGGGGCCGCGACGTCGGGTTCTCGCTACGCCGCCTGGTCACCGGTGACCTGGCCGGCATGTTCGACAACGAGACCAGCCCCGGCCTGGACCTGGACGGGCCGATGGTCTCGGTCAACCTCCGCCAGGTCAGCGACGCCGCCAAGCCCATCCTCATGGCCTGTGTGAGCGCCTGGCTGCGAGGGGTGTGGGGCCGCGGCGACGGGCGCCGGCGGATCGTGGTCCAGGAGGAGGCCTGGCACCTGCTGAAGTCACCCACATTCGCCGAGATGCAGCAGGAGAACTTCAAGCTCGCCCGCCAGTACGGGGTGCAGAACATCATCGTCATGCACCACCTGGGCGACCTCAAGGCAGCCGGCGACGCCGGCAGCCGCACCGCCGAGCTGGCCCAGAACCTGCTCGCCGACGCCGCCACCCGGGTGCTGTACCACCTGGACGAGGGCGAGCTGCACGCCACCGCCGAGCTGCTGGGGCTGAACCGCGCTCACTGCCGGATCATCCCCAAGCTGTACCGGGCATCCGGGCTCTGGCTGGTGGGCGGCCGCGCGTTCGTCGTCCACCATCGGCTCGCCCCGGCACCCAGC
>Ga0210378_10000035_pt1 | contig 59859 bp, 60 predicted proteins | sample PLM1_60_b1redo_FD_155465 | JGI IMG/M metagenome (GOLD analysis project Ga0210378, IMG submission 155465) | Groundwater sediment microbial communities from an aquifer in East River, Colorado, USA - PLM1_60_b1 redo | ecosystem: Environmental > Terrestrial > Soil > Riparian zone | place: USA: East... | reverse complement strand
GGATGCCCATGCTCGTGGCACGACGAACCCGGCTGCTGGTGATCGCCATGGCGCTCACCCTGCTCGGGGGGGCGCTGTGGCTGTCAGGCCGCGCCGCCGCCGCCCCCAACCCACCAGGCAACAACGGCACCGTCAAGATCGACGACGTCCCCTTCGACGACGCGCCCGACAACGAGCCCCACGTCGGCTGCGTCTTCCAGGTCGACTTCTACGGCTTTGACGAGGGCGACCTCAACGCCGACGTCACGTTCGAGTCCCATCCGCCGACTGGCCCGGTCCGGGTGCTGCTGACCGACACCGTGTTCATCGGTGAGGACGACAACGCCGGCGGGGGCAGCGAGGCGGGGCTGGACGCCTCGGAGACCTACACGCTGGACTTCACCGGCATCGAGCCCCACCCCAACCAGGGCTTCCACGTCAAGCTGACCGTCAACGCCGAGGGGTCGCAGGGCGCCGACACCAAGCACAAGGTGTTCTGGGTGAGCGGCTGCGTCCCCGCGCCGACCACCACCACCACGGCCCCGACCACCACCGTGGCGCCGACCACCACCGTGGCGCCCACCACCACCGTGGCGCCCACCACCACGGCGGCGCCGACCACCACGGCCGCGCCGACCACCACGGTCGCGCCGACGACCACGGTGGCGCCGAGCACCACGGTCGCGCCCAGCACCACGGTGGCGCCGACCACGACGGTCAAGCCGACCACCTCCACGACCAAGTAGGACCCGGGGTCCCCGGGCCCTAGGTCCCCGAGCCTGCCCGGCCGGCGTGCGGTGCCACCGCCCTCGCCGGCCGGGCCAGCCAACCGACCAGCGATCGGGCCGCTCGGCGGTGCGATCCCGGAGCGCCTCGCCGAGCCATCGCTCGACGGCTGGGTCGCTGGCGCGAACCGGTTGTTCCCGGCTCGGCCGGCGCGGTCAGCCGACCCTGGGGAGCACCTCGCGCCGGTAGAAGTCCAAGAAGCCGGCCTGGTCCTCGCCGATCTGGCTGACGTAGACCTCGTCGAAGCCGGCGTCGAGGTATTCGCGGATCGCACCCACCCTCGCCTCCTCGCCGTCGGGTCTTGCGCCGGTCCCTGCTACCACGGGAGGGGCTCTCGCCAACCAGCTCTGACCGGGCCGACCAAATTCGGGGTTTACGTCTGGTGGCCCTGGAGTAGACTCGGAGGGTCCGGGCCCGAGCCTCGTCGAGGCGACAGGCCATGACCCGAGGAGACGGTGGCATGGAGACTCCACCCGACCCGCTGGCGGGGCCGTTGCCGTGAGGCGGCCCTGAATCCCATCCCCGCCTGGCTGTTCCTGCGCGATGTGCGCGGTTCGTGGCGGCTCCGAGCCGACGGGCTGGCCCGACCACGAAGCCTGGAACTGGCGGCCGGGTGCTCGGGATGACCATCGGCCCCGCTCCCATCCTCGGGCGGGGTCGGTTGGTGTCCGGGTCCGTTTGCGATCCGACTCGACGGCAATCCACGGTGCGGTCCGGCACGGACGTCCCGAGGCGAGGGGTGGTGGATGGGTCCAGCGGCTGGTTTGCCGCCGTCCCGGTCGGGCTATCCATAATGCCGACGACGACGTCAGGCGGTCCGGCGTGCCGTCGCCCGACGGCACCGGTCCGCGGGCCGCAGGTTGTGGCTGGAGGCGCGCGATGCGCGTGGTGTTCCGCGACCGGGCCGAGGCGGGCGTTGCGCTCGCCTCGATCCTGACCCCGTTCGCGGGGCGGGACGACGTGGTCGTGCTCGCCCTCCCGCGCGGCGGCGTCCCGGTCGGCTGCCAGGTGGCCAGGTTGCTGGCCGCGCCGCTGGACGTCTTCCTGGTGCGCAAGCTCGGCGTCCCCGGACGGGAGGAGCTCGCCATGGGGGCCATCGCCTCCGGTGGCGTGCGCGTGCTCAACGAGCCCCTCGTGCGCGCCTACGGCATCCCCGACGTGGCCGTCGAGCGGATCACCGAGGCCGAGCGCCAGGAGCTCGAGCGGCGCGAGCGCGCCTACCGGGAGGGCCGGCCCCCGCCCGAGGTCGGCGGAAAGGTCGTCATCCTGGTCGACGACGGCCTGGCCACCGGCTCGACGATGCGGGCGGCGGTGGCCGCGGTCCGCCGCCTTGGGCCCAGCCGGGTCGTGGTGGGCGTGCCGACCGCGCCCCCGTCGACCTGCGACGAGCTGGCCCAGGAGGCCGACGAGGTGGCCTGCGTCAGCACCCCGCCGCGGTTCCGCGCGGTCGGGCTCTCCTACCGGGAGTTCCCCCAGGTTTCCGACGAGGAGGTCCGCCAGCTGCTGCGGCAGGCACGCCATCCCGGCGGGAGCGAGCCGGCCTCGGCCACCGGCGCCAGCGGCCGTTGACAGCAGGTCGCCGAGGGCGGTGTCGCCCTCCTCCGCCGGTTCAGCGGGCCCGGCGCAGCTCGATCTTGCCGCCGGCCGTCCTGACCTCGAACCGGAGCTGCGACGTTGCCGCGGGGCCGCCGGTCGGCTGCAGGCGATCCACCGCTCCCGGTTGCCACCCGAGGAAGACGTCATCGAGGCGATCGAGGCGCTGCAGAGCCGCTCGGAGACCTCGCTCGACCAGCCGCTCGGCGAGGAGGGCGACACCGCCCTCGGCGACCTGCTGCCAGCTCCCGAGCCGGTCGACGAGCCCGAGGACCTGCTGCTGCTGCTGCTGCTGCCCGGGCTGGTCGCCGCCCTGCCCGAGCTGGAGCGGCGGGTGATGCTGCTCCGCTACTTCCAGGAGCTCAGCCAGGACGAGATCGCCGCCCGCGTCGGCTACTCCCAGATGCACGTCTCCCGGCTGCTCCGCCGCGCCATCGAGCGCCTGCGGGGCCAGATGCTGCTCGGCTGACAACCCGGGGCGTTCAGGTGGCTCAGCCGTGCTGGGCCGGGAACGGCACGGACGCCAGCGTCCCGATGAGCCGGCTCAGCAGGACCCCGCGCAGCTCGGCGTGGGCCGACACCGCCAGCAGGCTGGCCGCCACCCGGGTGTAGCGGGCGATGGCGGTGATCTCGGCCAGGTTGTAGTCGCTGGGCGTGGCCCGCCACACGTTCAGCGTGCCGACCGGCCCGTCCGGCAGGGTGATGGGCGTCGCCAGCACGGCGTGCAGGGGTTCCCGGGGCAGCAGGTAGCGCAGGTCGGGCCAGCGCTCGTCGACGCGGACGTCCACGCTCGACACCGGCAGGGCGCAGCGGTAGGCGTCCATCGCCGGGCCGGCCTCCAGCCGCTCCTGGCCGGTCTGGAGGAGCCGCCCGACGCTGTCGGACGCGATCGACGAGCGCAGGACGCCGTCCGGGCCGGCCAGCATGAGCCCGGCGCCGTCCACCGGCAGCATGATGGCGGCGCAGTCCACCATCGCCTGCAGGCCGGCCTGCACCTCGCCGTCCAGCGCGGCGTCGGCCTCGCTCAGCATGGCCTGCAGCTCGATGCCTGGCCCTCTGGGGTCGCTGGTCATGGGTCCCTCGCCCGTGCCGGCAGGCCGGCACATCCAGTTCGCGTCGTCCTTCCCTCCGCGCCCGCCGCGTGCCGGGCCCGCCGCGGCGGCTAGCATTCCCGGCCAAGGGCAGGCGAACCGCAGGCCGGCCGCTCCGTCCGGAAACGGCTCGGGGGGCCTTTGCCGGTCCGGCCGCCGATCCGGGCCGGCGAGCCTCGGGCCCTGCGGGTCAGCGGAGGGTGAGGACCAGGAGTGCTCCGAGGCTGGCCGCGCCGACCGTGAGCCAGGTGATCGAGTCGCCCACCTGCCCGCTGTGCAGGCCACGCAGTGCCGAGACGACCGGGTGCCAGACGCGCCGGGCGGCCAGGCGCGGGGCGGCGGGAGCGCGCTGCCGGAGCAGCGATGGCCCGGTCATACGCCTGGGCGAGCAGCATCAGGAGCAAGGTGTCGATGGTCCCGGCCAGCGACAGCGCGGCGGTCACCAGCGCCCGGCGGGCGTTCGCCCCATGCCGATACCAGGGTCTGGTGCCGATACCAGGGTCCGGCCGGCTCGCCGACGGCGCGACGGTTTCACATGATTGCAGCCAGCTCAAGTGAGGGGGAACGCGGGATGCGGGTGAGCGCCGCGCCCGGGCGCGGCAAGGGGAGCGTGGCGGGCCCGGGCAGTCAGAGCGGCGAGGGGAGCGTGGCGGGCCCGGGCAGTCGAAGAGGGACGTCCTTCTCGGCGCTGAGCCGTCCAGCGTGGCCGGTTTGCACCCTCGATCCCGGCGCTTCGGAGCGGACATGCCCGGGCCCGGAGGGAGCCTACCCCCGCGGCGGACGCTCTGGAAGGGCGGTCCGCCCGCTGCCGGCTCGCCTGCCCGGACCCGGCCGGGTCCCGGTGCCGGCGCTCGAGGCGGCCCACGCCCTGGCGAGCCGGTGCACCCCCTCCTCGAGCAGCTCCGGCTCGGCGGTCAGGGGCAGCAGCAGGCGGTCGTCCGGCTCCGGCCCGGACCCGCCGCCGGGACCGGGTCGCACCACGACGCCCTCCCGCGCAGCCCGCTCGGCCAGGGCGGTGGCGCTGCCGGCCGGCAGATGGACCCAGACCGAGGCGCCGTCCTCGCCAGGAGCCCACGTCCAGGACGGCAGCCGGGCGGCGAGCACCGCCGCGAGCCGCTCCAGTCGCCCGGCGAGCCGGGCGCGCCGCTCCGCCACCTCCTGGTCGCCCTTGTCCAGCAGGCGGGCGGCCAGGAACTGGGCGGCTGGGCGCGCCGTACCGCCCAGCCCGGTCTGGAGGCGGGCGAGCTCCTCGGCGGTCCCGTCCGGAGCCCGGATCCAGCCGACCCGCAGCTCGGGCCAGAACAGCTCCCGCATGGACCCGAGGCTGAGCACCGGGGCGGTCCTGTCGAAGGCGGCCAGCGGCGGGGCGGGCCCGGCCGGGCCGAGCCCGAGGTCGGCCTGGGTGCCATCCTCGACCAGCGGGATCCCGAACACGCCGGTGAGGGCGGCGATCCCCCGGCGGCGGCCCGCCGGCATCGCCGCCCCAGGCCGGGCCGGGGTCAGGTACAGCAGGCGGGGGGCGTCCTGCTCGAAGCGGAACTGCACGGCACTGGGCCGCACCCCGTTCCGGTCCACGGCGACAGGCAGGAGCCGTGCCCCGGCGGCCTGGAACGCCTCCAGCGCCACCGGCGAGGTCGGCTCCTCGATCGCGACCGCCGCGCCGGGCTCCAGGTAGTGGGCGCACACCAGCTCGAGCCCGGCCCGGGTCCCACCGGTGACCACCACCTGCTCGGGCCGGGTCGGCAGCCCGAGGGCCGAGTAGCGCGCCGCGACGGCGCCACGCAGCGCCCGCATCCCCCCGAGGGCGCCGTCCTCAGCGATCAGCTCGGCCCAGTCCGCGCCCCCGAGACCCAGGACCACGGCGCCCATATGGGGCCCGCCATCCGGCGGCCCCTGGCCCCCGGACAGGTCCACCACCGGGCGCGGCCCGTCCGGCGGAGCCGCCAGCGGACCGTCCTGGCCCGCGACCTGGCGTCGTGGGTCGGGCGTGGCGGCGAGCCTCCCGTCCGGGTCGACGAGCCCGCGCTCCCGGAGGGCCGCGTAGGCGGCGGCCACCGTGCCGCGGCCGACCGACACCGCCTCGGCCAGGGCGCGCTGGGAGGGCAGCCGGGCGCCCGGGGCGAGCCGGCCGCCAGCGGCCAGCTCGGCGATGCGTCCGGCCAGCCGCCCGGCCAGCGGTCCCTCCCCGGCCCGCCAGCCCTCGAGCAGCTCGGCGAGCCGCTTCCCAACCGCCTGTGGCTCCGCCGTCGCCATCCTCCACCCCGTCCGCCACGTCACCTGGTCCGGTGCGCGGGCAATTATGGAGGCATCGGGCCGGCTCAGCGCTTGCGGCCGACGCCGCCATAGATCCCGCCCGACACGTTCGGGATGGAGCCGTCCGGCCTCCAGCACTGGATCTGCACCAGGCCCGGGTCCACAAGCTCGAGCCCGTCGAAGAGCTGCTCGATCTGCGCACGGGTGCGCAGCACCACAGGGGTGGTGGTGCGCTGGTACGCGCGCACCACCTTCGCCGCCACCTCCTTCGCCGCCGCCTCCGGTCGGGCGTTGGGGACGTCCGTTGTGCCATGGGAGATCGCCAGGTAGCTGCCGGCAGCCATGGCATCCCGGAGCCGCGCCACGATCCCGGCCGGGTCTTGCTCGTCCTGAATGAAGTGGAGGATGGCCAGGAGCAGGACCGCAACCGGCTGCTCGAAGTCGATGACCTCCCGCACCTCGGGGTTTCCGAGGATGACGTCGGGCTGGCGCAGATCGGCTTGGACGACGGCCGTGTTGTCGGCAGCCAGGAGCGCGCTGCTGTGAGCGACCACGATCGGGTCGTTGTCCACGTAGACCACGCGGGTGTCCGGCGCGATGACCTGGGCGACCTCGTGGACGTTGCCCTGGGTCGGCAGGCCTGTGCCGATGTCGAGGATCTGCCGGATGCCGGCCTCGCGGACGAGGAAGCGAACGGCCCGCCGCAGGAACGCCCGGTTCTCCCGAGCCATGTCACGGGTTGACGGCGAGGCGGCGAGCGCCTGCTCTGCTGCGGCGCGGTCGGCGGGGAAGTTGTCCTTGCCGCCCAGGTAGTAGTCGTACATCCGGGCGGGGTGTGCCACGTTCGTGTTGATCTGTGTGGTCCAGTCCTCATCGACCACGTCGTCCTCCGTCCCGCTCGTGGTGCCGGTGGTGCGGTTGTACGCTTGGCGCATTCAGCCCTCTCCCAGGATCTCGCTGAGGATCGCCGCGGACTTTCTCGCCGGTTGGCTGCGGACGCAGATGGTCTCCATGACATGCAGGTACTGCTCGACGTCGTCACGCCTGTCCAGATAGACGGCGTTGGTCAGGTGCTCGAGGTAGACCACGTCCGGCAGTTCGAACGGGAACCGCAAGATGCTGAACGCGCCGACCATGGCGGCATGCGCGCCACCCCTGAACGGCAGGATCTGCAAGGTGACGTTCGGCAGCTTCGTGGTCTCGACGAGACGCTCGAGCTGGGCGCGCATCACCTCGCGGCCGCCGACCGGCCGGCGCAGCGCCGCCTCGTCCACCACCGCCCACAGCCGGGGGCCGTCGTCCTGGGCGAGCAGGCGCTGCCGGGTCAGCCGCAGCCTGACCCGCCGTTCCAGCTCCTCTGGCGAGTCGCCCAGCTGCGCGCCCCGCATCACCGCGCGCATGTAGTCCTCGGTCTGCAGCAGGCCGGGGACGAACTGGCCCTCGTAGGTCCGGATCAGCGCCGCGGCGGCCTCAAGGTCGATGTAGGCCCGGAACCACTGCGGGAGAAGGTCGCTGTACCGGTGCCACCAGCCAGGCTCGTTGGCCTCACGGGCGAGTGCGACCAGTGCGGCGACCTCGCCCGGGTCGGTCACGCCGTAGAGCCTGAGCAGGTCGACCACGTCGCGGTCCTTGAGGCCGACCTGGCCGTTCTCCAGCCGGTGGATCTTCCATTCGGACGCCCGGATCGCCTCAGCAGCTTGTTCCCGCGAGATGCCCTGCTCGGTCCGGAGCCGGCGGAGCTGCGCGCCGGCGAGCATGCGGCGGACGGTCGGCCCACCTCTCGGTTGCGCTTCGGTCACGTCCTTGCCTCCGCGGCGCGAGTCAGCGCACAGGTTGCCACGCCGTTCCGGCTGGCTTGCATCCGGACATGGCCTCCGCACCTGACATCTGACACCCATCTGGTCGGGCGGTGTCAAGGCGGAATACTGCCGAGAACGCTGCCCGCCGCTTGTTCTTCACCTCGCTACATTTCGCCCGTAAGGTGTGAGGTCCCGGACCCTCCCGCCGACCCTCGGAGGTGGCCTGTCATGAGACCCGTCAAGATCCGCCCGGTGCCGTGGCTGTTGGTCGCGGTGCTGCTCGCCCTCCCGCTGGTGCCGAGCGCCGCCGGTGCCGCCTCGGAGAAGGACCGGGCCGCGTCGCTTGGCAAGAAGCGCGCGCTCCCGCTGGTCCTCGCCCACCGCGGCGCCAGCGGCTACCGGCCCGAGCACACCCTCGCCGCCTACGAGCTGGCCATCGACATGGGGGCCGACTTCATCGAGCCCGACCTGGTGTCGACCAAGGACCACGTCCTGGTCGCCCGCCACGAGAACGAGATCTCGGGCACGACCGACGTGGCCACCCACACGGAGTTCGCCGGCCGGAAGACCACCAAGGTCATCGACGGCACGTCCCTGACCGGCTGGTTCACCGAGGACTTCACGCTGGCCGAGCTGAAGACGCTGCGCGCCAAGGAGCGCATCCCCGACATCCGGCCCGCCAACACCGCGTTCGACGGCCTCTACCAGGTCCCCACCTTCGCGGAGGTCGTCGCCCTGGCCAAGCGGAGGCACGTCGGCGTCTACCCGGAGACCAAGCACCCGACCTACTTCGACTCTGTCGGGCTGTCGCTCGAGGAGCCGCTCCTGGCCACCCTGCAAGCCGCGGGGTACCGCGGGCGGCGGGCGCCTGTGTTCATCCAGTCGTTCGAGGTCGGCAACCTGAAGGAGCTCCGCGAGCGCACCGACCTGCCGCTGATCCAGCTCCTCGACGCGACCGGCAGGCCCTACGACTTCGTCGTGTCCGGCGACCCCCGGACCTACGTCGACCTGGCCAAACCGGCCGGCCTGGCCGAGATCGCCACCTACGCCGACGGCATCGGCCCGAGCAAGAACCTGATCGTGCCCCGCGACGCGAGCAACCGCCTGCAGGCGCCCACCACGCTGGTGCGCGACGCGCACCGGGCCGGCCTGCTCGTCCATCCGTTCACCTTCCGGCGCGAGAACTTCTTCCTGCCCGAGGACTTCCGGCAGGGGAACCCGGCCAGCCCGGTGTACCTGGGGGCGGTCGGCGACTTCCCCGGTGAGCTGCGGCTGTTCCTCCAGCTCGGCATCGACGGCCTGTTCACCGACAACACCGACACCGCAGTCGCCGTCCGCCGGGAGGTGCTCGGCAGCTAGGGACCGTACGGTAGCGCCGAGCCGGCTCGCCCCCGGTCGGCGCTACCGCCCGCCTCCCGCGGCGGGCGGGGCGCGGCGTGGCCGCCGTCCCCGGCCGCGCATCTCGCCCGGTCAGCGTCCCGGACCGGGCGGCGTGCCGCTGGTCGCGCCCTGCTCGAGCTGGGGGCGCAGCTCGGCGAGCAGGCCCATGAACGCCGCCACGGCGCCGGACGGCGCTCCCGCGTCGCGCCGGCGCACGGCGACGATCTCCCGGCGGGCGGGAGCGTCGTCGCCCAGGTCGACCAGGCGCAGCGTCCCGGCGGCCAGCTCGACGATGACCGCGCTCTGCGGGACGAGGGAGATCCCGAGCCCGCGCTCGACCATCTTCTTGGCGGCCTCGATGTTGTCGAGCTCCATGACCCCGCCGGGCAGCACGCCGGCCTGCCGGAAGATCGCGCTGGTGAAGTCGCGGTAGCTCGAGCTGCGGCCGAACAGGATCAGCGACTCGCCGGACAGGTCGGTCAGGCGGACCCGGCGCGCGCTGGCCAGCCGGTGCAACGGCCCGGCGATCAGGACCAGGGTGTCGGAGTAGACCGGCAAGCTGTCGACCTCCTGGTGGCCGAGGGCGCGGATGAGGCCGACCTGCACCTGGTCCTGGAGGACCATGTCGAGGATCTCCTCGGACGTGCCGCTCTTCAACACCAGGCGGACGTTCGGGTGCTCGTCGGTGAAGCGGACCAGGATCAGGGGGAGCGCGTAGGCGCTGACGGTGGGGGGCGCGCCGAGCACGAGCTTGCCCGCGGAGCCGCGACGCAGATCGCCCAGGCGCTCCCGGCCGTCCTCGAGCGCCTGCACGGCCCGCTCGGCGTACGGGAGGAACGCCTCGCCGGCCTCGGTCAGCCGCATCCCGCGGCGGGTGCGCACGAACAGCTTCTCGTCGAGGCTGGCTTCCAGGCTCTGCAGCCGGGCGGTGACCGTCGGCTGGGAGATGAACAGGGCGTCGGCCGCGCGGCTCAGGTTCTGCCGTCTGGCCACTTCCAGGAAGGCCTCGATCTGCGGCAGCATGCGCCACCCTTCCCGATGGTTACCTTTGTAACCATCGAACTTGTCTATCTCAGTAATCAAAACGAACTATTGGACCCATGACAAGAGCACCCCATACCCTCGGTAGTCTCCCCAGTACCGACCCCGGACGGAGCAGTTGCATGCGAATCGTTCTCCTGGGTCCGCCCGGAGCCGGCAAAGGCACCCAGGCCATGCTGCTGTCCCGGCACAGCGGCAGGCCCCACATCGCCACCGGCGACATCTTCCGGGCCAATGTGGCCGAGGGCACCGCGCTCGGCCGCACCGCCCAGTGCTACATGGACCGCGGCGACCTCGTACCCGACGAGGTCGTGATCGCCATGGTGATGGAGCGCCTCTCCGAGCCCGACTGCGAGCACGGCTTCCTCCTTGACGGCTTCCCGCGCACCGTGGCCCAGGCCGAGGCCCTCGACCTGCGCCTGGCCGAGCTGCGCTGCCCCCTGGACAGCGTGATGAACTTCGAGGTCGCCGAGGACGAGCTGTTCCGCCGCCTTGCCGGGCGTGCGGCCGAGCTCCACCGCTCCGACGACGGCGAGGAGACGATCCGCCACCGGCTGGAGGTGTTCGCCACCAAGACCCGGCTGCTGGTCGACTACTACATGCACCGCGGGCTGCTGGCGGTGGTCGACGCCCAGGGACGGGTCGGTGAGGTCAACCGCCGCATCCTCCACAGCCTCGGCCTCCCCGCCGACTCCCTGGCCCCTACCGCGATGGCCATGGTCTGACGCGACGCCCGCGAGGCCGTACCGGCTGAAGCGCGTGAGGCCCGACCGCCCGAGGCGCGCGAGGCCGTACCGCCCGAGGCCCGACCGCCCGAGGCGCGTGAGGCCCTACCGCCGCCTGAAGCGCGGCAGGGGCAGGTCGCGTCTACCTGGACCACCTGGACAGCAGGGCCCAGAGCGTGGCGGTGCCGTCGAGGCCGCCGACGCGCCGGGTCGGCCAGCGGTGGCGCATGCCCGCGATCGGGACCAGCTCGACCGTGGAGCCGGGGACCTGCCCGGCGACCAGCTCGGGCAGGGCGGCCGAGGAGGGCAGAACCTGCTTGGCACCGGCCGAGTGCCCGCCAAGGTAGGGCACGGTGGTGTCGTCCAGCCCGTGCAGGTGGGCGAAGCGCACCGGCACCGGGGAGGCGCAGTCGACCAGCAGGGGGCCGGCGACCGATCCCGCCGCGGCGAACAGGTCGGGCCGCTCGCAGGCGGCCCGCTCGGCCAGCATGCCGCCGTTGGAGAAGCCGAGGACGTACACCCGGCGCCGGTCGACCAGGTGCCGGCCGGCCACCGCAGCGACCACGTCGGCGAGGTAGGCGACGTCGTCGGTGCCGTTCGCGGCGGCCAGGCCGCAGCACGGGCCGGCGTTCCAGGACCGGCCTACGCCGACGCCGTAGGCGAGCAGGAAGCCGTGAGCGTCGGCGAACGCGTCCAGCCTCGACGCCGCGGCCAGCGCGGCCGGGCCGTTGCGCCACCCGTGCAAGGCGACGACCAGGGGGCGGCGGACGGACCGGGGCGCCCTCCGCCCGCCCGCCCACGACCGGGCCCGCGCTCCGGACCGGGCGCGGCTGGTCACGTGCTCGACGTAGACGCGGCCGGACGGCAGCGTGACCGTGGCAGCGGTGCCCCCGCCGGGTCCGGGTCCGTCGACGGCCGCCTGCGCCACCTTCGCCGCCCCTCGGGCCGCCCGCCCCACCTTCGCCGCCCCTCGGGCCGCCCGCCCCACCTTCGCCGCCCCTCGGGCCGGCCGCGCCAGCACCGGCCGGCCCGGACCCGCCCCGCCGGCCGCCCGCCCCGCTCCCGCCTCCGATCCTGGACCCGGCCCGCCGGCCGCCCGTCCCGGTCCGCCGGCCGCGCCGGCCTCGCGAGCGGGCGCGGTGAGCACGCCGAGGAGCACCAGGACCAGGAGCCCAGAGAGGGTGCTCGCGCGCTTGCCGTCCACGCCCGCTCCTGGCTCGCTCCGACATGGCAGGACGAGCGGCGGCCGGCGGGAGTCCGGCCGGTCCGGCCTCGGGGAGCTCGTCCTCTCTCTCGTTTCTCTCGTTCGGCAGCCCCGGCACCGGCTTGAGCGGCACGGCACGGCCACGATCCGAGGTAGGGGCAGGCGCCGACCTACGGCGGCCGCCCCATGCGATGTGAGCCTGGGATGCGGGCCAGCAGTCACCTCGCGTGCGCGCGACCGGCCGGATCGAACGCTTGACGCCAACGAGCCGTTCCCGCTCTTTTCCATTTCCAGCCGCTACCGATGAATTCCGGGTGTACGGGACGGTTACGTGGGTTTGAATGCATAGAGCATGATTTCACCGGTCCGGCGAAGACAAACGAGCGGTGTCCCTTTGCTTGCAAGCATCGAGACCGCTCGACTACTGTCTGAGCTCCCGGTCCAAACCTTCCAGGTGCCCAGATGGACGATCCCGATCATCTGTCCAGCAGGGAGCCGGCCTCCGAACCCGTGCGCCCGGTCCTGCGGGGTTCAACGCCGCTCCCGCCGCGCGAGTCCCGGAGCGAGACCCAGATCGCGGTGCCCGACCGTGGTGGGCGGCACGCAGCACCCAAGCCGGACCGGTCGAGGCTGGGGGTGCGGTCGGTCATGGGCGTGCTCGGACTGGTCGTCGCCGTGATCGTGGTGGGCGTCCCGCTCACCCGGATGATCAGCGAGGCCCAGCAGACCGCTGCGAGGTCGAAGGCGGACGCCACCGCCCCGGTGACCGGCACCACGACCCCCCAGGCCCCGGGGCCGGTCCCGACGGCGGTGGGCAACCTGCTGGCCAACTGGAGCTTCGAGCGGGACCTCTCGGGCTGGCAGCGGGTCGGGCCGTCGAACGTGACCCGCGAGCTGGGCGGCCGGACCTCCGGGTCGAGCGCGCTGGTCCAGGCGACCACCACCGGGCCCGTCCAGGTGGGCATCGTCGCCCCGTCCGTGGTCCCGCAGGCCCGGGCAGGCGCCGTGTACGACGCCACGGTCTGGGTCCGGTCGGGCACGCCGGAGGTGCGGGTGGTGTTCAGCCTCGTCGTCACCCACGAGGGCACCAAGGAGGCATCCCAGACGGTGGCCAGGACGGTGTCGGACCCGCGCTGGCAGCGGATGGACGTGGCGCACCGGGTCGCCGTACCAGGCACCCTCGCGGTCCAGGTGACCGTGGAGGGCGTCTCGCAGGGCCAGGGGTTGCTGGTCGACGAGGTCGTCGTCCGCCAGTCGTAGCGACCCGCGGAGGTCGACGGGCGGGGGCGCAGCGAGGAGGCGGAGTGGCAAAGGACCGCGACGGACGCGAGCTCAACCTGTTGGTGCAGCATCCCCGGACCCGCATCGGCCGGGCCTTCCTGCGGGTGGGGGCGCTGCTCGGGGCGGCCGGCTGGACCGGGCGTTCGTGGACACCGACTACGACCCGGGCAACCGGTACACGGTCCCCTGGCAGTGGGGCACGACCGGCATCGGGTACAACGTCGCCAAGGTCCCGGGCGGCAAGGTCGACTCGTGGAAGGCGCTGTTCGCCCCCGCGCCCCAGATGGCCGGGCGGGTCTCGCTGCTCCGCGAGGCCAGCGAGCTGATCAACTGCGCGCTCATCTACCTCGGCAGGAAGCCGAACTCGACCGCCGACGCCGACCTGGCCGAGGTCGTGTCGCTCCTCCGCTCGCTCAAGGGCAGGGTCAGCAAGTTCTCGAGCGACACCTACATCGACGAGCTGGCCAAGAACCAGACCTGGATCGCGCACGGATGGAGCGGCGACGTGTTCCAGGCGGCCGAGCGCAACCGCAACGTGGCCTACGCGATCCCCAAGGAGGGCTCGCGTCGGTGAAGCTCTCGGTCATCACCCCGAGCGGTGAGAGGCCGCAGAAGTGGCAGGCGGCCTACGACCGCATCATCAAGGCCTGACCAGCCTGCCTGAAGCGCGCGGAGCCCGGGCCTCGAGCCCGCTGAGCGCCTGCAGCACGTCGTCGACCGAGAGGGCGAGCAGGCCGGGGTCGGGTCGCGCGGCGTGCGGGTCGCCGCTGCGGCCGGCCCAGAGCGCCCGGTGCCAGGGCCGGTCGGCCGGCGGCCCCCACAGGGCGGGGGAGACCGGCCCGCACAGCACCACCGAGGGCGTGCCGAGCGCGGTGGCCAGGTGGGCCACGCCGGTGTCGCCGCAGACGACCCGGCCGGCGGCGGCGACCAGGCGGCCGAGCGCGAGCACGTCGTCCCCGACCGCGTGCACGGCCCGGCCGGGCAGCCCGGCCCGGCGGGCCACGCCGCGGGCGAGCGCCGCCTCGCCCGGCCCGGCGGTCACCACCACCTCTCGTCCCCGCGCCAGCTCCGCGGCGGCCACGGCTGCGAAGCGTGCCGGCGGCCAGCGCCGGGCCGGGCTTCCGGCGCCCGGGTGGAGCAGGGTGGCCCCGCGGGCGCCGTCCGGCGGGGGACCGGGGGGCGGTTCCAGGTCGAGGCGGCCTGGATCGGCCGGGATGCCGTGCCCGACGAGCAGGCGGCACCAGCGGGCCACCTCGTGCTCGTCGGTCCGCCAGCGCGGGCCCGCGGCGCTGGCTGCGACCGCGGGGTGGGCGAAGGCGACCAGGGCCCCGGGCCCGGGCTCGGCCGCGAGCAGGAGCCGGTGGCTCTGCGGGCCGGCGCCGTGCAGGTTGACGGCGACGGCGGCGTGGCCCAGGCGCGGGTGCGGCGGGCCCGCGAGCCCGTCGGTGGGAACCACCTCGTCGACCGCGCCCGTGCAGCGGGCCAGCGGCGCCAGCGGCGCTCGGGTGGCGAGCACCCGGTGATGCTGGGGGAACGCGTCGGCCAGGGCGCGCAGGGCGGGCACGCCGGTCAGCAGGTCGCCGAGCCCGAGCGCGCGCAGCACGGCCACCACCGGCCGCCCCGTGGCCGGCGTGCCGCCGGGCGGCCGGGGGGCGGTCATGGCCAGGAGGTCTCCGTGGAGGGGGCGACGACCAGCTCGCGGACCTCGCAGCCGGGCGGCTGGTCGAGGGCGAACAGCACGGCCGCGGCCACGTCCTCGGGCTGGTTCAGCTTGGCGTCCGGCGGTGGCTTGTACTGCTCGGTGCGGTCGTCGAAGAACGCGGTGTGCATGCCGCCGGGGATGAGCAGGGTGACCCCCACGCGCCCGGCGGTCTCGGCGGCCAGCGCCCGGGTGAACCCGACCACCCCGAACTTGCTCGCGCAGTAGGCGGTGGCGTCGCTCACCGCGCGCAGCCCGAGGGTCGAGGCGACGGTGACCACCCTGCCGTGCACACGTTCCAGGTAGGGCAGGGCGGCCCGCACCACCGCGGCCGTGCCGACCAGGTTGACCAGCACCACCCGCTCCCACGCGTCCGCGGGCACGTCGGCGAGCCGGCCGCAGCTGTCGGTGCCGGCGGCGGTCACCACCGCGCGCAGGCCGGCGTGCCGCTCGGCCACCGCCCGCACGGCCGCCTCGGCCGCCCTGCCGTCGGCCAGGTCGACCAGCTCGTGCTCCACGCCGGTGGGGGGCCGGACCCGGTCGAGCACGACCGGGGTGCCGCCCGCGGCGGCGACCGCCCGCACCACGGCCCCGCCCAGGCCCGACGACCCGCCCGTCACGAGCACCGGGCCGGCCTCCTCGCCTGGGGCGCGCGAGCCCTCCTCGCCTGAGGCGTGCGAGCCCTCCTCGCCTGAGGCGCGCGAGCCCATGCTGCCTGAGGCGCGCGAGGCCTCCTCGCCTGAGGCGCGCGAGGCCCGGCCCGCTGCCATCTCATCGGTTGTCACGACGGACGACCTCCTTCATCAGGTTCGTGGTGGAGCGCCCGGGGAGGTAGGGGAGCACGACGGCCTGGCCGCCCCAGGACGCGAGCAGGGCCGCCTCGGGCAGGTCGGACAGGGCGTAGTCGCCGCCCTTGGCGAACACGTCCGGCCGGAGCCGGTCCAGCACCGCCTCGGGGGTGCGCTCCTCGAACACGACCACCGCGTCGACGCACCCGAGGGCGGCCAGCACCGCGGCCCGGTCGGCCTCGGGGACCAGGGGCCGGTCGGGGCCCTTGAGCCGGCGCATCGACCCGTCGGAGTTGAGACAGACGATCAGGCAGTCCCCGAGCGAGCGCGCGGCCCGCAGCGTCGCCACGTGCCCGGCGTGGAGCAGGTCGAAGCACCCGCCGGTGGCCACCACGGTCCCACTCCGGGCACGCACCGCGGCGGCCACCTCCTCGGCCGCCGCCAAGCCCACGGCGGCGTCCCGCCGGGTGGCGTCCCCCCTGGTGGCCCCGTCCGGGCCGGGCGCCGCGGCAGCCACCCCCCCGCCGGCCGCCATGTCCACGACCAGGGCCGGGACGGGTGCGTCCGGCGAGCCCGGCAGCCGGACCGCTGCCGCGCCCCCGGCGGCCACGAACGCCGAGGCTGCCGCCACCGCACCCGCGACCGCCTCGGACGGCAGCGCGCCTCCGGCCAGCAGGCCGGTGGCGGCAGCCGCGAAGCGGTCCCCGGCACCGCACGGGTCGCCGCCGGGCGCGGACCGGGCCGGCACCACCAGCGGCGGGGCATCCCCCCCGACGAGCAGGGCGCCCTGAGCGCCCAGGGTCACCGCCACCCCGGCCGTACCCCAGCGCCCGGCCAGCGCGCGGGCCCGGGCCGTCACCGCGGCCAGGCCCGGGGTGGTGCCGGCCACCTCCGGCGCGAAGAGGACCGCCTCGGCCCGGTTTGGGATGGCCAGGCGCGCCCCCGGGACCGGCTCGGCACCCCGCGGGTGCGGGTCCCAGACGACCGGCACCCGGGACGGCAGGCGAGCGAGCGCGGCCCGAACGCCGGCCTCGGCGGTCAGGCCCCGGCCGTAGTCGGCGACCAGCACGGCCCGGGCGCCGGCCAGGGCGCGGCGCCCGGCGGTGGTGAGGGCGCCGACGGCGCCCGGCCGCACGCCCCGGTCGAAGCGGAGCAGCGAGCGGCCCTCGGCCCGCACCCGGACCTTCTCCGGGGTCGACCCGGCCAGGCCGAGGTCGACGACGCTCACCCCGGCGCCCGCGAGCAGCCGGGCCAGCGTCCGGCCCGGCTCGTCCCCGGCCAGGGCGGTCACCAGGGCGACCTCCTGGCCGCCCATGCCGGCCAGGACCGCGGCCAGCGCCGCGCCGCCCGGCCGGCAGCGCTCCTCGGGCTCGTCGACCACGGGCACGGGCGCGTCCGGGCTGAGCCGCTCGACCCGGCCGTCGAGGTCGCGGTCGAGCAGGGCGTCGCCGAGCACGACGATCATCGCAGCACCTGTCCCACCCTGGCGCCCCTCCGGGGCTCCCGGGACCCCTCCCAGCCGGCTGGGTCGCCCCTGCGGGGTCCGGGGCCCGCGGGGAGGGTGCGCGCGGACCGCGCCTCGACCAGGCCGGCGTACACGTCGAGGGTGGCGCCGGCGATCCGGTCCCAGCCGTAGCGGCGCCTGGCCCGGCGCGCCCCGGCCCGGCCGAGCGCGACCCGGCGGTCCGGGTCGCCGAGCAGCGAGCCGAGCGCCTCGGCCAGCAGGTCGGGGCGGCGGGGCGGGACGTGCAGGCCGGTGACCCCGTCGACCACGGTGTCGACCAGCCCGCCGACGGCCGAGGCGACCACCGGGGCGCCGCAGGCCATGGCCTCGAGCGGGACGATCCCGAACGGCTCGTACCACGGCACGCAGACGACCGCGTCGGCCGAGCGGAGCAGCCCCGGCACCTCCCGGCGGTCGACCCGGCCGCGGAACCGGACCCGGTCGGCCACGCCGGCCTTGGCCGCCAGGGCGGCGAGGCGGCGCGCCTCCGGGTGGTCCCCGAGGCGCGCGGCGTCCGGGCCGCCCGCGATGACCAGCTCGGCCCCTGGCACAGAGCCGAGGGCGGTGATGGCGTTGCCGATGCCCTTCCGCTGGACCAGGCGGCTCACCACCACCAGGCGGTGAACAGGCCGAGCCGGGCGCGCCTCGGCCGGCCCGGCCGGGGTGAACAGGGCGAGGTCCACCCCGCAGGGCACGACCGTGATGCGGTGCAGGTCGGCACCCATCCTGGCCAGCTCGAACACCTCGTCGGAGCAGGTCGCCACGATGGCGTCGGCCCGCCGCACGATCGCGGCCTCCTCGCCGATGCGCTCGTGCGGGCTGGTGTCCCTGGTGCCGTAGTGGCGGCGCTTGACCACGCCGAGCGCGTGGAAGGTCTGCACCACCGGCAGGCCGAGTGGGTGCCCGGCCGCGAGCGACGCCCGGCCCGACATCCAGAAGTGGGCGTGGACCAGGTCAGGCGGGTCGGCCTGCCAGGACCGGCGCAGCCGGCCGGAGAACTCGTCCATGTAGGGCAGCAGCTCGTCCATGCCGACGGGCCCGGCCGGCCCGGCGTCGACGTGCTCGACGGTCACGCCGGGCGCGAACGCGACCCGCCCGGGCAGGTCCGGGTCGTCCCGCCTGGTGTGGACCACGACCTCCACGCCCCGCCTGGCCAGGGCGGTCGACAAGGCGGCGACGTGCACGTTCTGGCCGCCGGCGTCCACCCCGCCGAGCATGGCCAGCGGGCTCGCGTGCTCGCTCACCATCGCGACCCTCATCCGCGCACCTCCTCGAGCAGCCGGTCCCAGTCGGCCAGGAACCGGTCGAGGCCGTAGCGGGCCAGCGCGGCGGTGCGGGCCGCCTTGCCGGCCAGGCGGGCCCGCTCCGGGTCGGCGGCGAAGGCGGCGAGCCCGGCGGCCAGCGCGTCCACGTTGGTCGAGACCACGCCGGCCTCGGGCGGCACCGCCTCGGCGACCTCGGTGGTGGCCAGCGCGACCACCGGCATGCCGAGGTGCATCGCCTCGAGCAGCGACAGCCCGAGCGAGGTCCAGCGGACCGGGTGCAGGTAGACCCGGCGCCGGGCCATCTCGCCGTGCAGCCGGGCCTGGGGCAGGTCCTCGACCGCTCGCACCGGCGGGCCGACCTGCTCGGCGCCGATGCCGAACAGGTCGACGGGGACCGACGCGGCCAGGCGGGGCAGCAGGTCGGTGCCGGTGACCCGGCCACGGCGGGCCGCCTCGTTGATGACCACGGCGGCGCGGGCGAGCTCGCCGGTGTAGCGCTCGCCGGGGTCGACGATGCCGTGCTCGACGACCCGGGTCGGGGTGCCGCCACAGTCCCAGAACAGGTCGTTGAAGTGGGTCACGTGGACGACGGTGAGGTCGGGGCGGTCCGCGGCCGGGTGGCGGAGCTCTCCGATCCGCCCCTGGGGAGCGTTGTGCTCGAGGTAGACGGCGGGCACGTCCCGGCCAGGGCGGCGGCCGCCGAGCCACTCGGCGGCGAGCCCGTGCAGCTCCTGCGGGCGCTGGAGCACGACCACGTCGACCTCGGCGCGGGCCGACTGCTCCGGGGTGACCTCGACGGCCGAGTCCGGCCAGGCGTACGTGCGCGCCCGGCCCCGGCCGTCCGGGCCCCGGCCGGGGAGCACCGGCACCAGGTACTCGTGCCCGCCGTGCACGAACGAGGTGGTCCAGGCGCCGTGCACGTGCCACAGCAGGATCCTCGTCGGCGCGCCCTCCCCGCTGCGCGACGCTCCGGGTGCGCCCGCCCGCACTCTCGGCGCACCCTCCCCGCTGCGTGGTGCTTCAGGTGCGCCCGCCCCCGTCTTCGGCGCGCCCTCCCCGCTGCGTGGTGCTCCGGGTGCGCCCGCCCGCGTCATCGGCTGGTCACCCCCTCGAGCATCCCGGTGGCCGTGGCCGGGCTGGCCGCCAGCCGGTCGAGGGCGGCCGCGACCTCGCCGGCGTCCAGGTCGTCCAGGCACGGGTGGCCGGGGACCGGGCAGACACGGGCCCGGGAGCCGGCGCAGGCGGCGTCCTGCCGGCCGAGCAGGACGTGCGGGACCCCCCAGGGCCGCCAGCGGGCCGCGGGCACCGTCGGGGCGAACAGCGACACCACCGGGGTGCCGACCGCGGCGGCCAGGTGCGCGGGGCCGGTGTTGCCCACCACGACCGCGTCGGCGCCGGCCAGCACCTCGGCCAGCCCGGCCAGGTCGACGCGGCCCCCGAGGTCGGTCACCTCGGGCCGGGGCGGCCCGGCGACCAGGGCGGTCAGCTCCCGCTCGCCGGTCCCGCCGGTGACCGCGACCCGGCGTCCCCGGTCGGCGAGCATCCGTACGAGCGCGGCGTTGCGCTCCGGCGCCCAGGCTCGGGCGGGCACCGACGTACCCGGATGGACCACCACGTACGGCTCCTGCACCGGCGGCGGCCCGCCCGCCCTGGGGCGCAGCACGGCGAGCCGGCCGCCGTCGCCCTCGGGCAGCCGGTAGCCGAGGGCGGCCACGAGCGACAGGGCCCGCTCGACCTCGTGGAGGTCCTCGTCGACCTGGTGGCGGACGTCGAGCAGGGAACCCGGGTAGTCGACGCTGATCGCCGCGATGGTCCCGACCCCGGCCAGCCGCAGCAGCAGGGCGAGGGGCAGCGCGCTCTGGTGGAACGACGTGAGCACGATCGCCTGGTCCAGGCCGTGCTCGGCCATCCGGGCCACGAACGCGTCGGTGGCCGCCTGGCTGACCGGCTCCGGCTCGGCGTCGATCCAGGGGGCGGCCTCCACCATCACCTCGTCCACGCCCGGCAGCAGCTCGGCTGCTGCCCGACCCCGGGGGCCGCAGAGCAGGGTGACCCGGGCCCCCCCGGCCGCGACCGCGCGCACCGCGGGCCCGGCCAGCAGCACGTCACCGGCGTTGTCCTGCCTGGCCACGAGCACATGGGGCCCGTCCGGGCGGCCCCCCGGCCCGCCTGCCCGCCCGCGCGGGGCTCCCGCCGGGGTCATGCTCGGGCTCCGTCCGGGCCGGGGGCCGGCGCGGCGCCGGCCCGACCGGAACGGGCGCCGAGGACGAGGTCGACGGCGGCCTCCAGGTCGGGGGCGACCTCGGGGGCCGCGGCCACCTCCTCGGGCCTGGTGGCCGGGGTGGGCACGAGCACGGGGCGGGCGCCGGCGGCCAGGGCCGCCCCCACGTCGGTGCCGACGTCGCCGATCACGACGCAGCCGCGGGGGTCGACCCCGAGCCGGTCCGCGGCCTGCTCGACCAGGCCGGGCGCGGGCTTGCGGCAGCCGCAGCCCTGCTCCGGGGCGTGCGGGCAGACCACCCAGGGACCCAGCGGCCCGAGCAGCTCCTCGACCCGGCGGTTGACCGCGGCCACCTGCTCGAGGGTGAGGAGCCCGCGGCCCACGCCGCTCTGGTTGGACACCACGGCGGTCGGCACGCCGGCAGCCCGCAGCCGCTCGAGCGCCCGCCTGGCGCCCGGCATGACCTCCACCCGTCCCGGGTCGCCGTTGTAGGGCACGTCCACGACCAGCGTGCCGTCCCGGTCGAGCAGCACCGCGGCCGGTCGCCCGGGCGTCGCCGGGTCCGCCGGGCGCAGCCCGGGCCGGGGTCCCGCCTCCTGGCGCGACCACGGCCCGGACCCCGGCGTCCGGCCCGGCCCTACACCGGACCCCGGCGTCCGGCCCGGCCCTACACCGGACCCCGGCGTCCGGCCCGGCCCTACACCGGACCCCGGCGTCCGGCCCGGCCCTACACCGGACCCCGGCGTCCGGCCCGGCCCGCCCGCGGCCGGGGGTGCGACGCCTGGCGCCGGACGCCAGGCCCGGGGCGTCCGGGTCGTGCCGGCCAGGAGGCGGCGGGTGTGGGCCAGGCCCGCCAGCCAGTGCCAGGTCGCGGCGGCCGGCAGCAGGATGCTCGTGCCGAGCATCCTGGCCACCTCGGCCGGGGTGCGCGGCCCGGGAGCGATGCGGACCCAGGCCAGCTCGGCCGTGCCGGCCAGCCACAACGCCGACCCGATCGCGGCCAGGCCGGGGCGGCCCGCCGCGAGCGCGGCCAGCGCGGTGGCGCCGGCACCGGTGACGGCCAGGTGCCTCCCGCGGCGGCCTCGGGGCACCCCGGCCGCCTCGCGCCAGCCCGGCCCGTGCAGCGCCCGCATGAGCGCGTCGTCGGCGTTGCCGGCCTGCAGGCGGACGCTGACCAGCGGGCCGGCCGGGCGGACCGGGTGCGTGACCGTGCGCCGCCCGCGCTCGATCCGGTACCCGGCCCGGACGACCCGCAGGCCGAGGTCGGCGTCCTCCCGGTAGGCGCGCGGGAAGCGCTCGTCGAAGCCGCCCACCTCGGCCAGCACCGACCGCCGGTAGGCGAGGTCGGCGGTTGCCCAGCGGGCCGACTCCAGGCCGTGCACGTTGCGTTCCCAGTCGGTCGGGCGCCGCCCCCTGGTCAGCGGCACCTCGACCCGGCCCTGGCTGCCGGCGACCGTGGGGGGCAGGCCGGCGAGATCGGCCCACAGCTCCGCGGCCCAGGCCGGGCCGGGCACGACGTCGTCGTCGAGGAAGGCGACCCAGGGCTGCCGCCCGGCCCGCCAGCCGGCGTTGCGGGCCGCCGCCGGGCCCCGGGCCCGGCCGGGCACGACCCGGACCCGGCGGGCCAGCGCGGCCGGGGGCCCGCCGGGCAGCAGCGGCCGTCCCTGGTCGCGCCGGTCGTCGACCAGCACGACCAGGCCGGGCAGCCCCTCGGCCTGGCCGGCGAGGGCCTCGAGCAGGACGGCGAGCGACGGCCGCCCCACGGTCGGCACGACCACGTCGAACCGGGGGCCGGGGAGTGACGCCTGCTCGGTCATCGGCTGGTGAGGGCCGCCCGCCGGACCAGGAAGGGGCCGAGCGCGAGCACGTCGACCGGTGCCGAGCCGAAGCACTCGAGCGCGTCCCTGGGGTCGTCCACCATCGGCCGGCCGGCGGTGTTCAGGCTGGTGTTGACGACCACGGGGACCCCGGTACGGCGCTCGACCGCCTCGAGCATCCGGGCCACCAGCGGCTCGTCGTCCCGGTCGACGGTCTGGATGCGGGCACTGCCGTCGACGTGGACGACCGCCGGGATCCGGTCGCGCCACTCCGGCCGGACCCGGTGGGTGAACAGCATGTAGGGGCTGGGCATGGGGCCCTCGAACACCTCGGCGGCCCGCTCGGCGAGCACCATCGGGGCGACCGGGCGGAACTGCTCCCGCCCCTTGACGTCGTTGAGGCGCTCGAGGTTGCCGGCCCGGCCGGCGTTGGCGAGCAGGCTGCGGTGCCCGAGCGCGCGCGGGCCGTACTCGCTGCGCCCCTGGAACCAGGCGACCACGCCGTCGGCCGCGATCGCCTCGGCGACGGCGTCGGCAACGTCGGCGGGGCGCTCGCAGGCGACCTTGGCCGTGGCCAGCCACGCCTCGAGCTCCTCGTCGGTCCAGCCGCGGCCGAGCGCGGCGGTGCGCATGGGCCCGACCCGGTCGCCCAGGGCCCGGGCCACGTGGAGGGCGGCGCCCAGCGCGGTGCCGGCGTCGCCGGCGGCCGGCTGGACCCAGATGCGCTCGAACGGCCCCTGCTCGGCCAGGTAGGAGTTGGCGACGCAGTTGAGGGCCACGCCGCCGGCCATGGTCAGGTCGCGGTCGCCGGTGCGGGCGTGGAGCCACCGGACCAGCTCGAGCAGCACCTCCTGGAGCCGGAGCTGGACGCTGGCGGCCAGGTCGGCGTGCTCCGACGTCAGGGGCTCGCCCTTGCGGACACGCTTGACCAGGGTGTCCAGCTCGATCGGGGCCACCGTGAAGCCGCCGTCCCCGGTGGTCCGGACCGCCTCCCGCAGCTCGCGGAGGTGGGTGGGCCGGCCGTAGGCGGCCAGCGCCATCACCTTGTACTCGTCGGAGGACCGCCGGAAGCCGAGGTGGTCGGTGACCTCCTCGTAGAGCAGCCCGAGGGAGTGGGGGAGCTGCTGGGCGGCGAGGATCTCCAGCTCGCCGTCGACCGACCTGCCGGCCAGGTGCGAGGCGCGCTCGCCGCGCCCGTCGAGCACCAGCACGCTCGACGACCGGTACGGCCCGGCCAGGTGGGCCGAGGCGGCGTGGGCGACGTGATGGGGCACGTAGCGCAGGCAGGCCGGGTCGAGCCCGGGAAGGGCGGTCCGCAGGAACAGCGGCGCCCGCTCGGCGTACAGGGTCCGCAGCCCCTCCCAGCCGTCGGCGCTCACGTCCGGGCCGACCGGCGGGGCCAGGGCCGGGTCGTAGGAGTAGGCGACCGCGTCGAGGTCCTCGGGGGCCAGGCCGGCCCCGGCCAGGCACCAGGCCGCCGACCGCTCCGGCAGCTCCCAGGTCGCGAACGGCACGGGCGGCTTGCCGTGCTTGCGCCGGCTGAAGCGTTCCTCCTCGGCGGCGGCGACGATCTCCCCGTCGACGACGAGCGCGGCGGCCGGGTCGTGGAAGACGGCGTTGATCCCGAGCACCCGCACGGCTCAGCCCTCCCGCCGGGCAGGGGGGCCGAGCGGGCAGCCCGAAGCTCCTTGGTCCATGCGCGTCCTTTCCGCTGCTCGAACCTGCGCACTACTTGCTCTGGCGGTTCTGCGTGGGAGGACTGGGGTAACCGGCGGGCCGAGGAGCAAACAACCTTAAGGTGATTCTCTTAGCTGATTCTCAGGTTCATTTGTTTGCGTTGGCAACGGCGGGCTACCGAAAGCAGCGTCCACCGACCGGAAGGAGCCGAATGCCCCTGTCCGCCCCGAACGTCGCCGTCGTGGTGGCGACCAGGAACCGCGCCCACGAGCTGCTGTCCACCCTTGCGGCCCTCCAGCGGCTGCCCGAGCGTCCCCGGGTCGTGGTCGTCGACAACGACTCCGGGGACGACACCGTCTCCCTGGTCCGCAAGCGGCACGCGGCGGTCGAGCTCGTCGAGCTCGACCGGAACCTGGGCGCCGCGGCCCGGACGATGGGGGCCCGGCACGTCGGCGAGCCCTACGTCGCGTTCAGCGACGACGACTCCTGGTGGGCGCCGGGGTCGCTGGCCCGGTCGGTCGAGCTCTTCGAGCGCCACCCGAGGCTGGCGGTGGTCGCCGCCCGGGTCCTGGTCGGCCACGAGGAGCGGCTGGACCCGGTGTGCACGGCGATGGCCGCAAGCCCGCTCCCACCAGCCCCCGACGTGCCCGGTCCCGGCGTCCTCGGGTTCGTCGCCTGCGGCGCGGTCGTGCGCCGGTCCGCCTTCCTCGCCGCTGGGGGGTTCCACCCCAGGTTCGGCGTTGGCGGGGAGGAGGAGCTGCTCGCCCTGGACCTGGCCGCCGGGGGCTGGGGGCTCGCGTACGTGGAGGAGGTCGTGGCCCACCACCACCCGTCGCCCAGCCGCGACACGGCCGGCCGGCGGCGGGTCCAGGTCCGCAACGGGCTCTGGTCGGCCTGGCTGCGGCGCCCGCCCGGCGGCGTGGCCAGGCAGACCCTTTCCCTCCTGCCCGCCGCGCTCGGCGACCCGGCGGCCCGGGCCGGCGTGCTGGACGCGGTGCGGGGGCTGCCGTGGGTGCTGCGCGAGCGACGTCCGGTCCCCTCCGAGCTGGAGACCGCCCTCCGCGCGCTGGGCGCTTAGGGCCTGCGGGCCAACAACCTGGTCGTTCCAGCGCCGACACACCGAGGTGAGCGGACTCGATCTGGCCAGGTCATTGGGTGGCGAGCCCTTATGGCCGGGCGTCCGGCCGCAGGCGGACCGGACACAGGTAGCTGGCCCGCAACGCCCCGTCACCGTCCCAGTCGAGCACCCAGGTGGAGCCCTTGGCCCAGCGGAGCGGGCCGGCCGGGCGTAGGCCGTCGGCCACGAGCTGCTCCATGACCCGGCCGATCAGCTCGCCATGGCTGCACAGCACGGCCGCGGCGATGGCGCGGTCCCCGATCAGCTTCAGGGCGTGGCCGGGCTCGGCCTCCACGCCGAGCCCGGCGTCGACCTCGATGGACAGCCGCCGCTGCCTGGCCAGGGGCTCGACCGTCTCCAGGCAGCGGGTCGTGGGGCTGGACAGGATCCGGGTGACCGGCAGGCCGCTGAGGGCGGCAACCAGCCCGGCCGCCTCGTGGCGGCCGGTCTCGCTGAGGGGGCGGAGCACGTCAGCGGCGGCCCAGGTCTCCTTGGGGCCGGCGTCGGCGTGGCGCACGAGGTAGATCAACGCGGCCTCCTCCGACCGGTCGGGGTGCGCACCATTGCACAAGCTGAGCTTGGGTCGGTCAACTCCACGGGCGCGGAGACCGGCCTCCTCTTCCGGAACATCGGGGGAGGCCCCGACGGGCTGGAGCCCGCCCGAGGCCGCGGAACGATCCCGGCAGTGGTAGTTGCCCTTGCAACGAAAGTGGGGGCGAGGAGATACTGGAGCATGTCCAAGCGTCCCGACGACGGGCACCTGGCCGCCTGGCGGAGCCTCCTCGAGGCCCACGCCGCCGTCACGGAGCGTCTCGCCCGGGAGCTCAAGGACGAGCGTGGGCTCCTCCTGGGCTCCTACGAGGTGCTGCTCCACCTCGCCATGGCGCCCGGCGGCCGCATGCGCATGCAGGACCTGGCCCAGTCGGTGCTGCTGTCCAAGAGCGGCCTGACGCGCCTGGTCGACCGCATGGAGCGCGACGGGCTGGTCCGCCGCGAGCGCTGCCCGTCCGACCGACGGGGCACCTTCGCGGTGCTCACCTCCAAGGGAAGGACCGCGTTCCGGCGCGCGGCCCCCGTCCACCTCCGCGGCATCCAGGAGCACTTCGCCGGCCACCTCGACGGCGCCGAGGCCGAGGTGCTCCACGCCGCCCTGGCCAGGGTGGCCGGAGCGGCCCGGCTCCACGGTCGCCTCCTGGACGGCGGCGACCAGGAGGGGCCTTGACGCCGCCGGTCCCCTCCGAGGCCGAGCGCGGCCGCTCGGTGCTGGCGTTCGCGATCCTCGCGTTCCGCTGGGTGTCCCTGGCCTGGCTGTCGCTGGTCGCGCTCGGCAGCGACCTCGAACGGCCGCTGGTCGCGGCCGGCGCGATCGTGGTCACCGTGGCCTGGACCGCCTGGCTCACCGTGGCCCGGCCCCGCCCCTCGCCCGCCGTGCTCGCCGTCGACCTCGGCCTCGCCGTGGCCCTGAACCTGCTCTCCGGCTGGGTCGTCCCGGCCGGCCAGGTGGTCGGCGACCACCCGTTCTTCGCCAGCGCCTACCCGGTGGCCGCGGACGCCTTCTGGGGCGCGACGCTCGGCTTCCGGGGCGGCCTGGCCGCCGGGGCGGTGGTCGGCCTGTCGCTGGCCGGCAGCCACCTGGTCAACGGCATCGACGTCGTCGACGAGTCGGTGCCCCAGCTCCTGCACCTGGCCAGCGGGATGCTCAACCACGTCATCGCGGGCGGGGCGGTGGGGCTGGTCGCCGAGCTCCTGGCCCGCTCGGCCGCGCAGCTCCAGCGGGCGGTCGAGGAGACGATGCAGGCCCGCGAGCGGGCCGCCCGGCTGGCCGAGCGGGAGTCGCTCGCCCGCCAGATCCACGACTCGGTCCTGCAGGCGCTGGCCATGGTCCACAAGCGGGGCCGCGAGCTGGCCGCCGGCGGCCAGGTCCCGGCCGCCGAGGTGGCCAGGCTGGCCGAGATGGCCGGCGCCCAGGAGGAGGCCCTGCGCACCCTGGTCCTGCGCGAGCCGCGGGAGTGGCCGACGGGGACGGCGTCGCTGCGCGCCGAGCTGGAGGCGCTCGCCCGGGCCGGGTCGCCGCCGCCGGTCACGGTCAGCGCCACCGGCCCCATCACCCTGCCCGTCCGCCACGTGGAGCGGCGGGCGTGTTCTCCGAGCCGCCTGTCACCGCCGGCGGGCCTTGGGTACCATGCGCGCGCGATCTGGACCGGCGTGCCAGCGTGTCGTGGAAAGGGGGGCGCATGCCGGCGTTCGACGTCGTGCGCAGGTGGAAGGGCCGCGCCGCGGTCGACCGCGGCGGCGCCGAGCTGGGCGCCATCGTCGAGGTCTACTACGACGAGGAGACCGACCAGCCAGGCTGGGCGCTGGTGGCGACCGCCGCCTTCGGACCGCGGCTGGTCCCGGTGATGGAGGCGGAGGAGCGCGGGGGCCTGGTCCAGGTCCCGCTGGACCGCTCGACCGTCGCGGGCGCGCCCGGGATGGAGCCCGGCGGCCGGCTGTGGCCGCAGGAGGTGGCCGCGCTCTACGCCTACTACGGCCTGGACTACTCGGGCGCCACGGCAGAGGACGCCGAGGAGGCCGAGCCTCCCGCTCCGAGGCCGTTCGAGCCGCTCAGGACGGTCGGGGCCGGGCCGGTCGCCAGGCGCCGGCCGCTGTAGCGGAGCGCTGGTCGGTCAGGGGCGTCGCCAGGTCGCCGGATCGGCGGTGACCTGCTCGCCGGTGGCCATGTCCTTGACCTCGTGCGGCCTGCCGTCCTCGAAGGGCGGGAACCACACGAACGGGATGCCCTTGCGGGAGGCGTAGCGGATCTGCTTGGAGAGCTTGTCGGCCTGGTGGTACAGCTCGGTGTTGAGCCCGCGGCTGCGCAGCTGGGTCGCGGTGGCCACGGCCTCGGAGCGGCGCTCGTCGCTCGGGACCACCACCAGGACCTCGCTGGGAGTGCTGGGCCCGGTCTGGAGCAGCCCCTCGGTGACGAGCTTGCCGAAGATCCGGGTCAGCCCGATGGACATGCCGACGCCGGGCAGGTTGCGGCGGATGAACGATCCCGCGAGGTCCTCGTACCGGCCGCCGGAGCAGATGCTGCCGTACCCGGGCCAGTCGGCGAACCTCCCCTCGTAGACGGTGCCGGTGTAGTAGTCCAGGCCACGGGCGATGGACAGGTCGGCCACGATGCTGCCGGCCGGGAGGTCGGACAGCGAGTCAAGGACGAACGCCAGCTCGTTCAGACCCTCGGCGAGGAGGTCCGACTTGACCCCGAGCTCGCCGACCTCGTCGACCACGGCACTGCCGGTGCCGCGGATCTGGGCCAGGTCCAGGCATGCGGCGACCTGCTCGGGTGTCAGGCCGAGCTCCGAGGCCAAGAGCCGGCCGACGCCGTCGGCGCCGATCTTGTCGATCTTGTCGGCGACCCGGATCACTGCCAGCGGGTCGCCGATGCCCAGACCCTCGTAGAATCCCTGTAGGACCTTCCGGTTGCTGATGTTGATCGACCAGGCGGGCAGGTCCAGGCCGGTGAGGACCTCGTGGATGATCCGCGGGAGCTCGGCGTCGAACTGCAGCGGGACCTGGTCGATGTTGATCACGTCGATGTCGCACTGGGTGAACTCGCGGTAGCGGCCTTCCTGGGGACGCTCGCCGCGCCAGACGCGCTGGATCTGGTAGCGCTTGAACGGGAAGACCAGGCCGTTGAAGTGCTGGGCGACGTAGCGGGCGAAGGGCACGGTCAGGTCGAAGTGCAGGCCGAGTCGGGCGTCGCTGTCGTCGGCGGCGTCGGCTTGCAGCCGGCGCAGCGTGTAGACCTCCTGGGAGGTCTCGCCCTTGGCCAGGAGCACGTCGAGCGCCTCGACCGAAGGGGTCTCGACGGAGGAGAACCCGTAGCGTTCGAAGGTCTGGCGGATGCGGTCGAGCCACTGCAGCTCGACCAGCCTGACCTCGGGCGTCCACTCGGGGAAGCCGCTGATCGGGGCGGGTCGGACGAGCTGCTGGTCGCTCATTGGCAGGCCTCTCTCCTCGGGTTCTCGAAAGGAGATGGTACGGGCTGCCGGCCTCAGAACTCCCGCATGCGCGCGTTGATCGGGGAGCCGACCCGCTGGCGCTGGCGGACGACCTTCTGCCAGTCGTTCGGCCGCGACTCCACCCGGAAGGTCGCCGCCGCCTGCGAGCTGCCGATCCGCAGCACGCGCAGCTCGACGCCGAAGAAGCGGACGTCGTCGTCGGAGTGCTGGTTCAGCCAGTCGAGGACCGCTCGGTGCTCCTCGCCGATCCGGGTGACGATCCAGACGACCGCCGACACGTCGAGGCCGGCGGCGTAGGTGATCACCTGGCCGAGGTGCGGGTGGTCGCTCGGCTCGAGCTGGTTCTCGATGGCGACGCGCCGGCCCCGGTCGGTCTGGGCCAGCAGGTCCACGTTGAACGAGCCGACCGGGATGTCCCTGCCCACCTCGCGCAGGCCGGAGATGCCCAGCTCCTTGGAGAGCTTGTCCAGGTTGGCGGACAGCCAGTTGTTGAAGGCGTCGCCGTCGCGGGGGAAGACCGAACGGACGTCGACTTCTTCGAGCTCGGCCAGCTGGACCGGGGCTCCGCCACCACCGAAGTTGCGAGCGGGCCGCTCGAGGTCGGCGGCTTGGGCGTTACGTCCACCCGACGCCGTCGACAGGCTTGCCCGGGAGTTCTCCGGCGCGCTGGCGGACGGGGTGACGTCTGACTGGGTCACGCCGGATCCTTTCCATCGTTGGTCGCATGACCAACGGAGCCTGGCGAAAAGCGATCTGAGGGTCAAATTACGTGGGCGCGCAGCCAGAAAGCTACGCAGTAGAGCTGAGCGCCACCTGTAGTTCTGCGGAGCGATGCGTCGGTGCTGCTCGACCCTCACGTTGACCGCCACGCGGGCCGTCCATAGGATCGGCCACACTCCCCGGTCCAGGCCGCTGGGCGTGACGTCCAAGGACATGCATGATCCTCAAATCGGCGCACGTCAGGAAGTTCCGGAGCATCGAGGACTCCGGCGCGATCCGCTTCGAGCCGGACGTCACCTGCTTCGTCGGCATGAACGAGAGCGGCAAGACCGCCCTGCTCCAGGCCCTGGAGTGGGCCAACCCGCAGGGCCGGTCCCCAGGCTTCGACGAGCTCCGCGACTACCCCCGGCGCCTGCGCGGCCGCGAGCGGCAGGCGATCGGCGACACCGTCCCGGTGTCGGTCGCCTTCGAGCTGCAGGACGAGGACATCGAGGCGGTCTGGAGCCGGTTCGGGCCGGGGGTGCTCACCTCTCGCGAGCTGCGGATCGAGCGCACCTACGCGAACCGGCACCGGATGATCCTGCACCAGGACAGGACCGCCCAGGTTCGCATCCTTCTCGAGAAGGCCGGTTTCGACCCCGGCCTGGCCGAGGGGTCGAGCCTCGAGAAGGTCGTCGAGCGGCTCGAGCGCGAGCTCGAGCAGACCCACCCGACCGAGGCGGCCGACCTGCTGCACGAGCTCAAGGGCCGCGACCTGTCCGCTGAGCTGGGCACGTTCCTGGCCGCCCGCCTGCCCCGGTTCCTCTACTTCGACGCCTTCAGCATCATGCCCGGCCGGGTCTCCATCCCCAAGCTGCAGCGCACCCCTGAGGCCGAGCTGTCCGGGGGCGAGCGGACCGCCCTGTCCCTCCTGCGCCTGGCCGGTGTGGACACCGAGGAGTTCACCGAGGACCGGTACGAGGCGCGCCGGGCCGCCCTCGAGGCGGCCGCCAACCAGATCAGCGACGAGGTGTTCGCCTACTGGAGCCAGAACCGGCAGCTCGCGGTCGAGCTCGACGTGGACTACCACAGTCCCCGGACGGCGGCCGGCGAGGATCCTCCGTTCCTCGACGTCCGCATCCGCAACGACCGCCACCGGGTCACCCTCAACTTCGGCGAGCGGTCAGAGGGGTTCGTGTGGTTCTTCTCCTTCCTGGTCGCGTTCGCGGAGCTGCGGGACTCCGACCACGTCATCCTGCTGCTCGACGAGCCCGGGCTCGGGCTGCACGCCGCCGGCCAGGCCGACCTGCTGCGCTACCTCCACGAGCAGCTCGCCCGCCACCACCAGGTGATCTACACCACCCACTCGCCGTTCATGGTCAGCCCCCAGCACCTGCACCGGACGCGGACCGTCGAGGACGTCGAGGGCGAGGGCACCAAGGTCCGGGAGAGTGTCGAGGGCGCCAGCCCGGAGACCGTCCAGCCGCTGCGGACCGCGGTCGGCCTGGAGCTGCTGCGCCCGCTCATGCTGGGCCCCGACACCCTGGTCGTGGACGGGCCCGCCGACCTGCTCTACCTCGAAGTGGTCAGCGGGTTCCTGCGCGACAGCGGCCGGACCGGCCTGGACCCGCGCTGGCTGCTCCTACCAGCCGGCGGCCTGGACGGGGTCGCGGCGCTCGCGACGCTGCTCGGCGCGCCCCTCGGCCTGGCCGTGCTGCTCGACGTCGGCGCCGGCAACCGCTGGGTCCGCTCGCTCGTGCAGCGAGGGACGCTGGTGCCCGAGCGGCTCGTCGCGCTGACCGAGTTCACCGGCGACGCCGAGGCGGGCCTCGAGGACCTGCTCGGCGATGCCTTCTACCTGCGCCTGCTGGCCGCGGCGGGGGTCGGCCGGCTCTCGGTCGAGGAGGTGCGCGGCCCCGGCCGCCTGGTCGGGCGGGTCGAGCTCGCGCTCGGGCGCCCGTTCGACCGCTACCGGCCCGCCCGCGTCCTCCTGGTCGACCAGGCCGACCTGCTGCCCCTGCTGCCACCCGAGGCCGTGCAGCGGTTCACCGCCCTGTTCGGCACGCTCAACGAGCTGCTCTCGTAGTCTCCGACTGGGTCCTCTGTCGATGTGGGGGGAGCTCGCTCCCCCCACGGCCCCCCAAGAGCGCCGGTGCCATGGCCAGGCGGATTCCGTCGCGGGTAGGGCTTGGCAGCGGGGCGATCGTCGGCCATCTTCCCTGTCACCAGTCCGCCGCGAGAGAGGAAGGCCGCATGCCCGACCCCGAGCTCGTGCGGTACCAGGCCGGCGCGGGCGTGGCCACCGTCACGCTCGACTCGCCGTCCAACCGCAACGCGCTGTCCGGCGCGCTGCTCGCCCAGCTCGGCCAGGCGCTCGACCGGGCCGGCGGGGACCCCGCGGTCCGGGTGATCGTGCTGACCGGTGCCGGTCCGGCGTTCTGCTCCGGCGCCGACCTGGCCGAGCAGCGGACCCTGAACGAGAAAGGGCTGCCAGCGGCGAACGAGCAAGGGCTGCCAGCGGCGAACGAGCAAGGGCTGCCAGCGGCCGCCGGCTTCCCGCTCCCGGATGTGCTGCGCCGGCTGTGGCGTTCCCCCAAGCCGGTCCTCGGGCGGGTGAACGGCCCCGCCCGCGCCGGCGGGGTCGGGCTGGTCGCCGCATGCGACGTCGCCCTGGCGGCCACCAGCGCCACGTTCGCCTTCTCGGAGGTGCGCGTCGGGGTGGTCCCCGCCCTGATCTCGGTCGTCTGCCTGCCCCGGCTGCAGCCAAGGGCGGCGGTGGAGTACCTGCTCACCGGCGAGGTCTTCGACGCCAGGCGGGCCGTGGAGATCGGGCTCGTCAACCGGGCCGTCGGCGACGGCGACCTGGACGCCGAGGTGGCCCGCTACGCGGCCATGCTGCTCCGCGGCGGTCCGGAGGCGCTCGCGCACACCAAGGCGGTCATCCGGGAGGTCCCCGGGCTCGACTTCGACGCCGCCCTCGACCGCATGCTCGCCCTGTCCCGGGACCGCTTCGCCTCGGCCGAGGCCCGCGAGGGCATGCGCGCCTTCGCCGAGCGCCGCCCGCCGAGCTGGGCCCCAGGGGCGGCCCGATGACCGCCGGCCGGGGCCGTCGCGTGCCGCGCTCGCCCGGCGGGTCCGTGCCGCCCTCGCCCGGCGGGTCCGTGCCGCCCTCGCCCGGCGGGTCCGTGCCGCCCTCGCCCGGCGGGTCCGTGCCGCCCTCGCCCGGCGGGTCGGCCACGCACCGGCCGCTTCGGATCGCGAACTGCTCGGGGTTCTACGGCGACCGGCTGTCGGCGGCCCGCGAGATGGTGGAGGGTGGGCCTATCGACGTGCTCACCGGCGACTACCTGGCCGAGCTGACCATGGCGATCCTCTGGAAGGCGCGCCTGGCCGACCCCTCGGCGGGCTACGCCACCACCTTCCTGGCCCAGTGGGAGCAGATCGCGGGCACGGTCGCCGACCGGGGCATCAAGGTCGTGGTCAACGCGGGCGGCCTCAACCCGGCCGGGCTGGCCGGCGCGGTCCGCACCGTGGCGGCGCGGCTCGGGCTCGACCTCCGTGTCGCCCACGTCGAAGGCGACGACCTGCTCGGCCAGCTCCCCGAGCTGCTGGCCGCCGGCCACGACCTCGCCCACCTCGACACCGGCCGGCCGCTGGCCGGGATCCCGGCGCCGCCGGTCACCGCCAACGCCTACCTCGGCGCGTGGGGCATCGTCGAGGCCCTGGACGCGGGGGCGGACGTCGTCGTCTGCCCGCGGGTCACCGACGCCGCGCTCGCCATCGGCCCGGCCGCCTGGCACCACGGCTGGGCCAGGGACGCCTGGGACGCCCTGGCCGGCGCGCTCGTCGCCGGGCACGTCCTCGAGTGCGGCGCCCAGGCCACCGGCGGGAACTACTCCTTCTTCCAGGAGGTGCCCGACCTGGTCGCCCCGGGCTTCCCGGTCGCCGAGGTGGCCGCCGACGGCAGCGCGGTCGTCACCAAGCACGACGGGCACGGCGGGCTGGTCAGCGTGGGCACCGTCACCGCCCAGCTCCTCTACGAGGTGGCCGGCCCCAGGTACGCGTCCCCGGACGTGGTCGCACGCCTGGACACCGTCCGGCTGGAGCCGGACGGCGCCGACCGGGTGCGCGTCTCCGGGGTGCGGGGCGAGCCGCCGCCGCCGACCACCAAGGTCGCCATCAACTACCCGGGCGGGTTCCGCAACACCGTCGGGTTCCTGCTCACCGGCCTCGACATCGAGGAGAAGGCCGCCCTGGTCGAGCGGGCGCTCTGGCCCCGGGTCGGCGGCAGGCGCACGTTCGCCCGCAGCGACGTCCGGCTGCTCCGGGCCGGCCCGCTCGACCCGGCGACCGGCGACGCAGCGGCCGAGCTGCGCATCACGGTCGTGGACCCCGACCCGGCCAAGGTCGGCCGGCGCTTCTCGGGCGCCTGCGTGGAGCTCGGCCTGTCCTCCTACCCGGGCTTCACCCTCACCGCGCCGCCCGGCCGGGAGAGCGCGTTCGCGGTGTACTGGCCGGCGCTCGTCCCGAGCGAGCTGGTCCCACACCGGGTCGTGCTGGCCGACGGGAGCGCCGTGCCCGTGCCCGCCGCGCCGGACGCCGCCGAGCTGGACCTCGCGGACCCGCTCGTCCCGGCCCGCCCGCCAGCCTCCGACCTGCCCGGCGGCCCGGTCCGGCGGCTGCCCCTGGGCACCGTGGTCGGGGCCCGCTCGGGCGACAAGGGCGGCAATGCCAACCTCGGCGTCTGGGCGCGCAGCCGGCAGGGGTACGCCTGGCTCGAGCGGCTCCTCACCGTGGAGCGGTTCCGGGAGCTGCTGCCCGAGACGGCCGGCCTGGAGGTGCGCCGCTACGAGCTGCCGAACCTGCTCGCCCTCAACTTCGTTGTCGCCGGCCTGCTCGACGAGGGCGTCGCGGCCTCGACCCGGCCCGACCCGCAGGCCAAGGGCCTCGGCGAGCAGCTCCGCGCGTGCCTGGTCGACGTCCCCACCACCCTGGTCGACGCCGACGCCCCGCGCCCGGCGGCCCCACGGGCGGCGTCGGGCTGAGAGCCGCCGGGCCGGCACCGCCCGCCGAGAGACGCCCGCCGGGAAACGCCCTCCGGGTTACAGGCCGCGCCAGTACCGGCGGCCCTCCACCCACACGATGTGGCCGAACGGCTCGGGGAAGTGCGCGGTGGACACCGTCATGCCCTCGGCCTGGATGCGGTCGAGCAGCGCCTGCCTGGTCCGGTCCGCCTGCCCCGGGTCCATGTCGGCCCGCGAGCACCATGCCGTCTCGGTCACCTGGGCGGGATGGTTGGCCACGTCGCCCCAGAGGATGGCCCGCTGCCCACCGGACGAGACCAGCACGCTCTGCGATCCTGGGGTGTGCCCCGGCGTGTGCAGCAGCTCGAGCTCCCCGGTCAGCGGGCGGTCCCCCGAGGCGAGGTCGAGCGCGCCCAGCGCCTCCAGCGGCCGCACGGTGTGCTCGAACGCGTCGCGGTCGTTGTCGTCGCCCCCGGCCGCGAACGCGTCCCAGTCCGCCCGGTGCACGACATAGCGGGCGCGTGGGAACACCGGCCGCGGCCGGTCACCGTCCCAGGCGACGTTCCAGCCCACGTGGTCGAGGTGCAGGTGGGTGAGGACCACCGTGTCGACGTCCTCGGGCCGGGTGCCGGCCTCGCGCAGCTCGTCGAGCAACCGGCCCGGCGTCCCGATCCACCGGGCGCCCGGCGCCGACGCCGGTCCCACACCCGTGTCCACCAGGATCGTGCGCCCACCGGACCGCACCAGGTGGCAGTGGTCGTGGAGCCGCCAGGCGTCGGTACCCGCGAACGTCTCCGGGTAGCGGTGCCGGTACGGCTCCCAGGCGGCGGGGTCGACGCCAGGGAAGACCTCGCCGAGGGGCGCCGGGAAGTTGCCCACCACGTCGCACAACGCGGTCACCTGCACGTCCCCGACGCTGATCGACCCGTGCGGCACGCCGGCCTCCTCGTCGCCCTCACCGGTACGGGGCGGGTGTACCCGGTCGAGCGTGGCGTCAGGCGGTCTGGGCGGTGCCGCCGTCTGGCTCGATGCCGTGCTGGCGAAGCAGACCTCGCAGGCGCTCGACCTCGCGGTGTGCTCGCTGGTTCTCCTCGATCACCGCCTGAACGTCCACGCCGGCCGTCCACTCCCGTTCCCGTCGCGCCTGGTCGGTAAGCAGCTGCCTTTCCCGGTCGTGCAGCGCCGCGGCCGTGTCGAAGTCCCGCGCGTCGATCGCGGACTCCTTCTGCCGCCGCACCTCAGCGATCTTCTCGCCGTAGTCGTGAAGGTCCGCAGGCACGGTCATACGGACCAGCCGCGTCCGTGCACCTGCCTGCGCGCTTGCCTGGTCGCTGTCGTCCTCGGCCTGGTCCGCGAGGGCGTGGCCGCCGGTCAACAGCCGCAGCACCTGCTCGCGGACCTGGGCATGGTCGGCGCCGAGCCCGACCAGCACCTGGGCGGCCACGCCCTCGCCCTCGCGGACCAGCCCGAGCAGGATGTGCTCGGTGCCGATGTAGTTGTGGCCCAGCTGCAGCGCCTCACGCAGCGACAGCTCCAGGACCTTCTTGGCCCGGGGCGTGAACGGGATGTGCCCGGTCGGGGCGGTCTGCCCCTGACCGATGATCTCCTCCACCTGCGCCCGGACCGCTTCCAGGGAGATGCCAAGCGACTCCAGCGCCTTGGCCGCGACCCCCTCGCCCTCGTGGATCAACCCGAGCAGGATGTGCTCGGTGCCGATGTAGTTGTGGTTCAGCAGCCGGGCTTCGTCTTGGGCGAGGTGGACGACCCGTCTGGCCCGCTCGGTAAAGCGCTGGAACATGCCCCTCGGCCGGGTCCGCCGCTTTGGGACCGGCAGCCATCGTCGCATCGGTGCCTCCTTCACGCAGGTCGTATCACGGTCGTGCAGTCGCAGCCGGGGCGCCAGCCAGTCCGTCAGGTCCCCGGCTCCGAGCACGCCGGCTGCCAGGTCGGCGACCACGCTCCTGGTCGCGTCGGGCGGGTCAAGGTCAACCTCCCAGCCGTTGAGGGCGAGGAACTGCAGCATGGCCACGAGCGCGACCTGCTGGTTGCCGCGCCGTAACGGCTGGTGGCGCACCAGTGCGTGCAGCAGGGCAGCGGCTCGGCTGGTCGGGTCATCGCTGTCGCCGCAGGACCGCGCCTGGGCCAGCGCTGCCTCGGCGGCGGTGCTGTCGAGCAGGTCGAGCACCCCATCGGTGTCCAGCTTGAGCGCCCGGCTGGCGATGACGACCAGGTCGGCGACCTCCAGCGCGATCACGGCTGGTCGTCCCGGAGCAGCTTGAGCACCCGCTCGTGGCGGGCGAGGCTGTCTTCCAGAAGGGCGAGGAAGCGCTTGTCGCCGCGGCGCTGCTCGACCAGCCCGGCGATGGCCTCGCGCACCACGTCGGAGACCGAGCGGCCCTCGACCTCGGCCACGGCCTGCAGGCGCTCGGCCAGTTCGGGGTCGAGCCGCAACAGCAGGTTCTTGGTGCCGCCTGGGTGTTTCATCGCCATGATGATATCAGTATATCATCGCGCCATCAGCCAGCGGGCGGCAGGCAGCGGGCGGCCTCTCACGCCGTGGCGAGCCGGGGCTCTGTCCATGTGGGGAGCTGGCCCCCCACTGCAACCTCCAACAGCGCCTGTGCCATGGGCGGGGAACTGGCAGGACCTCAGTCGCAGACTCAGGCGTCGAGCCGTTGGCGCAGCTCGTCGCCGGTCAGGGGGACGTTGTAGATCGGGCTGCCCGGCTGCTGGCGCCTCCCACCCTGGGCCAGGGTGCCGGTGTCGACCGGGTCGAACCCGATCTCGTCGATCAGCCCGGCCACGACCCGCTTGGCCTCGGCGTCGTCACCGGCCAGGGGGATCGCCAGCCGGTCGCCGTCGAACGGCTGAGGCCGGCCCCGGTCCCGCAGCCGCTCCCAGTAGATCGTGTTGAACGCCTTGACCAGCCTGGCGTCGGGCAGGCGGCCGGCGAGCAGCTCGCTGGAGGTCGTCTGATCGGCGTCGAGCTCGGCGAACGAGCCGTCCCGCTGCGAGTAGTAGTTGGTGGTGTCCACCACGACCTTGCCGGAGAGCCGCTCGGCCGGGAGCTCGTCGTGGCGGCCGAACGGGATCGAGACGACCACCACGTCGCCGAACGCGGCCGCCTCGGCCGGGGTCCCCGCCCGGGCCCGCTCCCCGACCTGGTCGACCAGGCCGGCGAGGCTCTCAGGGCCGCGCGAGTTGCTCACAGCCACCTCGTGGCCGGCCCGGGCCAGCAGCATGGCGAGCGTCCCGCCGATGTGCCCGGAGCCGATGATCCCGATCCGCATGGCGATCTCCCGTGTCTCGTGGACGGCATTGGCGTCGTCGTTCCGGGGAGGTGCAACCGGCCGCCGCCGCCGTCCATTCCCAACGGTCATGCTCGTCGGTGGCCTGGCAGTGTCCGCGGTCGGGGCGACCCCGGTCTCAGCCTCCGGCGAGGAGACGACCTCGATCCGGCCAAAGCCGGCCGTGGCGTGGACGAGGCGGTCGATCAGGCTCCTGACCCGGGCTCAGGCCCGGGCAGGCGGCCGCCGGCCGGAGTGCCATGCGGCCACGCCGAGCAGGACGCCCCAGACCAGGAACCACAGGTCCCAGAGCATGACGTGCCAGCGCAGGGCGGTCCGGTCCACGGGGCCGGAAGGAGTGATGACACCGGTCAGCACCAGCATCCCGGCGACCACCATGAGGGCGCCGTAGGCGGTCAGGACCACGCTGCCAGCCCAGGCGGCGGTGAGCAGCAGCCGGCGGGCTCCCGCCTCGGCGCGACCGTGAGGAGAACCCGATCTGCCAGCCCAGGCGGCGGTGAGCAGCAGCCGGCGGGGGATCGCACGGCCCCACGGCCGGACCAGCGCCAGTGCGAGCACCCCCCCCGGCGACCTTGAGGACGCCGGCGGCCAGCCCCAGCGCGACACCCCTGCGGTCGCGGGCCCGGCCCAGGTCCTCGATCGCCCCGCCCAGGGTGTCGAGGCCTGCCGTGCCTCCGAGAGCCCAGTAGAAGCTCGGGACCGCGTACAGCAACGCGCACGCGCACGCCGCGTACGCGGCCCATGTGGAGCGTGACGACATGGTCAGCGACGTCCTCAGACCTTTGGGTCGAGCGCTTCGAGCACCCTGGCGGCGTGGCCGTCGGCCTTGACGTTGTACCAGGCCCGCTCAACTCCGCCCTGCTGGTCGATCAGGAAGGTGGAGCGGAGGACACCGACGGTGGTCTGGCCGTACCTGGTCTTCTTGCCCCAGGTGCCGTAGGCGTCCATGACCTGGTGGTCGGTGTCGGTGAGCAAGGGGAACCGCAGCCCGTACTTGTCGCGGAAGCGTTGGTGGCTGGCGGCGTCGTCGGGCGAGATGCCGACAACTGGCACCCCAGCATCCTGGAAGGCGGCCAGGTTGTCGTTGAACTGGCACGCCTCTCGGGTGCACCCCGGGGTATCGTCCGCGGGGTAGAAGTAGACCAGGACTCGCTGGCCCTTGAAGTCGTCCAGGGAGACGGTGTTGCCGTCCTGGTCGGGCAGGCTGAACGGTGGGGCCTCGGCGCCGGCTTCGAGCTTGGCCATGACGGGGTCCTCGCTTGGGGATGGCCGATCGGGAAGCAGACTGTAGTGATCGGCGCCGGGGACCGCACGTGGGCGGGTGCGACACGCACGTGGGCGGGTGCGGCAGCGGGTAGGAACGGCCGTGCTGGTCGCTTCGCTTCCTCGAGCGTCCGGACCTTTCAGCCCGGGGGGTCGCTCAGGGGCCGCTCAGCCCGGGGGGTCGCTCAGGGGCCGCCGGCCCGCGAACCCGTCCTCCGGCCAGTGCCACCAGGCGACCTCTCGCTCGCCGGCCACCCAGCACAGCCAGTACGGGCGACCGCTGGGGGAGACGGCCGGGAAGTCGACCAGCCCGCTGTCGAGGTCGCGGAGGACGATGTCCTCGCGGGCCAGCTCGCCGACGGCCGCGGCCAGCTCGGCGCGGACGTCGGTGGCGGGTGCGTGACCGTTGCCGCGCACCTGCTCGCCGGCGGCACCGGCCCGCTCGCGCGCCACCCCGGCGAGGGAACGGACACGCTCCACGACCGCGCGCACCCTGGGCAGTGCCGCGTTGGCCTCGACCGCGGTCCAGACCCGCATGGTCGAACGCTACCGCCCGGTCGCTCCCGGCGCCAGCAGTCACGACGAGCCGGCCCGGCCGGTGGTGGTGAGATAGCAGAACTGCTGGGTCGCGGGCACCGCTGGGTCGTCCAAGAGTGGCCGCCTCCTCGTCCTGGTCCCGCCGCGCCGGTTCCGGTCGATTATGCTCGTCGGACGAGAGCCAACCTGACCTCTGCGGGAGGAGGCGCGCGCGTGCGCGAGGTGTGCGTGTTCGACGTGAACGAGACGCTGCTCGACCTCGGGGCGATGGACCCGCACTTCGAGCGGATCTTCGGCGACCGAAAGGTCCGGCGGCTCTGGTTCGGCCAGCTCCTGCAGTCGGCCCTGGTCTCGACGGTGACCGGCGTCTACACCGACTTCGGCCGGATCGGCATGGCCGCCCTCGACATGACCGCCGAGCGGGCCGGCGTGCGCCTGACCGACGACGACCGCGACGCGGTGCGTGAGCAGATGACCCGTCTGCCGCCGCATCCGGAGGTCGCGGGCGCGCTGGGACGGCTGCGGGACGCCGGCGTCCGGCTCGCCTCCCTGACCAACTCGACCCTGCGGGTGGCCGAGGCGCAGCTGGGCAACGCCGGGATCATCGACCTGTTCGAGCAGGTGCTCTCGGCCGACACCGTGCGCCGGCTCAAGCCGGCGCCCGAGCCCTACCGCATGGCGGCCGAGCGGCTCGGCGTCGGGCTCGCCGAGGTCCGCCTGGTCGCCGCGCACTCCTGGGACGTGGCCGGCGCGCTGCGCGCGGGCTGCGCCGCGGCCTTCGTGGCCCGGCCCGGGGCCGTGCTCGACCCGCTGGTCGAGCGGCCCGACGTCGTGGGCGCCAACCTGGACGAGGTCGCCGGCCAGGTGCTCGCGGGGTCCTGACCCGCCGATCCGAGCTGGGGAGCTGGACGTGGCCGAGCTGGGAGGTGGACATGGCCGAGCTGGGGATAGACATGGCCGAGCTGGGGGTGGACAGGCCGACGAGGCGGAGTGGCGCAGCCTTGGGCTGCTCGAGGTCGGCCGCGGGGTCGTCGACCGGGCCGCCATCGACTACAACGGGCACATGAACGTGGTCCACTACCGGGCCGCGTTCGACCTGGCCACCGACGGGCTGTTCGCGCATCTCGGCTTCGCGCCCGACACCTACAACGTGCGCGCGAACGCAACGCTGATGGTGCTCGAGGAGCACACCCGCTACCACGCCGAGGCGGCCGAGGGTGACGCCTACCGGATCCTCGCCCGCCTGGTCGGGCACTCCGCCAAGAAGCTGCACTACCTCTTCTACATGGAGAACCTGTCCCGGGGGACGCTGGCCGCCACCCACGAGGAGATCGCGCTCCACGTGGACCTCGGGCTGCGCCGGTCCAGCCCGCTCCCGCCCGAGGGCCTTGCCGCGGTCGAGGCGCTGGAGGCGGCCCAGGCCGGGCTGGCCCGCCCGGGCGACCTGGGCCGGGTCATCGCGCCGTAGCGCCTGGTCGGCAGGGCCGTGCCGGTGCCAGCTGGCCGGGCCCGGCCAGGCTCACGGCTGGTCGGCGCGGTGGAGCTCGGCGGCCAGGTGGTGGATGAGCGGCTGGCCGACCGCGGCCATCGCCAGGGTGTAGGCGAGGACGCGGTCGCGCAGCTCGAACACCCGGTGCAGCTCGGTGACCTCTTTGGCGCTGGCCGTGCGGGCGGTCGCCGTGCTGGCCAGCTCCATCCGACCCCCGCCGGCGGCGGGTTCCAGGCGGCCCTCCAGCACCTCGACGATCCCGGTGGGGTGGGCGAGGACGACCTCGACCGTCCCGCCCGGCGCCAGCCGCCAGTAGCCGGTCTCGGCATGGAGTGGCCGGCCGTCGTCCAGCGCCCAGGTCCGCTGGGCGTAGGCGAGGAACGGCTTGCCAACGTGCCAGAAGCGGACCTCCTCGCGGTACCGGAACGGCTTGATCGTCGGGTACTCGCCGGCGCCCTCGCCCCGCCAGGTGCCGAGCAGCCCGGCCAGCGGCTGGACGTCGGGATGCAGGGGAAGGTCGGTCGCTGCGGTGGTCATCTCGGCCTCCTCGCGTCGTCGCCCGGGCTGGTCATGGTACGACCACGACCTTGCCCCAGGTGCGGCGCTCGGCGATGGCCCGCAGGCCGCCCGGGACCTCCTCGAACGGCAGCTCGGCGAAGGCGAACAGGAGCGGGTCGATGCGTCCTTCGGTGTGGAGCCTGGTCAGCTGCTCGTGCGTCTCCCGGACCAGCTCGGGGGTGACGTCGCGGTAGCGCCTCCAGTGCAGGGCCGACCACGCGCTTCAGGCGGGCGCGCCCCGGGCCGCGGCGCGCCCCGGTCCGGTGGCGCGCCGCGGCCGTCAGCAGACCAGCCCGTCCAGCTTGACCGCGGTGATCGGGTCCTGCGGGGGCGTGGCCGAGGACAGGTTCGGGGTCGACGGCGACGCGCGGCCGAAGTTCTGGGTGGCCCAGGCCTTGCCGCCCGAGCAGACCACGCCGATCCCGATGGAGTCGAAGCCGGGCTGGAGGATGTTCTGGCGGTGCCCGTCGGACTTCATCCAGCCGGAGTGGAGCTGGAAGGCGTCGTTCTGGTACCCCTCGACCCAGGCGATGTTCTCGCCCAGCGCGGAGAACCTGGAGATGCCCGGCAGCCTCCCGGCCGCGCCCAGGTCGCGGTGGGCGAAGGTGCCGGTGCTGGCCATGTGGCCGGACCAGTCCGCGGCCAGCCTGGCCAGGTCGGCGCTCCAGACCAGCGCGGGCAGGCCGCGCGCGGCCCGCTCGGCGTTGACGCGGGCGAACAGGTCCTTGGTGATCCTCTCGGCCGTGGAGGGCGAGCGGGTGGGCGCGGTCGCCGCGACCGTGGTCGGCGGCGACGGGCGTGTCGGGGTCGAGGAGGCGCGGGCAACCGGGACGGTGGTGGTCGGGACGACCGGTTTCCGCCTGACCGACCCGGTCTGCTGCTTGACCGGCACCTTGGCGAACATGGTGGTGATCCACAGGCACGAGCCGCTGGCCGTGCCCAGGCCCACCGCGTTGAGGTTCGGCTGCAGCACCTTGGCCCGCTTCTCGGGCGAGCTCATCAGCCGCGCGAACGCCTGGTCGGCCGAGGCGGCGCAGTCGACGTGCTCGGAGATCGAGATGCCGTTCAGGGTGCCCGCGCCCGGGTTGGGGTCGGCCCAGAGGCGCTTCTGCCCGGCCATGTCGGCCGAGTGGGCGGCGGCCATGGCGTTGAGCCGGCGGCTCACCATCAGCGGGGCAAGCCCGCGCCGCACCCGCTCCTGGTTGATGAGGGTCACCAGCCGGGTCGGGTCGCCGCTGCGCACCGGCGTGGCTGCCAGCCGGGACTCGGCCGTGGGGTGGAGGAAGATCCTGCTCGGGTCCGCCGTGGCGAGCAGCACCAGGCTGATGACGACGGGGACGACGGTCGCCGCGGTCACCGCGCTGCTCCGAACCCATCGAACCCATCTGGACCGCTTCGGCACCGCGCGGGACGACACGGGAGTGAGCAGCGCGGTCCGGGCGCTCGGTTCGTGGCCGCCCTCGGCCCGGCCGGGCCGAGGCGGGGTGGGTGGCGGGCCCCAGGGGTCGCTGCTGCCGCTGGCGGTGGTTCGCGCGTGTCGCACCGTTGCCAACCTCTCGTCGCCGGACTCGGAAAGGTGCTCTCGCGGATGCCTACCCGGCGGCGGCGAGCACAGGCCACCGGGCGGGCATGTCGGGGTCGCCGCCCAGGAGAGCCAGCGCCACGGCGATCACGGGACGGGACCGGTACGGTCAGATGTTCAGCTCGTACCGCTCTGGGGGGAGTTCGGGGGGACGAGCGGCGCGAAGTAGGTTGCCAAGACCGCCGCCGGGTGTCAAACCGCCTGTCACGGGCGGCGCGGCGAATTCGGTCGACGCCTGGCGAATTCGGTGGACGCCCGCGGACGCCGGCTGCCATCATGCCGCCGTGGACGACGACGTATCGCCGGCCCCTACGGCGGGCCCGGCGCGCTCGGGCTGCTCTACGCCGTGCGCGTCTCGGTGGTCTCGGGCGGCCTGCTCAGCATGCTCGGGGTCGGGATCGTTGCCGTGGCGCTGCCGGCCTTCCGCGCCTACGACGCGCGGCGCTGGGTGCAGGACCGTGAAGCCCCGGTCTCCAGGACCGCCTGACCGCCGGCCGCCGCACTACCAGGACGCCTGACCGCCGCAGTCGCACTACCAGGGCCTACCAGGGCCGCTGAGCGCCCTGTGGTTCGGGTCCCCGGAGTCGGTCCCCGAGTCGGGTGCCTGAGAATGGGTGCCTGAGAATTGGGTGCCTGGAAGATCGGGTCCATGGAATGGAAGAACCGGAAGCGCCCGGGGTGGGAGGCCGGGCGCTTCCGGTCGTTGTCAGCAGCGGGCGCCGGTGTGGCGGCTCACCGCCCGCTGCCCGAGCACGGGGCCGAGCCGCACGGTGGCGGCCCAGTCGCCGAGCCACGCCCACACCGTCGCCTGTGGAGGGTTCCTGGGAGTGGTCACGAGCTCGACGCCGTCGGGGCCTGTCTGGATTGCGGTCATCAGCGGACCTCCCTCTTGCGCAGCGCCCGCCGGGCGGCCTTGCGGCTGCGGCGGCTGCGGGAGGCCAGCCGCGACGCCGCTGCCTCTGCCTGCAGGTCGGCGATGTGCTCGTGGGCCATGAGTTCTTGCAACAGGGCGTTCATGTCGCCCTCCTTCCTGTGCCTGTCACCATCGATCACAGTATACCAGTATCGTCACTAATCAACCATCTTTGATGGTGACGAATTAGTAGAATATCTCTGGCTCATCACGAGCCTCCGCTGAGCGAGGGTGACGAGTCTCCTCCTTGCGCCACAGTACGCCGGGGGTGTGACAGCCTGGCCGTCACCACGACCGACGAGACCCGGGGGGGCTCAAGGACGAGACCCGGGGCTCAAGATCGCGCCGCTCGCCGACCTTCGCGCCGCTCGCCGACCTTCGCGTTCCTGCCCTTCCCGGACCTCGAAGAGAGCGTCCGCGAGGACGTGAAGCGGATCAAGGCGTCGCCGTTCATCCGACCAGGACGTCACGGAATGGTGACGGTCAACGTTCGATTTGACTGCGATGTGCCCGTGTCGTACGGTTCCGCCCGAGCAACCCCCAAGGCTCCAATCGGACGGCCAGCCCCCACTGCGCCATCCAGCCCGGCAGGACCTGACCGCGTCAGGACTGCCACCCGTTGTCCCCCAACCGTAATACGCACCTCCAGCAGGCTCACGGTAGCTTCGACGCCGGACCGGTCCGGTGCACCGGACGGTCCACGACGGCACCACGCCCCCACGTGCGCGCCGTCGCTCATCGGCGAAGGCCGGACGTCGGCGCGACCGCGGCTGCTTCCTTTCTGCCTCCGCAGAGGTCCCCCATGACGCGCGTGCTCGACCACACCACAACCAGCCAGGTGCGTGGCAGCGGCTGCCCCGCGGCCACCCGACCTGGCCCAGCCAGCCAGCCCGAAGCAACGATCGGGAAAGGGTGAGCAACCGAGTGAGCCAGATGAAGGCGAACCAGAACGACCAGTGGTACGCGGATCCGGCGGCATTCGACGACGGCGGCGACGATTCGGCCTATGCCCGGGCCCTCTACGGCAACCAGGTCCACGCCGGTCCCGGCACCGGCCTCGGCTATGCCGACCCGTACCCCGACCCGGCCCACGCGCAGTCGCTCTACCGGGGCGCCGCCCACGTCGATCCGGACACCACCGACCCCGACCTCACCGACTCGGCCTACGCCCGCGCGCTCCACGCCCAGCCGGCGCCCCCCTACGACGAGCCTGGCACCGACTTCGCCATGCCCGGATCCGCCGACCTCGCCATGCCCGGATCCGCCGACCTCGCCATGCCCGGATCCGCCGAGGTCCAGTACGGCGAGCCCTACCCCGCGAACCAGGGCGACACCGACCTCGCCTACCTCCGGTCGCTGTACACCACCCCGCCGAGCGCCGACCAGGTCTACGCCGACCCGGACTCGACCGGCCCCTTCTACCACGACCGTGACGACGTCGACCTGGCCTACCTGGGTCACGACCAGTCCGGCGCCGCCCTCGCGCCCCGCTACGACGACGGCGTCCACCAGGACGGGTACGCCTACCGGTACGACGACGGCAGCGGCGGTGCCGGCTACGACGCCGACGAGCCGGACTTCTTCGAGCAGGAGCCCGGGGAGCCGGCCGTCGACCCGCGGTCGATGCCCGTGCGCCGCCTGCGCCGGCTCGACTCGAGCCGGGCCACCAGCCGGCGCGGGACCTCGCTCGTCAACGGCGTGACGATGACCCTGGCCGCCGGCATCGGCGCCGCCACGTTCGTCGCGGTCATGGCCGCGCTGACCGGCCACGGCCTGACCACCAGGCAGCTCTTCTTCATGACCCACAGCACCTGCGGGATCATCATCGTCCACGCCTTCGGCGGCGGCCTCACCACGCTGGTCATGACCAAGGAGTCCCGGCTCAAGGAGCTGGTCCGCAAGTGGAGCGTGGCGGTCATGGCCGTGGTCGCCTGGATCACGGTGCTGGTCGGGACCTGGCTCGGCTACGCCGGCTACCGGGCCAAGCCGCGGCCCGGGGCCCTCAGCCTCAACGCCTACCCGCAGCAGTTCCTCCTCGCCCACAAGGAGCTGGCCTTCTGGGACACCTTCGCCATGGAGTGGAAGGTGAACTCGGGCTGGATCACCCCCTTCCTGGCCACCGCCGTCGCCTTCGTGGTGCTGCGCTACCACCGTCTCCTGCTGAACGACCTCCGCCTGCGCAAGATGCTCACCAACCTGTTCGTCATCGCGTTCGCGGCGGCGCTGCTCGGCTCGATGCTCGGCGCCATCATCAACGTCGTCGCCCCGAACGACTTCATGCACAGGCCCTGGCAGCCGTGAGCGCAGGGCACGGCGATCCCCGGAACGGCGGACACGCGCACCCCCTGGCACGGCGGACACGCGCACGCGGTCGTCGGTGGAGGTATGACCCGATGAACGAGCTCACACGCAAACGGTTCGAGGCCACGGCCTTGCCCTTCCTCCGTGTCGTCTACGACTACGCCTACCGGCTGACCAGCGACCCGACCGAGGCCCAGGACATCGCCCAGGAGACGTTCCTGCGGGCGTTCCGGTCCTTCGACTCCTTCGAGCCCGGCACCAACTGCCGTGCCTGGCTGCTCCGCATCGCCTACAACGTCTCCTGCAACGACTACCGCCGCCGCCTGCGCATGCCAAGGGTCGACCCGGTCGACAACGAGACGGACCTGGTCGCCCGCCTGGTCAGCGACACTCCCGGGCCCGAGGAGCAGGTCCTGCGCCTGCTCGACCGCGAGGCCCTGCACCGGGCGCTCGCCCAGCTCCCCGACCCGTTCAGGGACGCGGTGACCCTTGTCGAGATCCACGGTCTGTCCTGCGCGGAGGCCGGCGAGGTCATGGGCACGCCCAGGGGGACGGTCCTCTCCCGCCTCCACCGCGCCCGCGGGCGTCTCCGCCAGCTCCTCGTGCTGCAGGTGCAGGCGGTGGACGCGGCCGAGCGGGCGAAGGCGTCGTGAGCTGTGCAGACTCCTTCCCCTTCGTGGGAAGGCCGGTTCCGTGCTCCCTCTGCTGATCCCCGTGCGCCTTTCGAAAGGCTCTGACGTGATAAGGAAGCTCCTCCTGGCGACGCTTGTGGTGGCCTCCGCGGCCATCCTCGTCGCCGCCTTCGTCCCGGCCGGCTACGACGGCGGCGCGTACACCGGGAACGCCGCCGGCGCGGGCGGCGCCGCCCCGCAGCCGGGCGCCGGCGTGCAGCCGGCTCCGGTCCGGCAGGCCAGCCCCGCCCCGCAGCCGCGGCAGAACGCCGCGGTCGCGCGGACCACCCCCACCTACGCGCCGAGCGGGCAGGGCCAGGGCGCCTCGGGCGGCACCGCCACGACGAACGGCGGCGGGTCGGGTGACGCCGCCACCAAGGGCGGGTGGACGACGCTGTCGGCGTCGATGACGGGCGACGCCGAGGTGCCTGGTCCGGGCGCTCCCGGCGCCACCGGCCAGGTCACCGTCCGCATCAAGGGCGAGCAGGTCTGCTTCCAGCAGAGCTGGAGCGGCATCAAGGCGACCGCCGCGCACCTCCACCGGGGCGCCAGAGGGGCCGCCGGCCCGATCGTGGTGCCGTTCTTCAGGTCGACGACGCCCCTCGCAGCGGACTCGGCCACGGGCTGCGTCGCCGTCGACCCGGCCCTGGCCAGGGAGCTCCGCCAGCGCCCCGGCACGTTCTACGCAAACGTCCACACCGTGGAGCTCCCGGCGGGCGCGATCCGGGGCCAGCTCGCCCTGGCCGGCGGCGGCGCCGGCGGCGGGAGCCTTCCCCTGACCGGCCTGCAGTCGCGGGCCGCCCTCCTGGCCGGCCTGGTGGTCACCGGGTTCGGCTTCCTGCTGGTGACCTCCGTCCGCCGCCGGCCGGCCGTGGCCGGCCGGCACGCTCGGGGCTCGGTGCGCCGATGAGCGGGGCCGGTGCGGCCGGGCGCCGCGGTCGGGAGGCATCGCTGCCTGCGGCCGGATGGCGGACCGGGCCCGCGCCGGCTCCCGGCCGTGGCCAGGCCCGGCCGGTGCGGGAGGGACCGGACCCGGCGGGCCCCACGCGCGCGCCGCACCCGGGGCGGCATGCCGCGCCGGCGGCGCGGCGGGAAGCCGGGAGGAGGTCGCCCGGCTCGGGACGGGCGCGCGGCCGTGGCGGCCCGGCGGCCTCCGGGCGCGTCCGGGTCAGGGCGGTCGTGTTCCGCCACCGGCCCCGCAGCCACGCCCGCGCGCTCACCGGCGGCCTGCTCCTCGGCCTGGCCTGGTGGGTGGCGGTGCCGCTCACGTTCTGGCCGCTGCTCGTGGGCGGGCAGGTGGCCTGGTCGGGAGCTGGGGTGGGGGAGCGGCTCCCCAGCCTCCTCGGCGCCCTGCTGCTCAGCTCCATGGCCGGGCTGCTCTTCCACGAGGCGGCGACCAGGCACCTGGCCGGCGGGGCAGGCATCAGGCCCGGGGACGACCGCCGCCCCCTAGTGGCGCCGACCCGGGTCGTCATCCTCGGCGGGGGCTTCGGCGGGGTGGGGACGGCACGCCAGCTCGAGCGGCTCCTCCCGCGGGTCCCGAGCATGGAGGTCACCGTGGTCAGCCGGAGCAACGCCATGCTGTTCACCCCGATGCTGGCCGAGGTCGCCTCCAGCTCGCTCGAGCCCAACCACATCAGCGTCCCGGTGCGGGCGGCGTGCCCGAGGACCCGGTTCCGGCTCGCCGAGGTCGAGAGCGTGGACACCCGGCGGCAGGTGGTGGACCTGCGCGCGAGCGGCACCCACGCGGCCGAGGCGCTGCCCTACGACCACCTGGTCATCGCCCTCGGCGCCGTGCCGAACTACCTGAACCTGCCCGGCGTGGAGGCCAACTCCCTGCCGCTCAAGACGATCGGGGACGCCACCCGGCTGCGCAACCACGTGATCGCCCGGCTCGAGCAGGCCGACGTCGAGAGCCACCCCAGGGAGCGCCGGCGCCAGCTCACCTTCGTGGTCGCCGGGGGAGGGTTCGCCGGGGTCGAGATGATGGCGGGCCTGTGCGACCTGGTCCACGGCGTGCGGCGCTACTTCCCGCGGGTCACCGCCGACGACCCGCGCTTCGTGCTGGTGCACGGCCGCGACCGCATCCTCCCCGAGACCGGTCCCGAGCTCGGTGAGTACGCGCAGCGCAAGCTCCAGGGGCGCGGCGTGCACTTCCTGCTCGACACGCGGGTCACGAGCGCCAGCGCCGAGGCGATCGGCCTCAGCGACGGCAGCCACCTCCCGGCCCGCACCCTGGTCTGGGCCGCCGGCAACCGGCCGACCCCGCTGCTCGCCCAGCTCCCCTTCGAGCGCAGCCTGGCCGGGGCGGTGCTGGTGGACAGCACCCTGCGGGTGCTCGGCACCACCAACGTCTGGGCGGTCGGGGACTGCGCGCACGTCCCCGACCGCAACAACCACGGCAAGCCCTGCCCGCCAACGGCCCAGCACGCGCTCCGCCAGGGCAAGGCGGCGGCCAGGAGCATCGTGAGGGCGCTGGAGGGCAGGCGGCCGCGGCCGTTCGCCTTCAGGACGGTCGGGTTCCTGGTCACGCTGGGACACGGCACGGCGGCAGCCGACATCCGCGGCCGGCGGTTCTCCGGGCTGCTGGCCTGGCTCATGTGGCGCGGCATCTACCTCAGCAAGCTCCCCGGCCCCGAGAAGCGGCTGCGCGTCCTGCTCGACTGGATGGTGGAGCTGTTCTTCCCTCGCGACATCGCGCTGACCATGAACGACCCGGCGCCCCACACCTCCCGGCCCCGGAGCGGCAGCCCGAACCGGGTGGCCTGACCTACGACCCTTTGCACCAGAGGCGCGACGACAGCGAGTGGGTTCCGGAGTTGGATGAGAGCGATGCCAGAGAGGTCATCACGCTGTCTGCACAAGCTGTCTGCACAAGCTGTCTGCACAACTGGCCTTGAACCGCGTCTGCACAACTGGCCTTGAACCGCGGCCCGCCGTCGGGCCTTGAACCGCGGCCCGCCGTCGTTGGTGGGTGTTACGCTGCGAGCATGCCCATTCCGTATCAGTCCTCTCTGGACATATCCGTCCCTCGGCGCACGGACATGCTCATCGGCGAGATTTCTGCTGAAGCAGTCGAGCATGGCGAAGTGTTCACCCGACGCTGGATCGTCGAACTGATCCTTGACTTCGTCGGGTATACGCCCGAGTGTGACCTGGCCACGATGACGATAGTGGAGCCGGCCTGCGGCTCTGGGGCCTTCCTGGGGCCGATGGTAGAGCGGCTCAGCGAGTCTTGCCGGCGGCATCAGCGCGTACTCCCTGAAGCACGCGGTGCCATCCGCGGCTTCGACCTCTTGGAGCGCAACGTCGACGCCAGCCGCCGCTTGGTCGAGGAGACTCTGGTCCGTGACGACTGGCCTGAGGACGATGCGCGGAGCGTAGTGGCCGCATGGGTTGAACAAGGCGACTACCTGCTCCTGAAGCATGTGGAGCAGTCCATCGACTTCGTCGTCGGGAATCCACCATATATTCGGCTGGAGGATGTCCCCGAGGACCGAATGCGCGCCTACCGGGCGTCATGCCCTACAATGACGGGCCGAGCGGACGTCTACATCGGCTTCTTCGAGGTGGGGCTACGCTCGTTGAGGCCTGGCGGCCGCCTTGGATTTATTTGTGCTGACAGGTGGATGCGGAACCAATATGGACGCCACCTGCGTCGCCTGATCGCAGACAATTTCAGCCTCGACGTCACGATCTCCATGCATGACGTGGAAGCCTTCGAGGAGCCTGTTTCCGCGTACCCGGCGGTCTCTGTACTGCACCGCGGTGCTCAGACCTTCACCATCATGGCGGATGCAACCCGCGCCTTCGGCCCAGAAGACGCCAGTAATCTCCCCATGTGGGCATCAGACGCGCAGGCCGAGCCAATCAATAATGGACGCTGTCGAGCCGCCAGGCTGTCGCATTGGTTTGGTGGTGAGGACTCCTGGCCTGCCGGCAGTCCTGCGCGATTGGCCATGATAGAGGAGTTGGCTGACCGGTTCCCACCACTACAGGACCCGGCGACAGGGACGAAGGTTGGGATCGGGGTCGCCACGGGAGCGGATGACGTCTTTGTGACCAATGATGGTGGGCTCGTAGAGCCGGAACGGCTCGTTCCACTGGCGATGGTGGGTGATACTGCGTCCGGCGCTCTCCGCTGGTCCGGCCACTACCTCGTGAACCCGTGGGATGACAGCAGCCGACTGGTAAACCTGGCGGACTACCCGATCCTGCGGCGTTACTACGAATCTCACGCCGTGATGCTTCGCAGACGCCATGTCGCCACCCGGCTGCCATCTTCCTGGTATCGCACTATTGACAAGGTGGACTTCAAGCTGACAGCTCGCCCCAAACTGCTCCTTCCTGACATGAAGAGCGTCATTCATCCCGTCCTCGATGGCGGGACTGCTTACCCGCACCATAATCTTTACTACGTGGTATCCGACACCTGGGATCTTCGAGTGCTTGGCGGTTTGCTTCTCTCCCGGATCGCCAATTCTTTTGTTGAGGCATATGCAGTAAAGATGCGCGGCGGCACTCTGCGCTTCCAAGCCCAATACCTTCGTCGTATCCGGGTGCCTCGACAGAGTGCAATCAGCTCTCAGGATCGCAGGGCGCTTTCTGAGGCCTTTGAGCGGCGCGATGTCCTCGCCGCGACAGAGGTCGCGCTGCGACTGTACGGACTCGATCACCTACCCGAGTGAGCGGCCATGAGCCACGCGAGCTGCGCGGTCCCGCAACGAGCAACGGGCCGGTGAAGTAGACGACCTCGATGACGATGCCGCGGAGGGCGAAGGCCACCTCCGCCTCCTCCGGCGAGCGGACCAGCCCTGGCCAGGGCGGAGGAGGATGTCAGCGGGGCTCGAACATCTGGTAGAAGGGCGGGAAGGTGCCGATGAGCCCGAGGGCGACCAGGAACAGCGTGAAGAGGAACGCCTTGTAGAGGTCGAGGTGCCGGTCGCGCAGCCGGTAGTGCAGGTTGGGCCAGATGACCAGGTAGGCCACGACGGCCACGGTCGATTTCCCGGTCAGCGGCCCGGCCGGCCAGTAGAAGGTCATCAGCTTGGCGATCGCCGGGCTCGCCGCCGTGGCCACGACCAGGGACCCGAAGATCGCGCACGCGAGGCCGGCGGCGACGATGGCGGCGACGACGCCGCCGTTCGGCTCGGCCGGCGCGTCCCCCTCATCCTCGTCGAGGTAGGCGGCCACCTCCATGCCGTCGGGCCCGGGCTCGCCGTACCAGGCGGGCTCGGGCTCGCCGTACCAGGCGGGCTCGGGCGCCCTCGGCTCCCGGACGTGCCTGGCCGGAGGCGCGCCGCGCGACTGCCCCTCGGGGGGTGTCCGCTCCCACTGCTCGGTCTCCCAGGGGTCGGTCTCCCAGGGCTCCTCGGCTGCCCACCCCTGCGGCTCCCATTCGCCAGGTGGCTCGCGCCAGCTCTGCATGCTCATCGCGTCGCTCCTTCGGGGACGAACGGCCGGCGGGCCGGAGGTGGCTGCTCCCGGCCGCCTGCTGCTGCTGCTGGCCGCCGGGTTGTGGCTCGGCCGGGACGGCACGCAGGTCACGATGCGACCGCCGCCCGCGGTGAGCGGGCAGCGCACGAGCGCGCGAGCGAGCAGACGACCTCGCATCTGGGACCGGCCCTTCCTGGGGGGTGGAATCGGGTGTGGGGGCACCCAAGGGCTACGGGTCCTGGTCAGGCTAGCAACGCCCGATCGATCGGGCAAATCGCCGACGAGCTGCGAGTCCGCCCAACCAGGCACCTCGGACCAGCAGGGACGCGGGTGCCGCCGCCGGGCTCCTGCTACCCCTGACCACTGCTCCACGGCCAGGTCGTGCACGACGAGCCTGGCATGTGCGCGGGTGCCGCTGCCGGCGTTCCTGCGCTGGCGCTCAGCCGGCTCACAGCCTGCTCCCAGGAACCGCGGGCATACTTGCGGGCGCCGGCGTTCCCACGGCGCCGCAGCGAGGAGGTGTGACCGGTGGCGGCGGAGGCCCGCATCCTGGTCGTGGACGACGAGGCGTACATCACCGACCTCGTCAGCATGGCCCTCCGCTACGAGGGGTTCGAGGTGGCGGCGGCCCGGACCGGCCGGGAGGCGCTCGCCGCCGCCGAGAGCTTCCGGCCCGACCTGGTCGTCCTCGACGTCATGCTGCCCGACATGGAAGGCCTCGAGGTCTGCCGCCGCCTGCGCGACGGCGACGGGATGCCGGTGGTGTTCCTCACGGCCAGGGACGCCACGGAGGACAAGATCACCGGGCTGACCGTCGGCGGCGACGACTACGTGACCAAGCCGTTCAGCCTGGAGGAGCTGGTCGCCCGCATCAGGGCCGTGCTGCGGCGGACCCGGCCGGCCGCCGAATCCGGGCGGCTGCGCTTCGCCGACCTCGAGCTCGACGAGGACACCTACGAGGTCTGGCGCCAGGGCACGCCCGTCCAGCTCACCTCCACCGAGTTCAAGCTGCTCCGCTACCTGGTCCGCAACGCGCGCCGGGTCGTTTCCAAGGCGCAGATCCTCGACGCCGTCTGGCAGTACGACTTCGGCGGCAACGACAACATCGTGGAGACCTATGTGAGCTACCTGCGCCGCAAGATCGATCGCTTCGACCCGCCCCTGATCCACACGGTCCGGCGGGTGGGCTACAGCCTGCGCCTACCCACGGCCTGACCATGTCGCTGCGGGGCCGGCTGCTCGCCGCCACGCTCGTCCTGGTCGCCGCCGGCCTGGTCGCCGCCGACCTGGCCACCTGGCTGGCCCTGCGCGCGTTCCTGGTCGACCGGGTGGACCAGCAGCTCGGGGCGACCAGGCGGCAGGTCGAGGAGGTCGTGCGCAGAGGCGGCGTCGACGCCCTGGCCAGGGCGGAGCGTCCCGGCGGCCCGATGCCGCTTGCGGTCTCGCCCTCCACCTACGTCCAGGTCCGGGATGCCAGCAACCGGCAGGTGGTGGAGCTGGTGCCCGGCCCGGGGCTGACGCACGAGGTCACACCGGACCTGCCGGCGACCCTGCCCGTCTCCCTGGCCGGGCCCGACGGGGCCGGCGAGCGGGTCAGCACCTTCACCGTGGGCGGCCGGGGCCGTCACCGTGGCCCGTACCGGGTGCAGGCCGCCGCCCTGCGCGGGCGCGGGTTCCCCGGCGACGGCGGGTTGCTGGTGGCCGTGGCCCTCCCCCTCAGCGAGGTCTTCCAGACCCTCGGCCGGCTGGTGGTCATCGAGGTCCTGGTCACCGTGGCCGTCCTGGTCGGCGTCAGCCTGCTCGCGGCCCACCTGGTGCGCGTCGGCCTGCGGCCGCTCGACGAGATCGCGGCCACGGCCGGGGCGATCGCCGCGGGCGACCTCGGGCGGCGGGTCGGCCGGGCCGAGCCCCGCACAGAGGTCGGCCGGCTCGGCCTCGCCTTGAACTGGATGCTCGGCCAGATCGAGGCGGCGTTTGCCGAGCGGCGGGCGTCCGAGGCCCGGCTGCGCCGGTTCGTTGCCGACGCCTCCCATGAGCTGCGGACGCCGCTCACCTCGATCCGCGGCTACGCCGAGCTGTTCCGCCGGGGTGCCGACGCCCGCCCCGCGGACCTGGCCACGACCATGCGCCGGATCGAGGACGAGGCCGAGCGCATGAGCGTGCTGGTCGACGAGCTGCTGCTGCTCGCCCGCCTCGACCAGGGGCGTCCGCTCGAGCGCGACCCGGTGGACCTTTCGAGCGTGGCCGCCGATGCGGTCGAGGAGGCCCGGGTGATCGAGCCCGACCGCCCGGTCACGCTGGCCGTGGCCGGCCCGGTCGTGGTCGTCGGGGACGAGCACCGCCTCCGCCAGGTCGCCGCCAACCTCCTGGCCAACGTGCGCATGCACACGCCGAGCGGGACGCCGGTCCGGGTCGGGGTGACGGCGGTCGGCGAGTGGGCCGTGCTCGAGGTGGCCGACCGCGGCCCAGGGCTCACCGCCGAGCAGGCCGGCCGGGTGTTCGAGCGCTTCTACCGCACCGACCCGTCGCGCTCGCGGGCCAAGGGCGGAGTCGGGCTCGGGCTCTCGATCGTCGCCGCCATCATCGAGGCGCACGGCGGCCGGGTCGGCGTGACCTCGGCCCCCGGCGAGGGCGCCACCTTCCGCATCGGCCTGCCACTCGCTCAGAGCGGCTAAGCAGGTCACCAGAGGCTCTGTCGGTAACCCGGTTCAGCGACCAGTGCCTTCGCGTGAGCGGCACCAAGGCGAGCTGGCCGGCGGCACCAAGGCGAGCTGGCCGGCTGAACTCTCTGCCTGGTCCCAGGCTGCTCACAGCTCGCTCCAAGGTCGGCTGGGCAGAGTAGGAGCATCGCGACCACCGGGGTCGCCGTTGCCGACGAAGGAGCCGCGCATGGACCCGCAGCCACCCGTCCCTTCCGCCGTCCCTCCCGCCCGGCGCTGGGCGCTGGCCGGTGGGATCGCCGCCGTCGCCCTGGCCGCCGTCCTCGCGGTTGGCGCCGTGCTAGCCGGAGCGGCCCGGGCCCGGGGGGTCCTGCCCGCCTCCGCCCGGGGCGGCTGGCCGATCGCAGTGGACATTGACGGCGACCGCGCCGGACCGGCCGGCCGCTTCGGGCACGTGGCCGGCACCGTGACCGCCGTCACCGGCTCGTCGGTCACCATCCGGCGGTTCGACGGCTCGTCCACGACCGTCGCGGTCAACTCGGGCACCCAGTACACCAGGGACACCGCCAGGGCTGCCAAGGCCGACGTGCGCACGGGCGACCGGGTCGTCGTCCGGCTCGCCGACCCCCGGGCGGCCAGGCCGACCGCGGAGGCGGTGCGGATCGTGCTCCCGAGCCTGGTGGGCACCGTGTCGGACCTGCGGGACGGCTCGTTCACGCTGACCGACCGGGCCGGGTTCCGGCACAAGGTCACCACGACCTCGAGCACGACCTACACCAAGGACGGCGAGCGTGCGGACCGCTCGGCGCTCGCGAACGGCGCGGTCGTGCTGGCCGTGGGCACGGTCGGCGCGAACGGCACCGACCTGACCGCGACGAGGGTCGCGACCGGCCTGCGCGCCGGGGGATGCCGTGACCACTCCGGCACCGGGTCGGGCTCCGGCTCCGGGTCGACCTTCCGGCGCGACGGCGGGTCGGGGCCCGGGCCCGCCAGCCCAGCCCCGGACCAGACCCCGGCGACCTCGGACCCTCCCTCGACCCTCGACGCCTGAGCCAGCTCCGCCGGGGCCGGCCTGAGGCCGGCCCCGGGTCGGGACATGACGGGCCGCCCTGAGGGCTCGCCGCGTGGCAACGTTGACGCTCCAAGAGGACCTTGCAGGTTGGACAGGCTCCCCTGGACCAAGTCGTCGGGTGGCAAGCCCTGACCGGCGGCCCGTCCTCCGCGCTGTGTCCCCGGTGGCGGGACCGGCGCCGGTAGCATCGACCCGCCGTCGCCGGCGGGCGGCGCCAAGCCGGAGCCCTCCCGACCCGAGGAGACCTCACCCATGCAGGTCCGCATCTTCACCGAGCCCCAGCAGGGCGCGTCCTACGACCAGCTCCTCGCGGTCGCCCGCGCGACCGAGGCCAACGGCTTCGACGCGTTCTTCCGCTCCGACCATCTCCTGCGCATCGGTGACGGCGACGGGCGGCCCGGGCCGACCGACTCCTGGGTCACGCTTGGCGCGCTCGCCCGCGAGACGAGCCGGATCCGGCTCGGCACGCTCGTCACCTCGGCCACCTTCCGGCTGCCCGGCCCGCTGGCCATCGCCGTGGCCCAGGTCGACGCCATGAGCGGCGGCCGGGTGGAGCTGGGCATCGGCACCGGCTGGTTCGAGCGGGAGCATACCGCCTACGGGATACCGTTCCCGCCGCTCGGCGAGCGCTTCGACCGCCTGACCGAGCAGCTCGAGATCATCACCGGGCTGTGGACCACGCCCGAGGGCGAGCGCTTCTCCTACTCCGGCCGGTACTGGACCCTGGTCGACAGCCCGGCCCTCCCCAAGCCGGTGCAGCGGCCCCGCCCGCCGGTGATCGTCGGCGGGGGAGGCCCCACCCGCACGCCCAGGCTGGCTGCCCGGTTCGCCGACGAGTTCAACCTGCCGTTCGCCTCGGTCGGGGCCACCGCGAAGCAGTTCGGGCGCGTCCGCGCGGCCTGCGAGGCCCAGGGCCGCGACCCGGCCGGCATGGTGCTCTCGGTGGCGCAGACGGTCTGCTGCGGCGCGACCGAGGCGGAGGTCGCCCGGCGAGCCGCCGCCATCGGCCGCGACCCGCGCGAGCTGCGCGAGAACGCGGTGGCCGGCACCCCGGACGAGGTCGTGGTCAGGCTGCGGGCCTTCGCCGACGCCGGCGCCAGCCGCGCCTACCTGCAGGTCCTCGACCTGGACGACCTGGAGCATCTTGGTCTGATCGCCACCGAGGTGCTCCCCGGGCTGCCGCAGCCGGCTGCGGGCAAATGACCGCCGCGACCTCAGGCAGCAGCGGCAGCAGCGAGGGTGGCAGGCCGAACGCGTGGCAGTCGGGCCCTGCCGTGCGGACCCAGATGAACGCGGTCATCGGCTGCCGGGCGCCCGCCGGTCGACCAGCGCCTGGGAGCCAGGGAACGAGTCGAGGAGGGAACCTCGTGTCGACGATCGACGCAACCGTCATGACCACGCCGGCCGGACCGCTGAGCCTGCTGGCCGAGCCCGGTGGGGACCGCCTGTGCGCGGCCGGTTTCACCGCACGGCCCGAGGAGCTGCACGCCCGCTGGCCTGCGTCGGGCCTGGCGGCCGAGCGTCCGGTATCCGTCCGGCGAGGTAGGATCCGGGCTCATGAAGAGAGCATCCGCGGACGGCGGGGGACCTGGCGGCGAGGTGTTCGCCGGGATCCCCGACGACGGGCTGGCGTTCCTTGAGGACCTGGAGGAACGCAACACCAAGGAGTTCTTCGAGCCCAACAAGCGGCTCTTCCGGGACCATCTGCAGGCCCCGTTCGAGGCGTTGCTGGCCGGCGCCGCGGCCCGGATGGAGGCGGCCGGGATCGGGGTGGGGTCGCCCAAGGTTTTCCGGATCCACCGGGACCTGCGCTTCAGCAAGGACAAGACGCCGTACAAGACGAACATGGCTGGGTACGTCCGGCACCGCCCGGACGGCGGTCCCGAGTCCGACACCGGCTACTACGTGAGCTTCGCCCCTTCCGGGCTCTATGTCGGTGGCGGGCTGTACCGGCCGGCACGGGCGCAGCTCGAGCGGATCCGGGCTGCCGTCGCCTCCGACATCGAGGGGCGGGCTCTGGCCGACCTGCTCGACGCGGCGGCCGGCCACGGCCTGGAGGTCGGGCTCGACCCCCTCCAGCGGATGCCCAAGCCCTACTCGGCCGACCACCCCCGTGCCCACCTGCTGCGGGCCCGGTCGCTGGTCCTCGGCCGCCACCACGAGCGGGGTCCCTGGCTCGTCACCACCGAGGTGCTCGACCGCCTGGTCGAGGACTGGCGCCGCATCGCTCCCCTGCACCGCTGGCTCGACCGCTGCCTGACCGGCGCCTGACCGTCGCGAACCCGCCAGCCAGGGTGCGTCTAGCCCCAATGCCATCCGGCAAGCTGGATTTGCGAGTACAAGCTCCCTGGTCAGCACGGTCAAATCAGGCCAGAAGGGCCCCTTGACCGGATGGCATTGCGTCTAGCCCACGGCGGTGCCGTACATCTCGCCCAGGGGGTCGGCGATCAGCTCGAGGCGGGCGCCGTCGGGGTCGCGGAAGTACAGCGAGGTGCCGCTCACGTGGTGGTAGGACACCTGGGCCTCGTCGAGCCGGGCCTTCAGGCGCTCCCAGGCTGCCGGCTCCACGCTGATGGCCACGTGGTGCAGGCCGCCGAGCACCTCGGCATAGGCGCCGAGGTCGAGGCCGGGGAAGTCGAAGAAGGCGAGCAGGTTGCCGTTGCCGAGGTCGAAGAAGAAGTGGGTCGAGCCCTGGTAGTCGCGGTTCTCGAACATGTCGGTGAGCGGGAACCCGAGCAGCCCCTGGTAGAACTCGACCGTCCGCTCCACGTCCGAGGAGAGCAGGGCGACGTGGTGCACGCCCCGGGCCGTGCTGGCCGGCCGTTCCCCCGACGGCCGCAGGTGCGCCGCGCGGACGCGCTCGCGCTCGGCCTCGATCGCCCTCAGGTCGGTGGTGGTTTCGCCGCTCATCTCGTCCTCCTCGTCCCGCGACGGTGGCCCGCCGGCCGACCAGGTGGTGGGCCCGCAGCCGTCGCCCGGCCGTTGTACCGTGCGATCTTGCCGCGGCCACGGGGTTATCCGGCTAATTTTGGTCGGGGCTCCGTGGCTGGTTGCGGCTTGGTTGGCTGAGGCGGCGGATGGCTTGGTCGTGGCGGCGGACCGTGGCGGCCACGGCTTCG